>Ga0123336_10002600_pt1 | contig 15593 bp, 11 predicted proteins | sample SSSSmetaG_FD_96466 | JGI IMG/M metagenome (GOLD analysis project Ga0123336, IMG submission 96466) | Glacier valley bacterial and archeal communities from Borup Fiord, Nunavut, Canada, to study Microbial Dark Matter (Phase II) - ​SSSS metaG | ecosystem: Environmental > Aquatic > Freshwater > Ice... | reverse complement strand
CTTGGCTGGCTTGGAATTCTTCCACGTACTTTTCAGGGATTGACAGGCATCTTACTTGCGCCAATGATCCATGGTAGCCTTTCCCATCTGATCTCAAATACAATTCCTTTATTATTTCTTGGATCATTACTGTTCTTCTTCTATCCAGGAATAGGAGGGATCGTTTTCTTCAGGTGCTACATCATTACCAATATTCTTGTTTGGATTTTTAGCCCGCGTATTTCCTATCACATCGGTGCCAGCGGTTTAGTATACGGACTTTCAGCATTTTTGATTTTCTTTGGACTTATACGAAAGGATTTCTGGTCGTTATTTATTTCGATCATCGTCTTCCTGATGTATGGTGGAATTTTTTACGGAGTGCTGCCAACGGATTCCCATATTTCCTGGGAATCACACCTTGCCGGCGCTGTTGTAGGATCCGTCACTGCTTTCAATTTAAAAGACCATAAGACTTGAAATGGATGTAGCCGCTAAAAAAGTACTCACAGACCTCAAAGCAAAGAAGTATGCTCCTGTCTATCTTCTTCAAGGTGAGGAGACGTATTATATCGATCTGATTTCCAATTATATAGAGCAGAACGTATTAGGTGAAGCTGACAAAGGATTTAACCAGATAATTCTTTACGGAAAGGAATCTCCCGTAGCAACGATCCTGAATAATGCAAAGCGCTTTCCAATGATGTCAGATCGCCAGGTGGTAATTGTTCGTGAAGCCCAGGAGATCCCGGATCTGGCCAAGGAAATGGGCCAAAAACTCTTACTTGATTACTTCACAAGACCTCTCCCAAGTACCGTTCTGGTTCTTTGCCATAAATACAAGACGCTTGATAAGCGAAAAGAACTTGGCAAGAAAGCAGATCAGCTTATCACGTCTTTGACTTTCAAGAAATCGTATGACAATACGCTTCCTGACTTTGTTGGAGAATATCTTAAAGGAAAAGGAGTTTCGATGGAACCAACCGGAATACAGATCTTATGTGAATCCGTAGGTAATGATCTGAACAGACTTGCGAATGAAATTGATAAAATGCTCATCAGTAAAGTATCAGGAGAGCAAATAACGGCAGATAACGTAATGGCACAGGTTGGAATGAGCCGTGAATACAACATCTTTGAGTTGCAGAAGGCCATTATCGCGCAAGATGCATTTAAAACGTTTCAGATCGCTGATTACTTCGCCAGCAATACAAAGAAGAACCCGCTGATAATGCTTGTTGCATTCCTGTTCAGCTTTTTTAGTAAGCTTTTACTGGCAGCAGGCACTACAAGTAGTTCTGAAAGAGAGCTAGTTAGTGTGCTAAAAATCAGTCCATTTGCCGCCCGTGATTATATGAATGCTTTGCAAAAATACTCGTTGCCAAAGATTGTTGAAAATATTGCTCTGTTAAAACAAGCTGACTTGAAATTGAAGGGCGTAAATTCCGGTTCAGAAGATGAAGGTCAAATACTCAAAGAGTTGATGGTCCGCCTGATCCATTAATACCGAATTTAACTATTGCGCTTATGGGCGGGTGATGGATAATCCGACAGGATTGTTTACTTTTGAATTACACTTCGATCTATTTTTTGAAGCGTAATAAATTTTTTAAACTGTTCATGGCAATAAAAGCCTGATCTGTAAGTTCTACGAGAAAATTTCGAATGAAGAAAAGTACGTTTGTACTTATAGTTTTCTTATCTGGCTATTACTTTTCAAATGGCCAGGAAACTCTGTCTCAGCAGAAGAGCGAACAGCTCTTTAGGACCGGACTTGATTTGTTATCTCATCATGAGTATGGAACAGCCTACAAAGTATTTAGTGATTTTTTAAAAGAAAATCAGCTTACGTATTCGCGTAAAGCAGATGCTGAATATTACAAGGCATTTTGTGCGCTCAACCTGTACCACGCTGATGGAGAAAAGCAGCTTGAAAATTATATCGCAGCAAATCCTCTTTATCCGAAAGCGATAACGGCCTATTATGACCTGGCTAATTTCTTCTACGCGGAAAAAAATTATGTCAAAGCAGCCAGCTATTATTCGAAAGTTGATTTCCCAACCTTAAGCTCCGAACAACAGAACACAGGCAGATTCAGGTGGGGGTATAGTTTATTCAGCCAGAAAGACCTGAAAAACTCTCGCGATCAATTCAATGCGATAAAGGCACAGGGAGGGCAATACGGACCAGCGGCAAGTTACTACGCGGGATTTATTGAATCATCCAGCGGTGATTATGAAAATGCCATGATCGACCTTAAAAGAGCTGAAACAAATAGCGCTTATTCGACGATCGTTCCTGTTCTGATCACGAATGTCTATTATAAACAAAAAGACGATACTGGTTTATTGACGTACACAGAAATTGCCCTTGCGCGTAAAGGAGTTACTTCTGCCGATGAAATTTCATTATTCGCTGCAGAAGCATATTTCAGAAAGGGTAATTACAAAAAAGCAGTTCCGCTTTATGAAGAATATCTTGACAATCACGAAAAGAATGCAGATCGAGGAATTTTATATCGTGCAGGATATGCTGCCGCTGCTGTCGCTGGAAATGATGACCTGGCACTTCGCTACTTGAAATCTTCCGCATCCGATGCTGACTCAATTGGCGTGTATGCTTCTTACTCACTTGGATTGCTTTATCTAAAACGTTTAGAAAAGCCATTAGCGCTTACCGCGTTTGAAGTGACAAGAAAATTCAAGAAGGATCCTCGTCTCGCTGAAGAAAGTTTATACCAGGCTGCAAAAATCAATTACGATTTAGGGAAGCCTGATATTGCAATAAATGAATTTGAACAATTATTGAGAGATTTTCCGCAGTCAATGTACGTGCAGGATGTAAAAGAAACGCTGTCACAAGTATATGTCAATGCGAATAACTATAACAAGGCCATTGAATACATTGACGCATTGTCTAAGCGCACACCGGCAATTGATAAGGCTTATCAAAAGGCAACTTTTCTGAAAGGGACGGAGTTGTTCAATAAGGAAGACTATGCCAATGCCGTTTCTCTTTTTGAAAAATCACTTCAATACCCATCCGATCCCGAAATTGTTGCTGAAACGAACTACTGGTTAGGGGAGACCTATTCCATTGGAAGAAAATATGATCAGGCGATTGTTCCTTACGAGCGCGCACTTTCATCCACGACTAAATCAGTGCTCGTGAAAGATACTCGTTACGGTGAGGGATATGCTTATTACAATCTTCAGAACTACGACAAGGCGTTGATGTGTTTTAAGGATTTTGCAGTCAAATCTTCACCATCGGATCCAAATTTCCTGGATGGAATAATTCGATTAGCAGACAGTTATTACGCCACCAAAGCATATCCTGAAGCATTGACAAATTATAAGAAAGCAGTTCAATTGAATTCCCCTGATGCTGATTATGCATATTTTCAATCAGGAATTATCCTGGCAACATTGCGCAGGTACAACGAAGCAGGAGCAGCGTTTGATGCGGTTGCCAATGTTGTATTATCACGTTATGCTGAAGATGCTGTTTTCCAGAAAGCCCAAATGGATTTTGAACAAAGTAACTATACCTCTGCTGTTAGTCAGTACTCAAAGCTCATACGTTCTTCAAAGTCTCCGAGATTGGTTCCCTACGCGTTGTCACGAAGAGCGGCTTCCTATTACAATCTCAAGAGCTACAATCTTGCGGCGAATGATTATATCACTGTATTTGATACTTTCTCGACGCATCCTGTTGCATCGCAAGACCTACTGGTGCTCTTGCAGGAATCACTCAATCTTTCAAGCAGATCAGGGGAATTCGATCGCTACCTGGCACAATTCAAACACGCTAATCCTGATGCCACCGGAATTGAATCTGTGGAACTTGAAACAGCTAAAAACTTCTACTTCAATCAGAACTATGCGAAGACGATCGAGAGTTTCTCGAAATATGAGCTTGGCTATCCTGAAAGTCCCCGAATCAATGAGGCCAAGTATTATGAAGGAGAGTCTTATTATCGTTTAAAAGATTACACTAAATCATTGCAAGTATTCCAGCAGGTCTCCAATGATCCTGCCTTCACACTGCAAAGCAAAGTAGTGGGGCGCATTGCTGAGCTTGAATATAAGTTGGGACATTTTGAAAAGGCTTCTCAGTCTTTTAAGCGATTGGAGATAATTTCTACGAACAAGAAAGAGCAGGCAATTTCATGGAATGGATTAATGGAATCATATTACATCATGGCAAAATATGATTCATCCGATATGTATGCAAAGAAGATTCTTGAGGAAGGAAATGTAAATATCGGCGCGCAAAACAAAGCTTCTTTGTATTTGGGTAAGAGTGCTAAAGCTCGTGGAGATTACGAAACTGCGAAAGACGAATTCATTACAACACTCAATACGGCACGTGATGAATACGGTGCTGAAGCAAAATATTTACTGGGAGAAATTTTCTACCTGACAAAACAATACAAACAATGTAGTGAAACGCTTATCGCATTGAATACTGATTTCTCCGCCTATGATGAATGGGTTGGTAAATCATTCCTGCTGCTGGCTGATAATTACTTGGCCCAGGAAGAAGTGTTCCAGGCAAAAGGAACATTAAAATCCCTTATTGAAAATCATCCCCTTCAAACCATAAAGGATTCTGCTAAAGAAAAGCTCAAAGCCATTGAACAGGATGAAATTAAGAAAAAGAGTGTAGAAAAGGCCGACACAACAAGCAACGAGAAATGAGATTAATCCAAAAAATCAACATGGTCGGGCAACTTCTTCAGCGAGGAATGATTGTTGTTTTTAGTTGCGTCATGTCGTGCGGGGTTTTTTCTCAACTGCAGGCTCAGGATGCTAAGTCGTGGGAGAAAGAAGGAGAGGGCGAGATCAAGGACGTGGAAATTGAGATCGTTAAAGACCGAAAGATAACATTACCACGTGCCAACAGAAATTTTGAAAAAGTTCCACCTCGTCCATACGAGCCAATCAAACCTTCCATTACCTATGAACTTAAGACTTTCAAGTTTACAACTCCCGAGTATAAACCTTCGGTGAGGCCTTTGAAGTTAAAAGGCGAAGAATTATCCAAGATCTATGGTAATTATGTGTCCGCCGGTCTGGGAAATTATGCCTCTTACTTCGTGGAAGGAAGCATCACTACCAAAAGAGATAAGAATACGTTTTTGGGAGCACATTTTTATAATCGAACGTATGAAACCGGACCTGTTGATGGAAAGAACTCAGCCGCATCCACTACAAATCTTCAGGTGTTTGCCAAAAGCATGAGCAATGATGTTACCATCAGCGGTGAAGCGAATTACGAGAACAGGGGTGGCTATTTCTATGGCTATAGTCCTGGCTTCACGGGAGGCAGAGATGACATTCGTCAAACCTATACGCAATTTGGATTGAATGCAGGTATTGAAAATACCAAGCCGAGTGACTTCAACTATTTATTAAAAGCGGGATATAGTAATTTGAAAGACCATTATAGTGCCACCGAAGATGAAGTGTTATTGAGTTTCAACAGCAATTATAATTTCACGGAGACGAGTAAGTTCATCTTAAACGCTGATTACTTTTTAATCAGTCGCAAAGATTTGCTTTTGAATAGTGATCCTCGCCACCTTTTTAGAATAAAACCGGCCTATCAGTTTGTTCCTTTTGAAAATCTTACAATTACCGTAGGGCTGAATATTGCCATTCAAAAAGATCCGAACAACAACTCAAAAAGTTTCCACGCTTATCCGCATATAAAGGCACACTATCAGCTCAGTCCATCACTGGAAGCGTACGGTATTGTAACAGGTGATATGGACAAAGTGAATCTTCACACATTATCAGCGGAGAATATGTGGCTGGACTCAGGCATCCCTGCTATAAATACAAATCGTTCACTGGAACTTCAGGGTGGATTGAAAGGCAAAGTAGGAAGGAAGTTTTCGATTGGAGTTGGGTTCTCGGTTGCTGCTTTAAAAAATTATTATTTCTACCTAAACAGGAGTTCTGTTAGTGGCATTCTTGTATCGATCAATCCAAATGATCCCATCATACCTGTCGTTGATAAATTCGTTGTGTTGTACGATGGTAATACGCGTCGGTTCAATCCATTTGCAGAGATAAGCTTTGCTCATTCTGAAACGGCCAGTTTTTCATTGAGAGCTGATTATTTCAGTTATTCACCGAAGAATTATAATGAAGTTTATAACCGTCCGTCTTATCGCATCAGTGCTAATTCAAAATTCAACATCTTCGATAAGATCGTATTGGAAGGAGGCTTTATTGCACAAGGTGGAATGAGATCTATTCTGCCAGGTACAACGAATGGTTATACTATTGATCCGGCTTTCGATCTCAATATGAAAACGAGATATTTTATATCAAAACAAGTTTCGGCATTTGTGCAACTGAACAATATACTTTCAAGCAATTACCCGATTTATCAAAACTATCCTGCACGCGGATTCCAGGCATTGGTGGGAGCGAGCTGGAGCTTTTAATGACGTACAACGACTAGCAATTATTACTATTTTTACGTTAATTTTGTCAGGCATTTGATAAAACATTAAACCCCCAAACAATGGCCATTAAGGATTCAAGTGATGATGTAAAAAAACCGGACGATTCAGAGGATAATTTCGGATTGCCTGATCTTGACTATAAACCTCTTGATCAAAAGGAAGAGGCTACCCACACAAAGGAAGAAGTTACTTCCACCCCAACATCTACCTATACGTCTTCAGAAAGCACAACCTATAAAAGTTCTTACGATGATGACTCGTCCTCAGTGGACGATGACGATGAGCCAAAATCAAAGGCTCCTCTTATTTTAGGAATTGTGATCGTACTTGTTCTGGTTGTTTCAGGATACCTCATTTATAATTTTGTTATCAAGCCACGGCAACTGGCTGCAGCGGAGAAAGTAAAAAAGGAGCTACTTGCAAAAGCCTCTGCGGACAAGGCAAGGGAAGAGGAAGCCCGTCTTGCGGCGGAACGCGAACGTGAAAGATTGCGCCTGGATTCTCTTGCCAAAGCAAAACCAGCGATTGGAACGATAGAAACATTAAGCGGACGCACGAGACGTTATTATGTTGTTGTTACGAGTGATATCGATGATGATCTGTTGATGGACTATGCAAAGAAGCTAAGCGCGAAAGGGATCAGCACGAAGATTATTCCTCCCTTTGGTTCTAAGGAATTCTTCCGTCTATCGATCGCGGATGCGGAAACATTTACACTTGCACAAACCAGCGCAGATGCGGCGAAAGCTGAATACGGTGGTGAGGTGTGGGTAATCAAATATTAAATAATTCATGGACCCGAGGGAAAACGAAAGCAGAAACAAAAGAATAGGATTCCTGACATCGTTGGGAATTCATTCTGCCATATTGCTCGCGTTGATCTTTCTTACAGGATGGAAGGAACCTTACCCAGCTCCGGGCGCCTCTTATGGTATCGAATTGAACTTTGGACTGGACAATGAGGGAAGTGGTGAAGTTCAGCCGCAGACTCCTGTTGGAACTACCACAGAAGAAACTACAGAGGCAGAAACGAAACCTGGGGAAACCAAGCCGGAAGAAGTTAAGCCGGAAGTAAAAGACCAGTCAAAAGAAGAGAAGGCTCCAGAGCAGCTTTCTTCAGAAGATAAGGAATCCCCTGTTTTAGTGAAGGATGAAAAGAAGAAAGAAATAAAAAGGGAAACTCCAAAAGAGAAAGCTGTTGAAACTCCTCCCAGGATTATTGCTGAATATAAAAAGATTGAGAAGAAAGAATCAACAACAGCAACCGACGGAGAAAAGAAAGGCACTACTGGAAATCAGGGTGATGACAAGGATAAAGTAGGCGATAAAGGAAATCCGGAAGGAAAGCTTGACGCTAAAGCACTATATGGAACTCCTGGTGGTGGTGGCAATGGAGGTAACCGTAACGGCGGAGGTGGTAATGGATTCGGTCTCTCCATGGGTGGATGGAAATGGACGATAGATCCTAAAATTCCTGATCTTCCTGACAACGAAAATGGTAAAATCGTATTTGATATCGAGTGTGATGAAAACGGCGACATTACAGATATCAAAACAGTGGAAAGAAGTCTTAGCCCAAGCGCTGAGCGTATGTTAAAGGAAGAAATATTGAAGAACTCCCTGATCCGTACGGCAGGTGAACGAGCACCTGAACGTTCACGGGGACGGATTATCTTTATCTTGAAGACAAAATAGCGAATCTGCTATTTATCCACTTTATATAAATTTCTGGCTATTAACTCCGGGAGGGATTTGGGAAGAATTCCAACTGCCTTAACAGTGATCCAATTCATAAGTCCAGGAACAATCTCGGCCTTGCCGGAAAACATCCCATTAATTGAAATTTTGGCAACAGTCTGCGGAGGCATTGTAAACTTCTCCGACTTTTCTTTGATAAATCCCAGGTTGGCCCGGTCTATAAAACCCGTTGCAGTTGCTCCCGGACTAACACATGAGACAGAAACAGGTCCATCTTTCAATTCCCATCGGAGTCCGCGAGAGAATAGTACGACAAATCCCTTTGTCGCTGCGTATGTTGCCAGTGTTGGAACAGCCTGATAGGATGCAGTGCTGGCAACGTTGAGTATGTATGCTTTTTTATTTTTCTCCAGATCTTCCAATAATACTTTACAAATGTCTGCAAGTGATATCATATTCAGTTGCATCATCTGATTAAGTTCATCGCGTGAGATATCTCTAAGATTTCCCCAGGAACCAAAGCCTGCATTGTTGATGAGAATATCGATGGCATAATTTTTTTCAACAAGCCATTCTTTAATTTTTAAAGCGGCATTCGGAACAGAAAGATCTGTCACAAGAAAGTCAGCTTTGACGCCGAAATTCTGCTGAAGTTCAATACAGTTTTTTGATAATGTGTCGCCGGATCTTGCGATGAGCAATAGATCATGCTTCCGGGAAGCAAGTTCTTTCGCCATTGACCAGCCGATTCCTCCGCTGGCCCCTGTGATCAAAGCATACGGCACGTAAATTACTTGTTAGTGAGCGCCATAAGACGCTGATAGAATAATGGCTTGCTTTCTTCGGTGCGTGGTTGGAACTTTCCAGTCACAATTGGGATGTACATCACACGACGACGGCTCTTTTCACCAACATGAGGTGATTGAGCTACACGGTGCCAGAGACGGCCGTCATGCACAGTAAGGTCACCAGGCTCAACATTAAGTCCGATTTCCATCTTATCCGGTTTATGACTTAAGAAATAGAATTTCTTAAAGAGCAATGTTCTGATTCCCTTGTTATGTGTTCCAGGCAGGATTCTTAAACCACCGTTGTCCGTGCTTGAGTAATCCAGGTGAAGACCTACATTTAGCATCGGCATTATTTTGTTTCCGTTAAAAATATCACGCAACGCATCTGTATGCCAGCCTAATTGGCTGAAGTTACTCTCAGAAGAATTTACATAATGATTGAAAACAAGACCGTCTTTTTCGTTCAGGCCAATTCTTGAATCGGCTGTACCGACAAGATCAAAGAGAGCTTTAAGTCTCGGTTCTTTTAAAAAATTATCGAAAATATTACTGAACTGGTTAAGGAATGCAAAGCGTTGAACAATCTTCTGACCATTCACATCAGTGCCGTATTTAATGGGCACACCGTTCACCATTTTAACATCTTCCCTGATCCAGGCATCCTGAATCTTTACAGACTCATCAAGCATTTCCTTTACAACTGATTTATCGACGAAATTCTTGAAATGAATGAATCCATACGTGTCAAAAAAATCCTTCTGCTCCTCAGTCAATGTAGCCCCTAATGAGAAATATGGATAGCTTCCATTTACCCTATGTTGGCTCTTTCCATTCTTTGCCTGCTCGTACATGATCCGTATTTATGGTTTATATATTTTCGGAAGACGCAAATTACCTCAATTTTATTGAATTGTTAATATTAAATCTTCCTGTTTAGATACTCTAAACGGCATTCTGGCAATTTTAGTTTGGTTTGGTATTTTTTGCCAGATTCCCATTTGTAGCGCTAATTTCGAAATACTTTTGGACAATAAGAAAAACAATATAGGTAGCGATTGGGGCCACCAGGAGGTCAAGTGTGTAATGAACATGCTGCCAGGCCAATAGAACGCCTATTATGATCGTACCGAGTATTTTTAAGGTCTTTGCCAGGATGTTTTTTTCTATCAGCACCACAACCATTATCGTGCTTACATGCCCCGAAAAGAATAGGTCTTTGGCAAAGCTGCTTTCGGGGTAAAGGGCTGATGATATAGGATCCTGAAGTAAAATCATCCCCACCGGCGGCTCAAGTGTGAGAATGAACATTGTTGCAGTTCTTAGGATATTCACACCACAATAGATACAAACTGCCGTTAGTACCACCGTAGGTTTTTTAAAATTGAAAGCAAGGGAATGGATCACTGCAACGTAGAGTATCAGGAATATCGGCAATGACCAGTTCCTTGGGGTAAACAGATTCAGGAAGATATCATTCATAAGAATGCCTTTCTTTGGAGCGATGACGTCTCTGTAATAAACCGGCATCAGTAAAAGCATCGCCAGAAAAGTGATAGCAATAAAGACAAGTGCCCATCGCCCGCGTTTTGTATTCAGCGCTTCCTTCCAGTTCATTCTATTCAACAATAATCAAATAGTAATTTTTCTTGCCCTTTTGCGCTAGCAAGTATTTGTTGTGCAATAGTGTGAACTCAGGTTTCTGGTGTGGATCGCCAAGTTTTATTTTATTGATGCTGACACCGCCACCCAGAATCATTTTTCGTGCTTCGCCTTTAGATGAAAATATTTTGGTGACATCAGAAAGCAGATCCGTTGCAGAAGAAACAGATGAAAGAATGTTACGGGACACATTTACCTGTGGAACTCCTTCAAATACAGCGAGTAATGTCTCCTCATCCAGGCCGATAAGGTCTTCCGTTACAGAATTTCCGAAAAGGATCTCAGATGCCTTTACGACTGCATCATAATCATCTTTGGAATGAACACGTGTGGTGATTTGTTTACTCAATTCCTGTTGCAATTTGCGAAGGTGTGGTGCTGTAGTGTGCTCTTGGATCAAAGAATCAATTTCTTCTTTAGAAAGTTCCGTGAAGATCTTAATAAAGGATGAAGCATCTTCGTCGGATACATTCAACCAATACTGATAGAATCTATAAGGAGAAGTTTTTTTTGGATCGAGCCATACATTTCCACTTTCTGTTTTTCCAAACTTGGTGCCGTCTGCTTTTTTTATCAGGGGAGTGGTAAGAGCAAAAGCTTCTCCATTATCTTTTCTCCTGATAAGTTCAGTTCCAGTAACGATATTTCCCCATTGATCAGAACCTCCCATTTGAAGTTTGCAGTTTTTATTCTTATAAAGCCAATAGAAGTCATATCCCTGGACCAACTGATATGTAAATTCTGTAAATGAGAGTCCTGACTCAAGCCTCTTTTGCACTGAGTCTTTTGCCATCATGTAGCTTACGGTGATATGCTTTCCTACATCGCGAATGAATTCAAGGAAATTGAAATTCTTAAACCAGTCATAGTTGTTAACCATCTCAGCGCCGGTGGGGCCTGCCGAAAAATCCAGGAACTGTTCCAGCTGTTTCTTCACGCATGACTCGTTGTGTCTTAGAACATCTTCGGACAGGAGATTTCGTTCCGTGGATTTTCCGGAAGGATCTCCCACCATACCCGTAGCACCGCCTACTAAAACGAATGGCTTGTGGCCGCAACGTTGAAAATGAACCAGAGTCATTATTTGTACCAGGTTGCCAATATGAAGTGAGTCTGCTGTTGGATCGAACCCGATATAACCTGCTGTTGACTCTTTCTGAAGCTGTGCTTCCGAGCCAGGCATCACGTCGTGAATCATGCCTCTCCAGGTCAGTTCTTGAACAAAATTCTTCTTCATTTAGGGGTTTTATAAAATCAGGGCGTAAATATAGATAGTTGGTGGTTATTTAATGTACAATAAACGAGTTCGTCATTTTTTCACCGTGAGGCGCAAAGACACAAAGCGTTGCCAAAGCATTTGATTTTATTTGATTTACAGACTTTGGCGTCTTTGCTTTACGGTAATTTGATGCGCGCCGAGATAGAATTACCAACTTACACTACATCAGATCAAAAAAGGAATAACGAATCGCCATTTTGAATCGCGTGCCGGATTTCTTTTCTTGCTCTTTAAATCTTCTTAATCTGTCACTAATAAATGGATCAACCAGCAACACTCAATTCGGTAGCAGAATTTCACCGCATTTTTAAACATCCGATTCTTAAACATCCTTCAATCCCCGATGATAAGCGTTGTGCTCTCCGGGTAGAATTAATAGCTGAAGAACTGGAAGAGTTTGCAGAAGCGATTAAGCACAAGGATATTGTTGCCATTGCAGATGCACTCTGTGATATACAATATGTTCTCTCCGGGGCCGTTTTGGAGTTCGGGTTAGGAGATAAATTCAAGCAACTTTTTGACGAAGTTCAGAGATCGAATATGAGCAAGGCATGTAAATCTGAGGAAGAAGCCATGAAAACAACGGCTTACTATCTACAAAAAGACGGAACAGAATGTTATTACCTCAAAGAAGGGGATACCTGGTTGGTCTACCGCACGTCAGACAATAAAACAATTAAATCTGTTGGTTATTCCCCCGCCGATCTTGAATCAATCATCGCCAAATAGGTTTTTTATCCTTAATTTTAAGAATTAACAACATTAAAATAATTACAATGGATCAAAAGGAATTTCTGGACCTATTCTATACCGTAGTGATCATCGGTGGCATCATATCTTTTGCTATCGCATTTATCATTTACCTTATTCATAATTTAAAAGTATCCACCATAAAGGAGTATAAGGCTAAGTATGATTATATCAATACAAATGAAGTCAAATGGTATAAGTGGTCTTTCTATGCAGTAGCGGTAGGTATTGCGTTGTTGATTAACTTGTATGGAGCAAATCAAGGTGGCCTCAATAAATTAGGTGTCTGGTTTTTCGTTCGTATGTTTTTTGGAATTGCCGGTGGAACGCTGGTAGCGTACGTGGCAAGCCTGGTATTGGATTATTACTACCCGACACAATTAAACTCTAAATTAAAAAAATGGAGATATATGCCGCGTATTAATCCTAAGACTGGAAATAAAATGCGTTTGCTAAGTGAAGAGGAGGAAGACGTTCATTTGAATGAAGGAAGACAGGCTGAAGAAAATATTTTTTCGATTGACTACGATGTTTGGATAGATGAGAAATCTTCTGATATAAAGATTGAAAAATACGATGGTCATCTGACGGCTCTTAAATGTAATAACTGCGGGTTTTACACGATGAAGGTTGTAAAAGAAGAGATTACTGAGAATTACGAAGACGGCTCGCCAAAAGAACTTGTAAAGCATTACAAGTGTGCTTATTGTAAAAATATCCGGGCTACAGCTTTTGTTATATCCAAAAAAGAAGCTGATGATTATAAAGATCATCGCGTTACCAATAGAAGAAATACCAAGAATATTGACATGGTGAAGATTGAAATCCATTCCATTCTTTCGGGTAAACGTTTTTACGAATTCCCAACAATCGGGCATGCTCAGAAGTTTTTAGAGGAATTTGATATTGATAAAGTATCCAAAGGATAGAAAATCCAGGGGAATCTATTTTTATCATTTGTCGTTTAAAGTAAAGAATATATAACAGATTAGGTCATGAAGCAGATGTTGAAAAAGTATATAGGGTTGTTGTTTGTGTTGTTGAGCCTACAGGTATTTGCAGTTCCGGTTGATACAGTTCAGCTAAAAGCAAAAGCGGTCTTTGGAAAAGAAGCACGTGTAATTTCTGAGATGTTAAGTAATTATCACTATCGGAAACTTCAGTTTACCGATTCACTTTCATCCGTAGTATTTGATTCTTATTTCAAGGAGCTGGATAATAGCAAAATATATTTCCTTGCTTCAGATATTCAATCATTTGAAAAGTATCGTACCAAACTCGATGATATGACCCGCGCAGGGAATGTTTCTCCTGCATTTGAAGTGTATAAAACTTTTCAGGAACGATATCGTGCACGTTTAAAAAATGTTGTCGATAAAATTATAAATCAGAGCTTCGACTACAGTGCAGACGAATATTATGAAACAGATCGTGATAAGACTGTTTGGGCAAAATCCAATGATGAGCTAAATGATACATGGCGTAAGATTATCAAAAGCCAGGCGCTGAGCCTTAAACTTTCAGGTAAGAAGCCGGATGAAATTTCTGACATGTTGAAAAAGCGATATGAGAGGTTGCTTAAATCTTTTGATCAGCTTAACAATGAGGATATCTTCAGCATTTACATGAATTGCATTACGGAAGCGTATGATCCGCACACAAATTATCTTTCGCCGAAAGCAACGGATCTATTCAATCAAAGCATGACTCTTTCCCTTGAAGGAATAGGAGCAAGACTTCAAACTGAAAACGATTTTACTAAGATTGTTGAGGTTTTGCCGGGAGGTCCTGCCGAGAAATCAGGTCTTTTACATCCGAATGATTTAATTACAGGTGTTGCACAAGGTGTAGAAGGCGAAATGGTTGATGTTGTGGGTTGGAGGATCGATGAAGTTGTAAAACTTATAAAAGGGCCAAAGGGAACGTTGGTCCGACTGACAGTGCTTCCCGCAGCTACTGGAGTAAATGGCCCCCCAAAGGTTTTATCCTTTGTACGCGACAAGGTGAAACTTGAAGATCAGGCGGCAAAGAAGAAAGTTGTAAAGTATGTATTAAACGGTAAGAACTTAAAGCTTGGAGTTATTACAATTCCTGCTTTCTATATGAACTTTGCAGAGTATCAGAAGAAAGACCCGAACTATACAAGCGTAACACGTGATGTAAAGAAGATCTTGCTGGAGCTACAAACGGATGGAGTTGATGGAGTTGTAGTAGATCTTAGAAACAATGGTGGTGGATCTCTTCAGGAGGCTGTAAGTCTCACCGGATTATTTCTGAAGGAAGGACCTGTTGTTCAGGTTAAAGATTCACGTAATCAATTAGAAGTTTATGGAGACGAAGATAAACAAGTAACTTATTCAGGGCCACTTGTTGTATTGACAAATCGTTTTAGTGCATCCGCATCTGAGATTTTTGCTGGTGCTATCCAGGATTATCATCGCGGCGTAATTGCCGGAGAATCTACCTACGGTAAAGGCACTGTTCAAACTGTGATCGATCTTGGTCGTCAGATTGCGGATGCGGATAAGGTAGGGGAGTTGAAGCTGACATTTCAGAAATTTTATCGTGTTACGGGAAACAGCACACAACACAAGGGTGTTATCCCTGATATTTCCTTGCCTTCTGCCTTGAAGCCCGAGCAATATGGGGAGAGTGCTAGTCCAAGCGCATTACCATTTGATATTATTCGCAAGACTGATTTTCAAAAGAACCCTGATATAACGGACAAAGTTGTTGTAGGTCTTTCAAAAAGTTATCAGGAACGATTGAAGTTCGACACACCGCTAAAGCGATATGCTGGCGAGATCGATGACTTGAAGAAAAACCTTGATAATACTAAGGTATCTCTCAATGAAGTGAAGCGTAAGCAGGAAATGGAAGCAGATGAAAAGAAGAAAACAGCAAACGAAAGTCTTGATACGAAGTTATCTTCGAAAGAAGGATTATCCACGGATG
>Ga0123336_10002598_pt1 | contig 15595 bp, 17 predicted proteins | sample SSSSmetaG_FD_96466 | JGI IMG/M metagenome (GOLD analysis project Ga0123336, IMG submission 96466) | Glacier valley bacterial and archeal communities from Borup Fiord, Nunavut, Canada, to study Microbial Dark Matter (Phase II) - ​SSSS metaG | ecosystem: Environmental > Aquatic > Freshwater > Ice... | reverse complement strand
GTCCGTCACGACCGCGCGCACCGTCATGCGCCCTGCGCACCCGGTGCAGCGCGTGACGTCCACGTCGAAGGTTCGGCGCAGGAGGGTGGCCCGATCCACGCGGGAAAGCGGCGCGTAGAGCGCGCCGCCAAGGAGTCGGTCCCGGTGCGCGATGGAGAAAATGTTCGGGGCCACCTGCAACGCCGCACCCGTCACGAGGAGCGTCGACGTCGGCACAGCCGAAGCGGTCGCGACGAGCGGCGGCCCCTGGCTCGGCTCTCGCCGCGGCCACCGAGCTCGTGCTCTTCTTTTTCTTGGACGACGACGGCGTTCGGACCTCTTTGCCGTGGGGGCGCTGCTCCTCCACGCGCTGACCGGCAGCACGCTCTACGCCTGCGCCGGCGCCCCGAGGCCCCGACCGTCGAGGACTTCGCTCGTCATCGACGGCCGTTGTCCTCACTCCGGCGACTCGCGCCATGGCTCGATGAGTCGCTGGCCGCGATCGTCGAAGGACGCGCGCAAGCTCGTTGCCCTTGCGCGCCCAGATGGGAACGGGCGCTGGGAAGCGTGACCGCAGTGTCTCGATGAGACGCGCCGGTCCCGGCACTTCGGCGGCCATCGACGCGTTCGTCGCGAATCTCGAGCGCCGACCAAACGGCACGCCGCATGCGTGAGCCTCGTGTGCGAACGAACCGCTCGTCCGCCTCCGTGTTTCCTCCGTTCGGATCAATCGCTGCTCACGGCGACCTGCGGCTCGAGTCTCGCCCCGTACTGCTTCCAGGTGGAGTGAGCGAGCTGCCCCACCAGCTCCGCTCACCGTCCGAGGCCCAACGCGACGTACCACGCGAAGATCATCCGCGGCCTCACGTCGTCCAGCGAGCCGTTGCGCAGCGCGCCCTCGACCGCGCCATCGACCTCGACGCCGATGCAGACCTTCGGGGCGACGGGCGTACGCAGCTCGAGGCACTGCGCCCAGTACGCGCCGATGCCCGCGCCGAGCGCCGAGCCTCCTTCGCGCAGCTCGGTGGAGGCGAGCGTGATCGGCAACGCGATCCCTGCCTGCGCGGAGAGACGAAGCGATGTGGGCGAGCCGGCGCTGATGTGAAGGAGAGGAACGACCGCCGCGGCCCGGAACCTGGTCACGCCGCCGTCGAGGTCACCGCCTCGGAGCTCGGCGGTCCTCCAGAATCCGAGCGCTCCGTACGTGTAGCGCGCCGCCGCCGTGCCGTATGCGAAGCCGGTGAGCCGCGGCGCGAGCGAGCCACATGGGAGGGCCCCGCTGCACCCACGGGAGTCGCCGTCGAACGCGAGGGTCACGCGCGTGACGCGCGACGCATCACGCGTCACGACGAAGCGCACGGCGTCGTCCCTCCACGCGCGAGGCAGGACCCTCGTGCAGTAGCGGTACGTGGCGGCGCCGTGGAACTGGCGAAAGCGGTGACGGAGGCCGCTCTGCGACGTGAAGTGACCGAGCGGCTCTCCGTCTTCGTCGAGGACGCCGAGCCGCGTGAGCTCGAGATCGAGCCACGGCCCGACGTCCGCGTCCGTCCCGAGGCAGAGCCAGTCGACGTAGGCGAGCGGCTCGCCTTGCGTGAAGAATCTACCGAGTGAAGCGGCGGCTGGCCCGTCGGTACCGTCGGCGTGCAACGTCACCGACGTGGGAGCGACGTCCGCCGCGGCGCGGACGGAGACGGTGACCAGCGCGACGATGCACGCGAGCGTGAGAAGGAGGCGATGCACCTTCAGACGAGCTGGCTGAGGTAGTGGAGCGCCTGCTTCTGCCACCACGGATAGGCGTGGCTGCGCTCGCGGCCCCAGAACGCGAGGTGATGGGGGATGTGCTTTCGCTTCAGCACCGCGCCGAGCTCGCCGGTCTCGGGAATGCAGCTCTCCTCGTGCGCGTCGTGCGCGCCGCGTCCGACGACGAGCGTGAGATGCGCATGCCTTCGCACGCGTTCGAGCGCTGCGCCCGGGTGCTTCCGCACGAAGATCGACGAGTAGAGCGCGCCGACGCTGCAGCCCGTTGCTGTCATCCGCGCGCGCGGCATGTGGCAGTCCTGGCGGATGAACGGCACGAGCGTATTCATCACGAAGATCTCGTAGGACGCGTGGTGCGCTGGGTCATCATCCCGCTCTCGCGGCGCTCTCGTAACACGCAAACCCGGGGGGATCGAGCGCCGACGAACGCCGGCTACTTCGTCATCGCGCGCGCGAGCTGGCTGCGGCTCCTGATGCCGAGCTTCTCGTAGACGGCGCGGAGCTGGTTGGCGATCGTGCGAGGAGACACCTCTCGCTCGAGCGCGATGCGCTCGTTGCTCCAGCCGCGCGTGACGTAGCTCGTCACCTCGAGCTCGACGATCGAGAGCGCAGCGGCGGCTGCTCCACGGGGGCGCGCGTTCACCGCGAGGATGCCGACCTCGCGGTCCGCGACCGCGACGTCGAGACGATCCATCCGTGAGGGATCGCCTAGCACCGCGAGGTCGACGCGCCGCTTCACGCGAAGCTTCTTCATGACCTTCGTGACGGACGAAGAGACGGTCCCGGCGGGAAGGCCGAGCGCGAACGCGATCTCCTTGTTCGTCGCGCCGAGCGCGAGGTACTTGAGCGTGGCGCACTCCGTGGGCGTCAGCGCGCGCGGGTCGCGGACCTCGGGCCGGTTGCGATACGCGGCGAGATAGCGGCGCCCGCCGCTCTCCCAGTGCTCGACGAGCGACCACTCCCCCGCCACGAGGCCCTGCCACAGCGCGAGCGCGTGCTCCGGCGAGCTACGCACGGCGTGACTGCGTGCCTGCTCCATCGCGGCGACCGCGCGGCCGAGGACGGCCTGCGCCGTTGGATCCTGCGCAATGGCATTGCTTGCATCCTGCATCTTTCCCGACGGATCGAGCAGCGCGACGCGCACCGTGCCTTGCTCGGCGAGCCTGCGCCGGAGCCGGAGCGACGACGCGACGTGCAGGCCGACCCGACGCCAGATCCCGCGCACGCGCGGCGCGAGGTTGACGACGCTCCGCGAAGGCGCGGACAAGGTCACGCTACCGCCCTCGGCATCCTGGGCGAAGAGGCTGAAGCCATCCTTCACGCCCGTCGCCTTCATCACGTTGCGGAAGCTCCGGACGATGGGTGAGTCGGGCCCGAGCGTCTGCTCGAGGCCACCGCAGGTGACGAGCCGCGCCCTCACGAGATCGTCGACGGCGCGGGGCGCCTTGCGATTGAGCTCGGCGAGGCGTGCGCCGAAGCCCGGGTCGAGATCGTGCTGGACGAAGACAGGGCTCGCCGCGAAGTTCGGCACCGCTTCGTTGCCGGTGAAGCCGTAGACGCCACACCCGGTGTCGACGTCGGGGCGCGCCTGGGAGAGCACGGCGGCGAGCCACTCGGTCTCGGTTCCTTCGAGCCGATAAGCAGCCTCCACGATGTCGATCGCGCGCAGCGCGCGGATCCCTCTCCCCCCGCTCGGCATGACGCTTCCTCGCGGACGAGGATAGACGAGCGCGGTTGGCGGCGTGGAACGATCACTTTCCCGGGCAGGGCGCGGGGTCGGGGCAGCTGCCCACCTGCGGCTTGGGGAACGTCTGGTTGCACCGCGCGATGTTGGTGAACGTGTTCGTGGGGAGGAGATCGACGGGCGTGCCGGTCCAGCCGCGGACGATGCCGTCGCTCGCGCTGCTCTCGATCGTGGTGTTGGTCACGAGCACGCCCGCGGGCTGCCCGCCGACGATGAGAATGGCTCCGTCGTCCGCGAACCCTCCGGCGCTGAGCGGGCCAGGGCAGTCGAAGCTCGAGATCTGCGAGGCGCCGCCGGCGTGGGAGACCTTCGCGTGGGTTATCCTATCGCGCGCATCGGGCGTGCCCTCGATCACGATGCCGACCCAGTCGCCCGCCGCGGGCGTCGCGGCGGCCGACGCGAACGTGATGGGCTTGTCCGCCGTTCCTTCCACGCGCAGCGCGCCGATCGCCGCGCCGGAGAGGGCGTCGATGTCGAGACGGGCGTCCTTCTCGAAGCGCATCGTCACGCCGGCCTGGATCGTGAGCAGCGGCACGGAGCCGTTCGCGCCGACGGTGATGATCTTGCCGCCGGTGGGGCCGCCCACGCGGTACGGAACGCCGCGCGCGGCGAACGTCGTGTCCTCCTTGATGTTGTCGAGGCCGCCGAGCGCGGGAAGGAGGACCTCGTCGACGGCGTTGCCCGTGTACGTGCCCGACGGCAGCGTGCCCGCGGCGCGGCCCCAGATGCTGATCGGGAACGTGGGGCCGCCGCTGATCGTGAGGTCCGTCGAGCCGGGCGCGAACCCGCCGCCCTCACGGACGAGGACGCCGAGCGACTGCGAGCCCTTCACGGTCACGTGATCGACGAAGACGATCGGCTGCGTGGCGCTCTCCTGGTCGCCGCGGATGTCGAGCGCGCCGACCTGCGTGAGCCGGCCGCCGTTCGGGTCGCCGCCGCCGTCGATGGTGACGTGCGCGAGCCTGATCTCGGAGCCCTTGCGCGTCTCGATCGTCTGCCATGCGAGCGCCGCGTCGCCGCGCTCGATGCGGATCGGCTTGTCCGCTGCGCCCACCGCCAGGAGCTTGCCCTCGACGATCATGCCGGAGGCGCTCTTGATCTGCACGATCGCGCAGGGCTCGACGGTGATCGTCCGACCGGCGGGGATCGAGAGCTTCGCGCCGATGACGTGCGGGCTCGCGGCGGCGGTCCACGTCTCGTCGGCGGTGGGTGTGGCGTCGTGCTTCGTGCCGGCGCCGGTGACCGCCGGGCATGTCGAGGGGACGCTCGTGTCGGCTCCGCCGTCGGCGGCGGGCGTGCCGGCGTCATCGGCGGGCGCGGACTTCGATGCGCTGTCCGAGCACGCGAGGACGGCCACGGAGGAGAGAGAGAGGAACCCGGTCGCCGAGATCGTTCGCAGGATCGACATGGGGTTCATCCTGCTCACCAAACGGGGTGACAGCTCTTGCCGTCGTTCGTGATCGCAGTGTCGGTCGCGGGGTTCTTCGTGAGATCGATCACGTGGAGGTTCGTGGCCTCGCCCTCACGGAGGCAGTAGACGACGGCGCTCGCGTCGGGCGCGGGCGCCGCGTCGGTGACGTACGTGTCCTTCGCTTGCGGAAGAACGAGCGGCAACGGCTTCCGTGTTGCCATGTCGAAGGCGTAGAGCCCGCGGACGGCGATGCTGGAGCCGTTGACCATCAGGTTGGTCGTCCCGATGAAGACGAAGCCGGAGCCGTCCGCGACCCAGCGCGGCGGCTCGAGCGCCACGTCGACGGTCGCGTCGCCCGCGAGGAGCGCCTCCGGCGTGCCCGAGCCGTCCTCGGCATACAGGTAGATGCCGTCCTTGCCCTGGCCGGGGACGCAGACGCTGTGGATGATCGCGACCTTGCCGGTGCTCGGGTCGACGGAGGGGTCGACGAGGCTGCAAGGGCTCGGCGCCTTGAACAACGCGGGCAGCTTGCCACCGGACGCGGCGATGCTCCAGATGCCGGAGCCGCCGGTGAGCGTGTTGCCCTCGTACCAGAACTCGCCGTAGTTGAAGAGGACGTCGTCACCTGCGCGCTTGAACGCGGGATTGCGCACCTCGAGGACGAACTGCTTCTTGCCGCCGCCGGTGTTCGCGAACGTGGGCGTGAGGCGGCGGAAGTCAGAGCCGTCGGTCGCAAACGTCCAGATCGTCCGCGTGGGAAGCTTCGTGTCGACGTCGGCCTGCGTGGGACCGTAGAGCGAAGCGATCGCGATGCGCGTGCGGTCGGGCGAGAGGCTGTAGCCGGCGATCGACCAACCCTGGCTGCCGTCGGCGCGGAGATCGGTGACGACGCGGGTCTGACCGGTCGTGAGATCGAGCGCCATCAGGATGTCTAGATCCGGCGTGGCCTTCGACACGTAGAGGACGGTGGTGAGCGGCAGAGCGCCCGCGGCGCCGCCGCCCTCGCCGCCAGAGGAGCCACCCGAGGAACCACCGGAGGAGCCCGGTCCGCCGTCGCCGGACGTGCCGTTGCCGCCCGACGACGAGCCCCCGCTGCTCGAACAACCCACGGCGAACGAGCCGAGAAGCATCACGGCCGAAACCCCCGAAGCAACGAGGAAAGCGCGCATCCTTCGAGTCTAGAGATCGCGCGGCAGCTGGACCATGGCACGTTGCCTCGGGTCAGTGGTCAATTCACATGACGGAATGCCCCGCGCGCACGGACCCTCGCGCCACGTCCTCGGTAGCGTCGACACGCTCGTCGAACCGCTCGGCCGTCGTGCTCAGCCAGAGCAAGAGCAGGGCAATCGGCAGGTGTGAGAAGTAGAACACGCTCGATGACGGCATCGAACCGCAGGCGCAACCGAGCGGCCATCTGCGGCATCGTCCGCGCCCATGGCAAAGACCATCCTCGTCGTCGGGTGCGGACCGGGCATCTCCAGCGCAGTCGCCGAGAAGTTCGGCTCCTCGGGCTTCTCCGTCGCGCTCGTCGCGCATAACGCAGAGAGGCTCGCCGCAGGCGTGAAGGCACTCGAGGAGAAGGGTATCAAGGCGGCTGCGTTCCCGGCCGACGCGGGCCCCGACTCGATTCGCGGAGCCGTCAAGAAGGCGCGCGAGGCGCTCGGGCCGATCACCGTCCTCCAGTGGACGGCATACGGCGGCGCCGAGGCCGCCGACCTCCTCGCGGCCGACGCCCCGACCGTCCGCAGCGCGTTCGACGTCGCGGTCGTCGGCCTGCTCGCGGCCGTGAGAATAGGCCAACGTCGTGGGGGATGGCTCGGAAGACGGCGATACCGTGCAGACCTTCTATGCCGCTGCCCGCCTGATCGAGATCTGCAGGCGCTGGGGATCGAACGCTGCAGACGTTTGACGCCGAGGGGCATCTGACGGGGTGAGCGATCGCGAGGCTCGAAGCACGGCACTCACCAATCGAAGCGGAACAAGCCGACGAACGTCTCGCCATGATCCACCCTTCCCTCAGAGCCTGCGAGGTCGCCCTTGGCAAAGGTGCCGGTCACCTTCATCGGCACCCCCGACCCCAATGCATCGGACTCCGCGGTTTTTCTGTAGCTGCCGGCGAGCTCGCCGACCGGGATCACCGCGCCGAGCGTGATCGTCTGGGTCCCGGCGGAGGTGGAGCTGAGCTCGGCCTGAATGTGCTCGTCGAAGAGGCCGTCTTCCGTCCTGAGCTCCACGCTCACGACCACCGCCACAGAAGCCGTCACGATGGATGGGTTCATGCGGGCACCGGAGGTATCGCGCGCCCGGGCTGCAGCGCACGTCGCCGCCCTCGTAGTGGACGCGGATGGTGGTGTGAGTCGACGTAGCGGGATCCGTGTACCCATACGGCTTGTCCGGCGGGAACCGGCGGAACACGGCGCTCTCGGGAATGGCGAGCTTGTCGAGGACTGACTGCCCGGTCAAACCCTTCTCGCCCCCGCACTCCTCCGTGAGCGAGCCGTTCGTGGGAACCGAAGGCCCGACCGGCCTTCGGTCTTCGTTGGGGCGTTCGGCGCCGGGCTCGGTGGTTGCGCCTCCGCAACCCGCGGTGAGCGCGATGGCTGACGACACGAGGGCCAAGAAGGCAACGGTGGCGAGGCGGATCATGGCGCGGCCCGAAGCAGGATCTGTTCCCGCCCCCGTGCGTGGCGAAATCGCGGTCTCGCAGAGCGGACTTGTGCCACCCGTGTGCCTCGTATGATCGCCGGATCTCGGACCCGATCGGAGGGCTCGCCGTTCTCGACCGTCGAGGTCCAGATCGCACCCGCGACGCTCGGCGCATCTGAGCGCCCGAGGCCGCTCGATCTCTTCGCCGGTCTCCTCGCTGCAGCGCGGGCCCACTCCCGCCTCGTCCATGACGCCGTCGTCCCGGCGCGCGAGCTGCGCGAGCAGACGAACCGCACGCTCCTCTCCACGCTCCTCTCCACGCTCCACGAACAGGAGATTACGCGAACGGACCTCTCGACCAAGGTCGACCCGCTCACGATGCTCGACGAGCAGCTCTGGAGGCTGCTCGCGCCGCTGGTCGAAAACTTCGAGTTCTTGCCCTCGCTAGGAGCGAAGCCGACCGAGGACCTCTTCCGGAAACGCAGGATCGTTCGTGTGCAGCGACCAGAAATGGCGCGCCAGGAGCTCGACGTCCTCCGGACGCTCGCGGAGCGGCGGCAGGAGAAGCCGCGCCACCGCGAGGCGAAAGAAGAGGTCGTCGCGGAAGCGACCCGCAGCGACCTCGGCGTCGAGATCGCGACGCGTCGCCGCGATCACGCGCACGTCGATCTGAATCCACTTGTTGCCGCCGATGCGGCGCACCTCCTGCTTCTGGATCGCGCGCAAGAGACGCGACTGGAGGCCGAGATCGAGAGCGCCGATCTCGTCGATGAAGAGCGTGCCGCCGCTTGCCTCCTCGAAGATGCCGGCGCGCGCGCTGTCTGCGCCGGTATAGGCGCCGCGCTCGTATCCGAAGAGCGCGCCCTCGAGGAGTGAGGGCGGCACCGCGGTGCAGTCGAAGACCGCGAACGGCCTGTGGGCGCGGTTGCCGAGCTAGGGGATAGAGGCGACGTACCGAGAGGCTCGATCCGACGAACGCGCCGAACGACGTCTCGCTCGAGACCTCCACCGTACGAGCGAGGCGCTCCACGGAGAGGATCGTCGCGCCGATGCGGATCGTCTCGCAGCCCGAGAGCAGCGCCTCGATCGTGCGCGTCCCGTTCACGTACGTGCCGTTCGTAGAGCCCACGTCGCGAAGGCGTCGCACAAGCCTTCATCGACCGCGAGCGTCATGCCCGCGTTCGCGCCATCCTTGACGATCAGGCAGAACGCCGCGCTCGTGGGCTGCGGAAGCGGCGTGTCGCGCGGGCGAATGCCCGACTCCTCGTCGCCGTCTCGCCAGTCGCCCTGCACGGGCGCCGCGGCCATGCGCCGGAGCGTCGTAACCTCGCCTTCGAGCTTGGACTTCATCAGGATCCCTGCCCCTTCTGCTCGCGGCGCCAGCTGGCCTCGAGGACCGCGGCCGGCGCGTCGAGCCCCGCGGCGCGGATGGTCTCCATGCAGTCCGGAAGGTTGCCGGTGGGCACGAGCTTGCTGAGCACGCGGCCCTCGGAGTCGACGCCCTTCACCTTGCGGAGGAAGAGATCGTTGATCTGGTAGGTGCCCTTGCTCATGTCGCAGCCGGTGATTTCCGAGATGTGCGTGACCTTTCGGGTTCCGTCGCGAAAGCGCGAGGCCTGGATGACGATGTCGACCGCGGAGGCGATCTGCGCGCGCAGGGCAGCGAGCGGCATCTCGATGCCGGCCATCATGGCCATCGTCTCGAGGCGCGTGGCCACGTCCCGCGGATAGGTCGCGTGGAGGGTGATGAGGCAGCCGCCGTGGCCGCTGGTCATGGCCTGCACGAGATCGAGCGCCTCGCCGCCACGGAGCTCACCGATGACGATCCGGTCGGGGCGCATGCGGAGCGTGATGCGAAGGAGCTGGCGGATTGTGACCTCGCCGCGGCCCTTGGCGTCGTTGGGACAGGCCTCGAGCGTCACGACGTGGTCGCGAAGGAGCGCGAGCTCCTTGGAGTCATCGATGACGACGACGCGCTCGTCCGCGGGGATGAGCTCCGACACCGCGTTGAGGAGCGACGCAGAAGCGGCACGGCCTCCCATGCGAGTACCGACGGCCAAGCCGCTATCCATAGCGCACGCACTGGATGTGATCGCGCACGTCACATGCGATCGGAAGTCGAAACGATCGCACGGGCAATGCGCGGCCCGGAGCGGCCCGAAGCGGCTCGAAGCTACCGTACCCGCTGCGCAAGTAGCGCGAGCCGTCGCGCGGATCGGGAAGCGTGTCGCGCGTCATCCGCGCGTGAAAACAAATATCGACGATGCGCATAGCAATGAGTTGGCGCGCGCGAAACTCGCGAGACATAACCACCGCCCATGTGTGCCCCGTCGCAAGACGCGATGGTTCAGGGCCTACCTTCCAAGGATCCATTCATGCGCTTCTCCCATTTCTTCAAGGCGGTTCTTCCCCTCGTCTCCGTCGCTGCGCTCGGCGCGTGCACCGGTGAAACGGCGTCCCCCGACGAGCCGACCAGCGAGTCCAGCGACGAGCTCGTCAACGCTCCTCGCGATCTCACGCACACGTGGTCGGTCGGTGTCTGCGCGAGCGCGCCGAACACCGATCCGACGAAGGGCAAGCTCGGAGCGTGCGTCGTTCCGGAGACACGCTGCACCGGCTCGCTCGTAGCCCCGAACCTCGTCCTCACCGCTCGCCACTGCACCAATCCGATCGACTGGACCGGCGCGACGGGCTTCTGCGACGCGCACTTCTCGCCCGACCCTCTGACCGATGCGGGCGCCCGCATCACGCTCAACGCCTCCGTCCTCGCCGAGAACCCCGGCTGGATCAAGGTCCGCGAGGTGCTGACGGCGCCCACCAACAACTCGTGCGACGACGACGTCGCGCTGCTCGTCCTCGAGACCCCGGTGGCGACCGCCGACGCAAAGCCGATCTCCCTCCAGCTCGAGAACCTCGGGACGAAGTGGTGGCTCCGGCCCGCGGAGCTCGCGATCGTCGGGCGCGGGATCCTCACGGCCATCATCGATCCCGTGACCCTGGCGCCGATCGACGAGACGGAGGACCTGACGCGTCGCTATGCCGAGCACTTCTCGCTGCGCTGCATCTCGAACCAGCCCGGCAAGTGCAGCGTCGTCGACATCACGTCGCCGCCGTCCAACCACTTCACGCTCTCGACGGGGCAGTTCCTCTTCGGGCGCGGCAGCGCGAGCGGTGACTCTGGCTCGGGCCTCATCGCGCAGAACACCTTCAAGACCGACCATCCTGTCGCGATCGGTGTCGTCAGCGCGGGCACCTACGGCAAGAACGGCGTTGGGAACGCGGGCCTCGGCGTTCGCCTCGACCGCCACGCGACGTGGCTCCGCGCAGGCGCCGTGAAGGCAGCGAGCGCGCCGAATGCCGGCGGCTACGCGCTGCCGAGCTGGGCGAAGCCGTAGCCGCGATCAGGTCTGCTCCGTGCGTGGGCGCCAGGACCACCTTCTCGATCGAGGTTCGCCTCATCCTCTGCCCGTCCTGCGGGGCGCCAATCGACGTGGCGCCCGCGGGTGGGCACGTACGCTGCAACTACTGAACCGTTGCGAGTGAGGTGCGCGCGCGCGGCGCGCTGGCCGCCTTTCTCCGGCGCGTGGAGCAACACATCTCCGAGGCGGAGCGAGAGCGGCGGCTCCGGTCGCAAGAGGGTCAAGAGCTCCTTCCGCCGCCCCATCTCGTGGCGCTGCTGGCGGCGCAGCGCAGATCGCGCCGCACCGACAGAACGATGCGCTCGTCGCGTGGCAGAGCGCACGCAAGCGGACCGCCGAAGAGTCCATCGAAGCCGCCGAGGACCTCTTTCGACCTGACGAACATCTTCTCGAATCAATACCTCGACGCAAAGGACTGGTCGCGTCACCGGGCGATGACGGAGAGCGCGCTCGAGGTGAGCATGTCGAGAGAACGACCTCGTGGCCGCGGAGCGATGACTCGCGCTCCTCGATCCCGCATCCGATGCTCTGATCGCCGACTCCGAGTACCGCATTGCGCGTGGTCGCGTGGCAGCGCTGCAGCAAGATTAAACGGGCGTGATCGCCGCGCTCGGCTCGCGCCGTGGCGATGTGCCGATCCACGATATGACGCGCGCGCTCGCCGCCGTGCGTCGGGCCGACGCGTGGGAGCACCTGGGCGCCTCGATGTTGCCGTGGACGAGCTGGCGGCCGAGATGGCGCTCCGCTGCTCTCCGACCTCGAGGCCCGCGGCGTGCGCACCGACCGCGCAATGCTCTTCGTCATCGACGGCAGCAGGGCGCTCGCCAAGGCGATCCGCGCGAAGATTGGGGCGCGCGCCATGATTCAGCGCTGCCAGGTCCACACGAAGCGCAACGTCGAGGACCATCTCCCGGACGAGATGAAGCGCAACGCCGGTCGCACAATCTCGGCGGCCTACGAGAGCGGCAACGCGGTGCGTGCCAAGCGCATGCTCGAGGTCCTCGAACGCAAGCACCCGTCGGCCGCCGCTTCGGTCCGCGAAGGGCTGGAAGAGACTCTCACGGTGATGCGCATCGACCTCGAGGCAAGCCTCGCGCGCACCCTGTCGACCACCAATCCGATCGAATTCATCAACGGCCGAATCCGACGAACGACACGCAACGTCGCGAAGTGGGACGGCGGCACGATGGTGATGCGCTGGCTCGCTGTCGCCGTCATCGAGGCCTCGAAGACGTTCCGCAAGCTGCGTGGCCACACGGGCATGCCGAAACTCGTCGCCGCGCTGCGCGCGCACGACGCGAAGGATTCGGGACGACGCCCTCCGACTTCTTGGTCGCGTACTTCGAGGCGAAGGGCGTTGCGTCTCCGACCAGTTTGCCCGCCATTGCCGCTGCGCTCGCGATGGTCGCGTTTCCTGCCGCGAGGCGCGCGCAGAAGGGGTGCATCGCGATCCGCGAAATCCACGAAGCACTCCTCGGGACTCGGCTGCACGGGGTGCTTGCGGCGCGCCACCCATGGCGAGCGCGCGTGGTGCCGCGCACGCCGGAATCGCAGGCAGGATGCAGCTCGTCATCCAAGAAAGGAAGAGCACGAGTTCCGTGGCAGAGGCGAGAGCCGAGCCAGGGGCCGCCGTCGTCTCGCGCATCGAGCGGCCCGGGCTGGGGCCGTACGCGCAGCGTGGGACGGGCGAGGCGGCGCTCGTCGCGACCGCTCCGGCTGTGCCGACGTCGACGCTCCTCGTAACGGGTGCGGCGTTGCAGCTGGCCCCGAACATCCTCTCCATCGCGCACTGGGACCGACTCCTTCGCGGCGCGCTCTACGCGCCGCTTCCCGCGTGGATCGGGCCACCCTCTTGCGCCGAGCCTTCGACGTGGACGTCACGCGCTGCACCGGGTGCGCATCCCGCATGACGGTCGCGGTCGTGACGGCCCCCGCGTCCATCGACCGCCTTCTCGCCGCGCTGCGGAGCGCGCGCGACCCACCCGTCGCCGCCTGACCTCGCCACCGTCCAACGCGCGACACGTCGCGCCGTGGCCGTCTCCTGTCCGGCACTCGACAAACAACCGCCCTCGTCAAGCGACCGCGGAATCTCGGCCACCTCATGCTCCGACCGCCGACCCCGCGCCGCCGTCTTCCGAGCCATCCCCCACTACGTTGGCCTACTCTCCGACAACGCGGCGGTCGGCTGAGAAAAAGTGCGACGAAGGGCATTGCGATGGCTCTTGGCGGAGAGGAATGCGATGAGGCTGAGAATGAATCACGCGAAGCGCGCCTTTCTGGCAGTCCTTCTCGTCGTCGAGGCTGCGGCATGCAGCGTCCCCGTGAAATACACGACGCTGAATTCACCCCCAAAATCGCTCCAGCCCATGTCGCCGGAAAAGGTCGAGGTGTTTACGACTGCGAGGCCAACTCGAAAATACGTCGAGGTTGGAACGATGACGGCCATGCACGACTCGATCACTTCCAACGACGACATGTTCAGGGCCATGCGAGAGGAAGCTGGGAAACGGGGGTGCGATGGGTTGGTCGTCATGCAGCGCGGCTCGCAAGCGGCCGTGGCTACGTGCATCGTCTACAGCGAGTAGCTGGCGGCGCGCCGCCGTCTCGCTGCCGCCCGCAGTCCCGGTGCGGCGGTACGTGCTGGCATTTCCGACGAGCTGTCGGGCCTGGCGGTCACGCGACCCGAGGTGCGTATCCGCTGCACGAGGCCCCGTCCTTCCGCTGACGACCGCGGGCGGGCATGCTCGCGTGCATGACGAAGGAAGCGCGACGGGGTGAGCACATCCGGGCTTGGCGAGCGAGCGGCCAGACGGCACCGGAGTTCGCGGTGGGAGAGTAGCACGCGTGTGATCGCTCCGCAGGTGCAGACGGCAGGCTCCGCGCTCGTAGCCTCGACGGTTTCCTCGTGCAATCAGGTGAACGCCCTCGTCGACGGCAGCCCGTTCATCGCGCTTCCGTTCGAGAACGGCGATGACACGGCGTACTACGTCGCGCCCACCGGCGGCAGCTACGGCGCTTCGTGGACGAGCATGAACGCCACATGGAACGCGAGCACGGTCGCGTTTCATTGACCCGTTTGCAGCCCTGGCAGTGCGTCGCGAAGCGTTTCGCGTACGGCTGCGGTATACAACGACGCCTCGTCGCGGCACTCTCCTCCCGGCGACGCCGCTGGGTGAGCTCGTCGCGTTCAGCCCGCACGTGACCCCGTGACCAGCATCGACAGCAAGACCGCCACGAGCCGCCGCGACGTTGCTGGCGGCGGGCGGGTGCTCCTCGTGCTCTGCGGCTCATCTGCGACGGAGCACGCGCTGCCGGACGCGGGAACCGTCGTCATCGGACGGGGCCTCGACGCCGACATCGTGATCGACCACCCGACGCTCTCGCGCGCTCACGCGAAGCTGACGCTCGGCGCGCACGTGACGATCGTCGATCAGGGCAGCCGCAACGGGACCATCGTGGCCGGTCGCGCGCTGAAGCACGGCGAGGCCGTCCTCGTCGCGCCCGGCGCGCCCATCGAGGTGGGAGATGCGCTGCTCGTCGTCCGCAGCGGACCCGATCGCGAGCGTGATCTCCTGGCATCGACCAGCGGATCGCGAGAAGGCCTCGCGTCGTTCGAGCGCACCATCGAGCGGCTCGCCCGAAGTGACGTGGCCGTGCTGCTCGTCGGCGAGCCCGGCGCAGGCAAGGCGTTCCTCGCCTCGCGCCTTCACGCGTCGTCCGCGCGTGCCGGCATGCCACTCGTGGCGTTGGTGGCAACCCCGACCAGGACCCCGGCAGACATCGAGCACGCCATCGCGTCGGCGCGCGGCGGATCGCTCGTGTTGCGAGAGCCATCGCTCCTTCCCACCGAGGGACAGGCGGTGCTGCTCGCCGCGCTGCGCGAGGTCGGTCCGTCAGTCCGCACCGTCACGGTCACCGTGCGCGATCTCGCTGAGGCAGCACGTCGTGGCGAGCTGGACGCCGCGCTGTTTCATCGGGTCGCCGGTGTCTCCCTCGTCGTCCCGCCGCTTCGCGCACGCGCCGGCGAGCTCGCTGCGCTCGCCGATGCGATGCTCGTCGACCTCGCCGCCGAGCACCGGCGCCCACGGATGCTGCTCAGCGCCGATGCGATGTCGGCGCTCTCCCGTCAGACATGGCCCGGCAACCTGCGCGAGCTGAAGAATGCGCTGTCGACCGCGATGCTGCTCGGCAGAAGCCGGGTCATCACCAGCTCTCAGCTCGACCTCGGCGGGCTGCAGCAAGCGGCGGGCGCGAGCGGCGGATCGCTATCGGCCGTCGTCGACGAGGCCGAGCACCGGCGCATCCTCGAGGCCTTGCGCAGCTGCAACGGGAACCAGACGCGCGCGGCCAAGATGCTCGGCGTTTCGCGCGGCACGCTCATCTCGCGGCTCGAACGCTTCGGTGTTCCTCGACCGCGGAAGTGACTAGGCTGGGTGCCTGATGAGGCTGACGAAGCGCTTGCTTGGAGCTGCCATCGCCGCCTCCGTCGCCGCCTCCGTGTTGACGTTGACCGTGCCCGCTTCTGCGCAGCTCACGGATCGACAGCGTGCCGAGGCGCACTTCGAGCGCGCGCGCGGCTACGTTCGGGCCGGGCGGTGCGATCTCGCCATCGAAGAGCTCAAGAGCAGCATCGATTAC
>Ga0123336_10002595_pt1 | contig 15605 bp, 20 predicted proteins | sample SSSSmetaG_FD_96466 | JGI IMG/M metagenome (GOLD analysis project Ga0123336, IMG submission 96466) | Glacier valley bacterial and archeal communities from Borup Fiord, Nunavut, Canada, to study Microbial Dark Matter (Phase II) - ​SSSS metaG | ecosystem: Environmental > Aquatic > Freshwater > Ice... | reverse complement strand
CTGGAGCCGCATGCGCGCATGCGCTGTTACCTGCCGGGCACCCGGTGCACGTGTGCGACAAGTCCCGGGGGCCGGGCGGGCGCCTGGCGACCCGCCGCGTCGAATGGCTCGATCGACATGAGCAAGCCCGCACGACGCGGCTGGACCCCGGCGCCGTCGGCATCACTGCCAGCTTTGCGGCCTTTCAATCGTTCGTCAACCAAGCCCTGCAAGTGGGTTGGGTGGCCGAGGTGGCCGAGCAGTCCACCCACCTGTGGGCCGAGCAGCATGGCTGAGCCTTTCGCACCGACGCTCGCGGCGGCGTGGGCGCGCATCGCCGCCGTGCAGCCGACCGCCTACGCACGCACACGCAACGCGCTCGACGGCGCTGTCAGCGGCCTGTCGCCGTACATCACGCATGGCTTCGTTACGCTCAGCGACGTGCTGGCCGGCGTGGCCGCGCGCCACACGCTGGACATGCAGCACAAGTTTGTGTTCGAACTCGGCTGGCGCGCCTACTTTCGCCACGTGTGGCAGCACCGCGGCGAGGCCATCCTGCAATCGCTGCACGAAGGCCCGCTGCCCGACGATGCCTACGCCCGCGCGCTGCCGGCCGACATCCGCCAGGGCTGCACCGGCGTGCCCGTGGTCGACGAGGCGGTGCGTGCGCTGTACGCCTCGGGCACGCTGCACAACCACGCCCGCATGTGGCTGGCCAGCTACGTGGTGCATGTGCGCAAGGTGCATTGGCGTGCCGGCGCCGACTGGCTCTACGGCCACCTGCTGGACGGCGACCTGGCCAGCAACCACCTCAGCTGGCAATGGGTGGCCGGCACCGGCAGCCGCAAGCCGTATCTCTTCAATGCCGACAACGTTGCACGTTATGCACCTGCGCCTTGGCACAGCCCGGGGAGCGTGATCGACGTGTCGTACGAGGCGCTCGACCGCATGGCGCGCGAGCCTCGACACGACCACGCAGTACCGCGCGGCGGCCGATCGCTGGTCGATCCACGCCTCAGCGCAGAGCCGCCAGACGACCTCGGCTTGACGCCTCCCGACGCGGCTGCCGCCGAGGGCCGCGACGTGTGGCTCGTGCACCCCTGGAGTCTGGGCGAACTGCCGGCCGCTCTACCGGCCGACACGCTGGTGATCGGCGTGTTCGTGGCCGACTTCCACCGCGCCTGGCCGTGGAGCGAACGGCGCTGGCGCTTCGTCGGCGGCCGCATGGCCGAACTCACCGTTGAGCGCTGGCATGGTGACGCAGCCGCGATCGGCGCCGCGTTGAAAGGCGCGCGCAGCGTGCGCAGCATCGACGAGCCGCACCTTGCGCCGTGGCTGGCACGCTGGGCCGAGTGCGCGGCGGCGCCGATGCTGTTTCCACCCGTCGATCGGCGCTGCGATTCGTTCTCGCAGTGGTGGGCCCGCGCCTCGCGCGGCGTGGAATCGGCGGCCGATCTTTTGGCCGTCAACGAGGTGCCTGCATGGTGACCGAACCCGTCAACGAATTGCCGCCACTGACCGTGCTGTACGACGGCGCGTGCCCGCTGTGCCGGCGCGAGATTGGCGTCTATCGCGGCCTGCGGCCGCTTCGGCCGGATGAGCCGATTTGCTTTGCCGATGTCAGCGACGCCGCATTGGCGCTGCCGCCCGGCATCACGCGCGAGCAGCTGCTGGCGCGCTTTCACGTGCGCGACCGCCATGGTGAACTGCTCAGCGGCGCGCCGGCGTTCCTGGCGCTGTGGGCGGCGCTGCCGGGCTGGCGTTGGCTGGCTCGGGTCGGCCGCCTGCCCGGTGCTGCTTGGGCGATGGAGCGCACCTACCGCCGCTTCCTGCGTTGGCGGCCGACGCTGCAGCGCTGGGCGTCTCGTCTTGACAAGCCCGGCCTGGACCGGCCGAACTCTCGAGATCAGGCGCCACGCTGATTCCATCCCCTTCATCTTCGGAACCCACACCATGAATTCGATCGCCCTCATCACCGGTGCCAGCGGCGGCATCGGCCGCGCCCTGGCCAGCCACCTGCACGCGCAAGGGTGCCGCGTTGCCGCGGTGGGGCGCGATGCCGGCCGCCTGGCCGACGTGCAGGCCGCCGTGCGCATCGCCGCTGACACCACCACGCCCGAAGGTGCTGCGCTGGCCATCGCCGCCTGCCAGGAAGCGCTGGGCGCCCCACCGACGCTGTTGGCGCACTGTGTGGGCAGCACGCTGATCGCCCCACTGCACCGCACCCGGCTGGATGCTTACCGCGACGTCATGCGCGTCAACCTGGACAGCGCGGTGTTCATGCTGCAGGCCTGGATCGCGGCGCTGCAGGGTGGGCCCGGCGCCGCCGTGTTCGCGAGTTCGGTGGTGGCGCGCATCGGTGTGGCGAATCACGAGGCCATCGCCGCGGCCAAGGGCGGCGTCGAAGCCCTGGTGCGCAGCGCCGCGGCCACCTACGCATCGCAAGGCCTGCGCGTGAACGCCGTCGCGCCGGGAATGACCGACACGCCTATGACGGCCGGCATGCTGAAGATACCCGCCATGCGCGATGGCGCCGCACGCCAGTACCCGTTGGGCGGCGTGCAGACGGCCGACCAGGTGGCCGACGTGATGGCCTGGCTACTCGGGGACGGCGCAGCGCGCCTGACCGGGCAAGTAATTGCGGTGGACGGCGGCTTCACCACCGTGCGGCCTCTTGTGAGGTGAGGTGAAGTGAAGTGAAACAGCTTGCCAACATCGAGGAGTACCGAATGAGCGAAGACCCACGCTGCTGCGGCAGCGGCATGTGCATCATCGACACCGAGGGCCACTGTTGGTGTGGCCAGCAGTGGGACGGTCAGAAGATGCGGCATGCTCCGCTGGCGCAGGCCGACGGTTCTGGTTGCTCAGATGTGGCGGAGCAGCCGCTGTCACCCACCAGCGTGCCCAACAGAAGCGCGGCATGACAGGGTGCCTGCGGGACCCGGCGACGCACCGTCGCACGAAAACTCAAGTCAACGGCGCGTCGACGGCCATGCCCTGGGCGATGAGCTCGTCGATGCGCGCCATCACCAACAGGCCGTTCGGCGAGTAGGGATCGAAATCCGGCCAGACGATCTTCGTCTGCGGATCCACGTCGGACAGATGGACGCGCGCCATCGACCAGCCACTGTAGCGCCGCGCGGTGATGCCCTCGCAATGGATCAACTCAAGGTCCTTGTGGCGCGGATCGGCAAAGATGCGCGCATACAGGCGATTCACCACGCCACGCTCACCTTCCAAGGCTTGCAGGAACGCACCTTGCCCCTCGCAGAGCACGCCGGTGATGTCGTTTTCCGTGTTCCAGGCGTGTGCCTTTCGCAGAATCGAATCGGTCAGCGCATGGGTCTGCGAAGCCACCGTCTTGCTCACGTAAATTAGGCGAATCAGCATGGTGCAGGTGTCCTCGTCGGTCTGGCCTGAAGCCTCTTCCCGTGGCTCGTGGTCGACCGGCTGACGATCTGGCAAGCCGCGAGCAGCAACGAGTCGTTGTGGATTATCTTCGTGAGCGCCTGCGTCGTGCTGCCGGTGATCGTCGGCTACACGGTGTTCAGCTACCGTGTGTTTCAGGGCAAGGCGACGGCGCTCGAATACTGAATGCGCCGTCAGGCGCCGTGGCCCTTGATGTAGGTTTCCAGAAAATTGATCTGCTGGCTCATCTGGCGAATGCTGTCCTTCACGACGTCACCAATTGATATCACGCCGACCACAATGTCTGCCTCTACGACGGGCAAGTGGCGGAAATTTCGCGCCGCCATCAGCCCCATACATGCTTCGATCGGATCGCCGAGCTTCACTGTCATGGGCTCAACCGTCATGATTTCTTTCACAGCCACGTGTTTGGCGTCGAGGCCAGGCAGCAGCACCTTGATGGCGCAGTCGCCTTGAGTGACGATGCCTAACAAGCGCTCGGCCTCGATGACCAGTACCGCGCGAACCCGCTTGTCCCGCATCAGCTGCAGGGCGGTCGCTACCCTGTCGTCAGGGCCGACACTGACGAGCACAATGGGTTGCGACTTCTGCGCGAGACAGGTTTTTACAGTTGTCATGGAAAGTCCTTTTTGACAGGCGGCTTGGAAAAGATCTGGGCGCCCAAACTAAGCTAACGTCCTCTCCAGCCAAAAGTTGCAACCAGGTTATCGCCGCCTGGAACCAACGGGCAGGCCTCGTCGCAAACCATGCATCGCGCCAAAGCGCGCAACGCCCAGCACATATCGCGATGGCCCTGCTGGCCCGCAGGCGGGCAAAGAGGCTTAACCTTAAATCACAGCGCGAGTGAGAGCCAAATCGATTCACAAGATCGACGTCAACTCATTGCAGCGCACGTGCTGTCGCCCTGCATCCATTCCGATCAGGGTTCATTGACGACCGATTCAAGGAAATTCACATGCACGACATCATCGATACCGCCGTCGCCGCGGGTACGTTCAAGACCCTGGCCGCAGCCGTCACCGCCGCCGGCTTGGTGGCCACGCTCAAGGGCCCGGGCCCGTTCACGGTATTCGCTCCCAGCGACGAAGCCTTTGCCAAGCTGCCGGCCGGCACGGTGGAAGGCCTGCTGAAGGACATCCCGAAGCTGACGGCCATCCTCACCTACCACGTGGTCGCGGGCAAGGTCATGGCCGCTGACGTCATGACGATGGACGGCAAGACAGCGGCCACCGTCAACGGCGCGTTGCTGAATATCAGCACCACGGGCGGCGTGAAGTTGAATGGCAAAGTCAACGTCGTCGCGACAGACATCGCCTGCACGAATGGCGTGATCCACGTCATCGACTCGGTGCTGCTGCCTTCGGCCTGACTTCCAAGCCAAGACACCAGAGCCCGCACGGGCCGGTGATGTGCAAGGCCCGCAGGCTCCGGCTTGCGGGCCTTTTCTTTGGGCTCGCACGCGGCTCTTGGAGCTACGCCTTCGGCTCGGGTATGCCTTCGTGCAACATCAAACGCCGCAACACCTCTTCGAGAAACTCGCGGCAGTGGCCGCTGGCGCTGTACATCATCGCGTGCATGGCTGCGTCCTTGATGTTCGTACTCTCGCATTCGAGGCTGTAGCGTTCGAAGGCGTTGAGTTTGGTCAGCAGGTCGGCGAGGTGATTCGGGCACTCGCACTGCACCTTGGAAGGCATCTGGCTGAGCTGATGGAGAAACGCATCGGCGTAACGCCGCGGCGCCGCCGAGTGCATCAGCATCTGCGAGAAGGCGGTCGGCGGCGTCGGGTCGATGGCCAGGCCGAGCTGGCAGATGCGCGCGAGTTGTGCCGGGTCTGTCGGCGCGGCCAGCGCGATGACATTGGCGGCATCGAGCCGCGCCAGGGCCTGGCGGTTTCCGAAGCCATAGACCACTATCACGACGGGCGCCTTTGTCGCAGCCCGAATTTGCCGCAGGGCCGCCGGCAAGGCATTGCTCACTACCGGTGCGTCGACGATCACGGCGTCGACCGACGGCAAAGAATCGAAATCGGCTCCTTGTGGACTCGGCAGCGCTGGCAGGACGCTCTGCACGCGCACGTCGGAACGCGCCTGCCAAGCCGCCTTCAGCACGGAGGCCAGCGCCGCACCGCAAACCAGCACCCGGCAACGACCCTCGCGCGCCTTCACCACGCGCACCGGCGCGTCTTTGAACCGGGCCTTGATCTGCCGGTCGGTCAATGAGGCCACGGTACTGATCGCATGCCCGGCGTCGACGGCCGCCTTGACCAGGGACAAGCGCTCGATGTCGGCGCGCCGGTACAGGCGCACGTTGACCGCATTGCGCGTTGGCTCTACGACCGCGTGGCGGGTTTCCCAGACACGGATGGTTTGCACCGGGATGCCTGTGAGCTTCGACACCGTGGCAATTCGGTACAGCCCGTCGATGGGAGTGTGGGCGCTGGATGAGATGGCATTCATTGATTGAAGTGTCCGTGTCGTCTACGACGTTTTCAACGGTGCGCTGGCAGTCCCTCTCGGCGGGCCTTTTCGAGCAGCACCATGTGCGGCAGTGTCAACGCTGCCAGGCCGACAAAGACGAGTTGCATCACCCAGGCCTGCACCGGCAAGACCCGTATCGGCGCGTGGCTCGACCACCAACCGATCACGGCCAGCACGGCGAACACAGCGAGCGTCGCCCACATCGCAAGCGCCACCGCGCTGGGTGCCTCGAAGCGGGGCAAGTTCGCCAGGGTTCTCAGGATATGCCGCGGGCTGTGCATCGCGCAGAAGTAGGCAGTAAACGCCACCAGCGGCGGCGCCGCCAACGCCAGCACAGCCAGTGCGACCCACTCCACTGCAGCAAGCCGCGATGTCTTGGCCTGCACCACGCAGGCCAGCACGCTCGCGGCCAGCCAGGGTGCGGCCATCTGGCTCAGCACCGGTGCGACAACAGCTGCGCTGTCGGGGCCGGCCACCAAGCCCAGCAGCCGCTGCAATTCGGCGCCGTGCCACAACGCCGGCAAAACGATCACTGCGCCGCCATACAAGACGCGCGCCAGCGTGGAGACGCCTGCTGCCGGGTCCCCGCCGAAGTGCAGTGCAGACAACACCAGAAAGGCGCACAGGAACAGGGTCGGTGCCAAGAACCAGACGCCCACGACACAGGCAGCCAAGCCGATGTAGAGCAGCGAGAACAGCGCCCATCCCTTCAAGTCGGACACGCCAAAGAGCTGGCGCGCAAACACCACGTCCAACGCACCGTGCGGCATGCCCAGCAGCGAGATCAGCGCAGCCGTTGCCAGCACTTCGTGAAGCGGTGTCAGCCTGACGCCGGCCACGCTGGCAATGACCAGCGCCAGCGCGAGCAAACAAAACACCCGGCCCTGCAACCGCAGGCCCGGTGTCATGTGGGCTGGGTCCGAACCGTCCCGCGCGGTGCCGAGCGCAGCAGCTGGCGCAGGAACAGACCCGTCGGCAAGGACGCAGCGACAGCGACGCGGTCCACGAAGGTGGCGCGGTCGCTGAGAAAGCGAACGATGCGCGGCGTGGCGGTGCGGCCGAACAGACGTGTGAAGAGTTCGGGCGCGCGCTCGGGGTGGCTGCGCAGCACGTCCAGGAACAGTCGGTCCATGAACCGCGTCAGCAGGGGATCGGGGGCGTGCCCACTCGGGTCGCGGCCGTCGCGCAGCGCTTCGCTGCAGTCGTCGGCCCAGCGTTGGATGCGTTGGAAGGCGTAGCCGGTGGCGGGGCGGGCAGCGCCGCTCATCAGACCGGCGCGCCAGTGGCCGCGGCCGAGTGCTGCCTCCTGTCGCGCCATGCCCGCAATGCCCATCGGCAGCACGCCGGCCTCCGTGCGCACCACCTGGCTCGACGCACCTGCGCACAAGCGCTGCACGGCCTGCTGCTGGCGGCAGGCGAGATCGGCGGGCGCGCGTGGCTGAGGGTCGAACAGCGTGGTCTCGACCAGCGCGCGGTCACTTGCAAGTGGCAAGACATAGGTGAATGCGACTGCGCCGGACAGGTCGTTTCCAAAGTCCATCAAATCGACCCGGCTGGGGTCGAACACCGCGCGATCGCAGACCAGTTCTTCACCGAGGAAGGACTGCCACAGCAACGCGTCACCGCGCCGCGGCGGGCTCGGCGGACGGGTGTCGATGACCTGCGCCGCTGTCAGCCCACCGGCGGAGGTTTCGATGCGCCAGCCGCCGGGCACCCGCAACGGCGGCCCCTGCACCGTCACGCCCAGGTTCAGGCGCACCGCAGGGCTGGCCGCAATCGCCCCACATGCGTGGTCATAGAAGTCGCCGGCTTCCAGCAACTGGTAAGGCGTGCGGGTGCAGTCGACCTGCACCGCTTGGGCCGCAGAACGCAGTGCCACATGCGACCAGCTGCGCTTCACCAAATGCTCGTAGCGGTGTGGGCCCACGCGCCAGAAGCACCAGCTGCGGTCGTGGCGGTACACGTGGCGAGACTCGAGCACGGCCACACGCTGGCGCAGGCCGCGTGGGTCGGTCAGCCGCAGCGCCAGGCTGAGCCCGGCGCAGCCGCCGCCGAGGATCACCAAGTCCAGGTCAGTCGGCAAGACCGGCCTCCGCATGCCACGCGGTTCTGCGGTGCCGTGGCAGCAAGCCCATCGCCGGACCGTCACTGAGGTTCAGGGTGTGCGTTTGCGGCAGACCATTTGTGCCGCTTGATACCCCGGCGGCACCCGGCGCACCCAACGCACCCAACGCGCGAAGCGTGATGATGACTTTGCTGGCGGCACCGACCGTCGCCCGGGACCACCAGCAGTCGCAGTCGCGCTTGCGAAGGACAACGCCGATTTCGCGGTACACGCGCGCGGCCACCAGAACGCCGGCGCGCGCACCAGCCGGCAAGTGGTGCAGGCCACGCTCACCGCTGGCGCAGTAGGTTTCTGCGAGGTCGAGGAGTGTGCGTACCGCGCTCGTGGCTGTTGCCCGCGCCGCACCAGTCGGCGCGACAAGGGCCGCCGGTTCGAGCGCGCCCACCAGCGTCGCCGGCAGGTAGCGGCGGTTGCGCAGGGCGTCCTCGCGCACGTCGCGGCAAATGTTGGTCAGCTGCATCGCGATGCCGAGGTGGATGGCGTGCGGCAAGGCTTCGGCTGCGGTCACATCGAGCGCGGCCGTCATCATCTGGCCGACCGTGCCGGCGACCCGGTAGCAGTAGTGCAGCAGCTCGGTCATGTCGGCCACACGAACTTCGTCGAGGTCGCTCTCGACGCCCTGAATCAGTTCGAGCGGAATCGCCGGGTCGATGCCGCAGTCACGCATGAGCTGCAGCATGTCGAGCCACGCCGGGTCGTCGGATTGCCCGGTGTGCAGCGCCTGGCGAACGGTGGCCAGAGCTGCGCGGGCAGCGGTCGGCGATGGGTTTTCGTCGGCCAGGTCATCGATGCGGCGGCAGAAACCGTACAGCCGGGTGGCCCGCTCGGCGTGTGGGGCGCTCAACAGCCGGCGTGCCCAATGGAAGCTTTGGCCGCGCTCGGCCAGCAGTTCGTCAGCAGTGGCATAAGCGGTGCCATAAGCGCTGTCCGTTGCGGTGGCGATGGCGTGACCGGCTGTCATACGACTTGACGCTCCATGACCAGCTCGGCAACAGGCAGCATCGCATCAACGACCTTGGCCGAGCACAGCACACCCGGCAGCCCCGCGCCCGGGTGCGTGCCGGCGCCCACGAGGTAGAGGTTGCGGATGCCTTCCGCTCGGTTGTGAAAACGGAACCATGCCGATTGCCTGAACAGCGGCGCCACCGAGAAGCCGGCGCCGTTGACGCTGAGGTAGTCGTGCTCGAAGTCTTTGGGCGTCATGCAGAACTCGGCCGTGATCGCGTGCGCCAGACCCGGCAGGATCGTGCGGTCCAGCGCCGCCACGATGCGGTCGCGCAGCCGCGGCCCTTCCACGGCCCAATCGATGCCCGCCTGCAGGTTGGGCACCGGGCACAGCACGTAGAAACTTTCGCAACCCGCCGGCGCGAAGCTGGGGTCGGTGGCGGTGGGCCGGTGCAGGTAAAGGGAAAAGTCTTCGCTCAAGACCTTCTTGTTGAAAATCTCGTCGAGTAGTTCGCGGTAGCGCTCGCCGAGCCAGATGGTGTGGTGGGCCACGTCCGGGTAGGTCTTGCGGGTGCCGAAGTAGAGGACGAACAGACCCATCGAGTAACTCACTGCGGACAACTTGAGCCGCGCCGACCAGGCTTGCTGCGCTTTGGGAATCATCGACGTGTAGAGATGGGCGGCGTCGGCGTTGGAGACCACCAGGTCGGCCGGGATCACACCACCGTCGGTCAGTTCGACGGCGGTCGCCGCCCCGGCTTCGACGCGGATGCGGTGCACTGTGCGGCCCAGCTGGATCGCGACCCCGCGGCGCTTCATCAGATCGCCCAATGCGTGTGTGATCGCGCCCGTACCGCCCATCGCGAAAAACACGCCATGCGCGCGCTCCAGGTAGTGGATCAGCCCGTAGATGCTTGTGGTGTCGAAGGGGTTGCCGCCGACGAGCAAGGGCTGGATCGAAAAGGCCTGGCGCAGCTTGTCGTTCTTCAGGAATGTTTTGACCAGACCCCAGACCGTGCGGTCGCAGCGCAGGCGAATCAGGCTGGGGATCACGCGTAGCATGGTGCGCAAGCGGTCGAAAGGTTTGTCCGACAGTTGCGTGAAGCCGATGTCGAAGATGCGCTTCGAGTGATCGAGCAGACGCAGATAGCCTTCGCGGTCGGTGGCGGAAATTCGGCCGATTTCGGCCAGCGTTTCATCCAGCGTGCCGCCGTAATCAAAGTGGTCGCCGTCGGCGAAGCAGAAGCGGTACCAAGGCGTCAGCGGCACCAGTTCGACATGGTCGGCGAAGCGTTCGCCAAACAGCGCGAACAGCTCCTCGAACAGAAAGGGTGCCGTGATCACGGTTGGGCCTGCGTCGTGGCGAAAGCCTTCGCGCTCGAAGACCTGGGCACGGCCGCCGAGTTGTTGGCAACGGTCGATCAACGTGACCCGGTAGCCCTTGGCGCGCAAGCGCAGCGCGGCCGCGATGCCGCCGAAACCGGCGCCCACCACGACCGCGTGGGGGACGGCCGCCACCCAACGCCGCGCTGGTTCTGGCGGGCGCGCACGCGGTTCGAAGCCCCGTACCGGGGCTGTTGCGTAGTCGGCATTCATGGACATGTTCCGTCAGGAAGGATGCGTTCAGGAAGCTGCTGGCGGCGCACCGTCAGCAGCCCTTGGACCGCTTACCGAGTGGCTGTTTCGACTTCGGTCTTGCGTGCGGCGATCATGTAGATCAACAGGCCGAACGCGGCCTTGGCGATGATGTCCGCCACCGTGTAGCCGACCTGCACCGCGGTCGTCGCTGCACCACCTGTGAACCCGATCATCGGAAACACGAAGACCAGCGGGTAGAACATCCAGGACACCACCGTCAGCCAACGTGCCGCACTGACCAGCCCGCGCGCTTCCTTGGGTTGCGAAGCGATGGAACTCTTCAGGCCGATGAACAGGTCATAAACGATCACCGCAAACGGCACCATCGCGAGCGCCCACCACGTCCAGCGCGTGCCGGCGTCGGTGGCAGTTTCGCCCGGGTAGCCCAACAGCACCATGAGGGCCGCGAGCAAGCCCAGCTTGGTTGCCTTGGCCCGCGTTTCGGCAGCCGACAGGCGCATCACGAGGATCAATTCGACCAACAGCAGGGGAACCGTCAGCAACCAGTCGACATAGCGGTACGCGTCATTGAACTTGGCGCCGGTCTGCTTCATCGTGCCGTCCACCAAGGTGTAGGCGCCTTCCCAGCTGGCGAAGATTCGAACGTAGTGGTACAGCGCGATCAACGTCACCAGACCCGTGACGGTGATGGCCGTTCGATACGGCGGCGCCAACTGCGAGCGCGAGAGGAAGAAGAAGACAGTCGCCGCGCCCATCACGGCGATGGTGAAAGAGAAGGCGTTGTAGACGAGGCTGAATTGCCCGGGGGAGATGAGATCCATGACAGCGTCACTTCAGTTGCGAAGCTTTGATGCTAGCCGGTGTATATGTCTTGCATAGCCTTGAGACTCTGCAAAGCATACTCATCAAAGCGGTTAAGGCGATCGGCTGCCTGGGCGGCAGGCCTGGCGCGGCCCGCCAATCGACCGTTCACGCGGAAGGCTTGCCGAAGCTTGCGATGTAGTTGACCGATACGCCGCGCGTCCACCGGGCGCGGTGAAGCGACTGTCGGCAGCGTGCAGCCGCGCCGCAGCAATGCTTCGGCCGGCGGCGTCCACACCCACCACGTGCGCCGCGCGGGCGGCCAGGGGTTCGCACATCAGCCCGGCGCCGCACCCGATGTCAGCGATGCGCAGCCGATGCAAGCCGCCAGGCGCGCGCGAAGCGGTGGGCAATCTGTTCGAGCACGTAGCCCAGCCGCAACCTGTTGATGACCTGCAAGGGACGCATCGGCCCTGCGCTGTTCCACCAGGTCGCTGCCAGGCGGTTGAAGCGCTCGACTCCGTCGCTGCGGATGGTGCCGGCCAGCACGACTGAAGGCGGGTCAGTTGCCAGGCTTCACACCCGGTGGCAAATCTTCACTGCCACGCGCGAGCCGATACCGACCGACCAGACCCACGCGCGCAATGCCATGGAAGGCGGCTTTCCGCCCAGGGCAAAGAGCGTTGCGGCTTCGTCTCGATGCGCGACTTCGTCACTGCGACAGGCCTCCAGCAGCGCGCGCAGCGACTGCAGTGGCGGGTCAATGCGACCCGGGTCGTGCCGATCGATCGACTCGAGCTGCTCGGCGTAGTGTTGGTCGACGAAGGTCTCGACGGCCTCGATGGTGGCGTAGACCGCGCGCGGGCCGACCAACGCGGGCAGCGCACCGGTCAGCCAGCCGGCCATGCGCCACAGCGGCAGCAGCCGGCTGCGGTGTTGCAGCGCCAGCAGCGGCTCGATCTTGCCGAGATGGCCCGCCTCGGTAGCGAGATGCGCCTGTGCAAAGTGGCGAACGCCAGCGTCACGTGTGATGGCGAGGATGCCGCGGTAGATCATCACGGCACCGCTCTCACCGGCATGATCTGTGCGCAGATCGGCAATCAATGCCACCGGCAGCGGGCCCGCAGCATCGATGCGGATGCTTTGCTGGCGCGCTTCAACGCGTGGCAGGTCGATTTTCAGACGCATTCAGACGGCCCTGTGGATCTCATTTCCTTGATCTCGCCGATCGCCGCTCCTCGGGGCTTTGCAGGCGCTCCTTCTTCACGATCAGGTCGCAGATCAACGTAAACCCCGGGCAGCGGCTTGAGGACGATGCTGCCCGGCAGCGTGCGGATGCTTTGAGCTTCATCAGCGCATCCAACCGCATGCGCTCGGAGCCGTCTAGCTCGACGGCAAGCGCCTGCATGCGCGGCTTGGCGTCCGTGTCGGGGTTGTATCGGTAGATCTGAAACGTACGCGCAGTCATGGGGGTTTCGCCTTTGATCAAGAGGTGCGGACCTTCGGCGGGATACTTTCAACCGTGAGCCGCTTGCGCTTCGACAGCGTTGCGAATGCCACGATCCAGTAGGCGTACGGCAATACGCTCGCGGCGAGCAGTCAAACCCTTGGCCATCGTTCGTGCCAGCTCAAGTCCGCTGCGGTGGACTCGGTCAACCTGGCTGGCGACGACACTGTCGCCGCACACGCCAAGCAGCATTTCGTCATCCCACAGACACTCCGAGTGCCCAGGCATGGCGGCCGGTGTCTCTACGAAAGCGTGACGCCACTGCTGAGCACAGAGAAAGTTGGGCGTGACCGGGCGGCCAACATGCGCGCGGAAGTTGTCGAGCAGCAGATCGGCCACCGCATCGGCATCGTCATGCGCGTGCCGCAACGACCACTGCTCGTCGGCCTCGATGAACCAGCGCTGCGGCAGGTTTGATGCACGCCCTGGCTTGCTGTGCATGGCGGCGACCCGCTCGATGGGCCCGCCTTGATACTCTCGATAGCCGGGCAGGCCCACAGGGCGTTCGGACCCCAACAGCAGCACCCAGCGGCTGCGGTAACGCACCGCGCGCAGTGCTGCCGTCAGCCCTGGAGACTCCTGCGCAAGCGGCAGGGCCAGCGGAGCCGGAATGGCGAGCACGAGGGCCTGGAAGCCTTCTTCGATCTCGCCCGCTTCACCGCGCAGCACCCATCCAGCGCCACGCCGCTGGGCATGCCGAATGGGCGTGCGCAGACGAACGTCCAGTGGCCGCGCGATGGCGTTGGCCAGCGCAAGCATCGACGGCACGCCCACCGCTCCCATCAGGTTCAAGGTGCGGGTTACCTCGGTTTCGTCTTCATCCTTGTCGCGGTTCTTGCCTTTGGGCTCGTCTTCAGCAGGCGTCGCAGGCACGGTCCACGGATGAACGGCGGCCAACTCACCCGGCCGCTGCACGGCGTAGGACGCCAAGCGGGTGGCCCCGCTGATGCACTGGGCTGCGTCGTCGAACCATCCGATACGGGTTGCGCGCGAACTGCACCGGCCACCCAACCGATCATCGGCTTCAAAGACAACGGGGTCGTAACCCCGCAGGCACAGCTCACGGGCGCAGGTCAAGCCGGCGACACCGGCGCCGATGACTGCAATGCGTGCTGGAACACGGTGGGTCAGTACACTGCCAACGTCGCGACTGCTGTGATGGTTCATTGACGTTCTCTTGTCTACTGTCCTGGTTTGTCTTCCCTTTCCTTACGTCAAAACAACAACAGAGTTGCATGGCACCGCCGGATTCTTTTCGCGCCGAGGATTTTTCTGGGGGCGCTGCAACTTCGGCGGCGCCGTGGCGTTATTTGACAATCGCAAGGGGGCGCGGTTGAGCGAATCTCAACTCGCGGGTGGAATCGACGCGGCCTTGGTCGCGAGGGCGCAGCAAGGCGAGATGGTTGCGTTCGAGGTACTGGTGGTGAAGTACCAGCGGCGGGTTGCGGCAACGATACGGCGCGTTGTGCGTGAACACCGAATTGCGGAAGAACTGACGCAGGAGGCTTTTTTGAGTGTTTTCGTTGCATTGCCGAGCTTCAGGCCCGACGGCGATTTCGCGGCCTGGCTGTTCACGATCGCCCGCAACGCGGCGCGGAGCTACCTGCGCAGTGCGCAGAACCGGCAGGACGATCGACCCCTTCAAGTGCTCGAAGAAACCGCAGATGGCGACAGGTTCGGGGTCGCACCGAGCCCTGAGGAGGAAGCCATGGCGCATCAGCTGTTTGAACGCATCGACGCCGAAGTGGCCGCGTTGCCTGAGGCGCAACGCCGTGCACTCTTGATGCGCGAAATCGATGGACTGGATTACAAGACCATCGCAGCGGCGCTTGAGCAACCCGTCAACACCGTCAAGTCCCATATCTTCCGGGCGCGCGAAGCGATCGCCACTCGCGCGCGTCCGTTGCTTGCGCCAACGCGCGACCGCCGCTGGTAGGAGACACATGCAATGAACGACGCTTCACGCCTTCTGGACGGCGACCTGACGGCCGCGGAATTGACCACGCTGATGGAGTGCTTGAAGCAGGATGCCGCTTTTCGCGACGAAGTTGCGACGCGGCAGTTGATTCGTGATGGCCTGGCCGGCCTGCGCACGCTGGACGATGGGTACACGTTGCGCATTCTTGCCAGGCTGCGCCAAGCGCAAGCGGGCTGAACTTCCGGACCTTATCTCGCCAAGGTTCTAGGGTCGATATGAACCGGCGACATGCCGGGAAACTCGCCCTGCCCGTCCTTCCCGCGCTGCCGCGGTCGCTGAAGTTCGATGGAGTGGGGCTCCTTCGAGGTCGAGCGTGTTGTGGCGGTAGCGCTCAAGGGACCGCACGCCAAGCAGTCGGAGCTGGACGCGGCGTTGGCCCCGGTGGCTGAACGATTGCTCGTCGCCTTCCATAAGGCCAAGCAAGCGCTAGAGGCGGCGGGGGACGACGCCAAGGCTGCGAAGAACGCGAAGGACGAGATGGACGCCCTGGTGCTGTTCAAGGGCGACATCGGCGCCTACGTGCGGCTGTACGGCTTCCTGTCGCAGATATTCGACTACGGCAACACCGACATCGAGAAGCGGGCGTTCTTCTTCAAGCTGCTGCACCCGCTGCTGACCCTCGGCCGGGAGCGCGAAGGTGTGGACCTGTCGGCGCTGCGGCTGACGGCGTTCACGATCAAGGACATGGGTAGCCCGAAGCTCATTCTCGGCACGGGCGAGACCGTGAAGATCGAGCCAACAACGGAGACGGGCAGCGGGCAGCGG
>Ga0123336_10002594_pt1 | contig 15607 bp, 16 predicted proteins | sample SSSSmetaG_FD_96466 | JGI IMG/M metagenome (GOLD analysis project Ga0123336, IMG submission 96466) | Glacier valley bacterial and archeal communities from Borup Fiord, Nunavut, Canada, to study Microbial Dark Matter (Phase II) - ​SSSS metaG | ecosystem: Environmental > Aquatic > Freshwater > Ice... | reverse complement strand
CGCGAGCCCGCGCCCGACGCAGCGCCCGACGCTGCGCCCGACGCCGCGCCCCCACCCCCACCTCCCGCACCGCCGGTCGACGAGGCCCGTGCGCCCGAGCCCCCGCGCGAGCGCTCGACCGTCTCGGCAGGCGCCGGCGTGGGCCTCGCAGCCGGTGCGGCGCCGGTGGTGCTGCCTGGTGTGCTCGCGTTCGTCGAGGTGTCGAGCGAGCGCGACGGGCTCCTCGATCCCTCGGCCCGCCTGCGCTTCGGACGCACCGCGGTGGGCGGCCGTGCCGAAGGCGGCCCCGGGGCGCGCTTCGGGCTCACCACGGGAAGTGCCGATCTCTGTCCGATCGCGCTCGAGGGCGGGCGCCTCCGGGCGTCCCCCTGTGTGCGCGTGGAGGTCGGAGTGCTGAACGCCCGGGGCTCGGGCGTCGAGCCGACGCACACCGAAGCGCGACCGTGGTTCGTGCTCGGCCCCGTCGCCCGCGTCCGGCTCGACCTGACCGGACCGCTCTTCGCCGAGCTCGAAGGCGCGGTGCTGGCCGTCGTGGTCCGCGACCGCTTCCTGGTAGATTCGACGCTGCTGATCTACCGGCCGCCGGCCGTGGCCGGGGCCGCCGGATTCGCCCTCGGGCTCGCCTTTTGATGATCAACCCGCCTGCCGCCGGACATTCCTCGGAGCGTGCAATGACGGGAGCAATCGCAAGCGTGGACGCTCCGTGCGGCACTTCCGCGGCCTCGAGGCCGCGCGAAGGCACGCTCGCGCCTGCGGAGGCCGCGCGGTTCCGGCAGATGGTGGATTCCCACTTCGATTTCATCTGGCGCTCGCTACGCGGGCTCGGCGTCCCGTCGGGGACCATCGATGACGCCGCGCAGCAGGTCTTCCTGACCGCGTCGCAGAAGCTGTCCTCGATCACCGCGGGGAGCGAGCGGTCCTTTCTCTTCGCCACCGCGCGCGGGGTGGCCGCCAACGCGCGACGCGCACAGCAACGCAACCGCGAGCTCCCCGGCGACGAGCTCCTCGCCACCCATGCGGACCACGGCCCGGATCCCGAGGAGATTGCATCGACCCGCGAGGTGCGGCGCATCCTCGATCGCATCCTCGACGGATTGAGCGAGGAGCTGCGCGAGGTGTTCGTCCTCTTCGAGCTCGAGGGCCAGACGAGCAGCGAGATCAGCGAGCTGCTGGGCATACCGATGGGCACCGTCGCGTCGCGGCTGCGGCGAGCGCGCGAAGATTTCCAGAGTGCAGCGCGGCGTCATCACGTCGCGCCGGGGGACCAGCCATGAGTGAGCCTCGTCGTCTCTTGTCGGATCCGGACGGTGCAACACCGTTCGAGCGCGGTCTGCTCGAGTCTTACTCGGCGGAGCAGCCGTCCGCCGCTGCGCGCACGCGGGCGCTCGGCATCGCGAGCGTCGCGGCAGGTACCGTGGCGACGATCGGCGTCGCCGCCGGGGCCGGCGCGGCCGCGCCCAAGGCCGCGGGGCTCGCGGGCCTCGCGGTGTTCAAGTGGGTGGTCATCGGTGTCGCGGTGGCGGGCGCGGCGACCGCCGTGGTGGTGGTCCGCTCGGATCCCGAGCCGGTGGTGGTGGTCACGACGAGCACGAAGGCGTCGCCCGTCGCGCCCGCGAAGGCGACGGCCGCCGTGGCGCCCACGCCGCAGGTCACTGCCTCCGCCGAGGCGATGGTCGAGCCTCCCGCGATCTCGCCGGCGGATCTCAGGGCCGCGCCGAGCGCGCCTGCGCCCGTCGCGCCGCGCGCCAGCGCCACGCCCGTTGCTGCGGCCCCTGCCGCGCCCGCCAGCGGCTCGCTCCCCGCGGAGATCGCCGCGCTCGACCGCGCGCGCAAGGCCCTCGAGGGCGGCGACCCCGCGCAGGCGCTCGACCGGGTGGACGCGTACGAGTCGCAGTATCCGAACGGCACCTTCTCCGAGGAGGCCGAGGTGCTGCGCATCGAGGCGCTGGCGAAGCGCGGGGACCGCGCACGCGCCACGAGCGCCGGGCAGCGCTTCCTCGCCGCGCACCCGACGAGCCCGCATGCCGCGAGGATCCGCGCTATCCTGACACCATCGAATCCCTGAGGCTCCGCTGCGCCTCGCTGACGAGCGCAGCGTCCATCGTCCTCGCGTTGCTCTTCGGTGCAGGCTTCGTGGCCTGCGGGACCGACGTCGATCTCGGCGGAACGCCGGCGGTCATCACGCCCGACGCCGAGGTGCCGCCGGAGGCTCCCGTGGAGCTGTGTGAGCCGTGCGCGAACGCGCGGAACTGCCCGCTCGGCAGCGCGTGCGCGAGGCTCTCCGGCAACAACGAGTTTTGCGCCACGCTCTGCCCGCGCGGCACAGAATGCGACCGCGACGACACGTGCACGCTCGTCGCGAGCGTGCTCGATGGCGAGAGCTTCAGCGCCTGCGCCCCGAAGGGCGGCGCCTGCGCGCCAGCCGCGATGCCGACGGTGGTCGACGGCGCCACGCTCGATCACTGCGGACTGCTGGTGGGCCCGCCGGTCCCTGCGGACTGCCGCTCGTGCGAAAGCGGAGACGGCGACTGCCAGCCGAACGGCTGCTACGCAGGCTGGTGGTGTGATCGATCACGCCGCCCCGGGCGCTGCCGGAAACCGCCGACGACGTGCCCTTGAGCAACGGAACGCTGGACGACGCGACCGATCAGGACGAAGAGTGGAGCGTGCAGATGGCGTCCCGGCTCGGTTCTCTCGCTGCGCTCCTCCTCGCGACGATCGCCTTCGCGCCGCTCGCTTGCGGCGGCGACAAGCTGAGCCCGCCCACCCTCACGCCGGACCCCACGGGCGTCGATGCCGAGATCGACCCCGATGCGTCGACCGGCCAGGACGGACCCGTCGTCCCGCCGTTCGACGACGGCACGCCGACCCGCGTGGCCTGTACGTCGAAGCTCGGCTCCGGGCTCGTGCCTGCGAAGCACGGCCGGCTCGACGGCCAGCTCGTCGCGGTGGTGGTCCCCAACACGAAGCGCTGCCCCTCCGACAACACACATCTCCATCTCCAGGTACTGGTCTCGGGATCGATCTACGACATCGCCATCAACCTCGACGGCCTCGAGGGTGAGATCGACGTGAAGCTTCCCGGCCCGCCGTTCGCGGAGGGCTGGCACCCGACCGTCGACCTCGACTACCCGACCGACCTCGGGCTGCACTCCCCCGCCCTCACGCTCACCGGCATCCCGGTGATCCTCGCGCGCCTCCAGGAGGTCCTGGCGAAGGCGAACCACGTCTCCGTCTTCGGAACGCCGTACCCCGGCTCCGACGGCGCGCACCTCATTCATCGCACCGGCGGGCTCAAGGAGGACGGCGCGATCGTGATCAATCCCGGGGCCCCGCTGGCGCACGTCCTCGCGTTCCGCTTCGACGGCAACACGTTCTAGCTGCTACGGTCGTCCATCGTGCTGCCGCAGCGGCCCAGCTCTTCACCCGCCGCCCCCGGGCCGCGCGGCACCGATGCGAAGCCGGCGATCCTCGTTTTCGGCTACGCTGCAGAGGGCGCGTCGACCGCCATCCGCGAGAGCATCGCGAAGTTCTCCGCCGCGCTCGGAGCGCTCGCGGGCGCGGAGCTCGCGGTCTACGAGGCGGCATCCTACGAGGACCTCGCGCTCGCGATGGCGCGCGGCGACGTCGATTTCGCCTGGCTACCGCCCCTCGCGTTCATCGCGCTCGAGCGGCGGAAGACGGTCGTGGCGCTCGCCTCGGCGCAGCGCGGCGGTGACACGGCATTCCACTCCGCGATCATCGTCGCGAAGAGCTCGGCCCTGAAAGACCCGGAAGATCTCGCGGGCGCTCGCGCGGCGTGGGTCGATCGCTACAGCGCGAGCGGTTACGTCGTGCCGCGCGTGGGCCTCGCGGCGGTGGGCGTCGACCCGCGTGTCGCGTTCGCGGAGGAGCGCTTCCACCATTCGCACGAGGCGGTGGTCCGCGCGGTGGTCGGCGGGCGCGCCGACTTCGGCGCCACCTACGCCAGCTTGAACGCCGCTGGCGAGATCACGCGCGGCGCATGGATGGACGTCGAGGGCGCGGCCGACGGGGTGCGCGTGCTGGTCCGCTTCGGCGCTATCCCGGGAGACGTGCTCGCGGCGAAGACCAGCCTGGGCGCGGAGAGCCGCGAGGCCATCACCCGCTCGCTGCTCTCTCTGTCGCGCGATCCGCAGCAGCGCCAGCTCCTCCGCGACGCGTTCGGCGTCGACGAGCTCCGCCCGTGGGTCAGCGCTGGCTACGGAGCGCTCCGCCGGCTCGCGGAGGAGGCCTCGAAGCGCGGCCTGCTCGAGGGCGACGCCGACGACGCGCTCGACGACGAAGACGACTCGATCGAGGGGTGAAGCCGCGCCCTGCTCGTCGAGGCCTCGGCGGTGTCGCGCCCCTTCGTCGAGACGTGCCACAGGTAGCCCGGGTCCGGGCTGCGCTCGACGGCACCGAGCGCCTCGACCTCCTTGCGACCGTCGGCCTCGTCCTTCGAGCTCCTCAGGTCCGAGGCATTTCCGTGGCACGTGTGTGACTTTCCCGGGCCACCGGGGCGTGCTGTGGATCCTCCACGATGCGCTGCTCGGGGGTCCCGAGGCGGTAGCCGACGCCCGGCACGCTGAAGATGATGCGCGGCCGTGCGGGGTCGATCTCGATCTTGCGGCGGAGGCGCGCGACGTAGACGCGCAGGTAGTTGAGACGACCGCGGTGGGTCGCGCCCCAGATCCGCGTGAGCAGATCGTCGTGCTTCACCGCCATCCCCGAGGCCACCATCAGCTCCTCGAGCAGCCGGAGCTCGAGCCGCGTGAGCGCGATCGGCCGGCCGTCGACGTGGAGCTCGCGCGCCTCGAGATCGAGGGTGAGATCGGCGAAGCGACGCTCCACGCGCGCCGAGCGCTTGGACCGACGGAGCGTCGAACGGAGCCGGGCGAACAGCTCCGCCCGCGCGTAGGGAGGAGGCACGGCGTCGTCGGCCCCGGCATCGAGCGCGCGGATGACCCCGCTGTCGCCGGGCATCGCCGCGAGGACGAGGAGACCCGCGCCCGTCACGTTCTGGAGCCGGAGGATCTCGCCGTCGGCGTCGTGCGTCGGCGCGTAGACGACGAGGTCGGGCGCGGCGACCGTGAGCGCCGCGAGCGCCGCGTCGACACTTTCCAGCGTATCGACGACGTAGCCTTGCTCCTCGAGCAGCCCGCGAATCCGCGCGCGGAGCGCCGCGTCCACGGCGACGAGCACGATCTTCGGCCGCGGCGTCGGCGCGTGAACCGGGACCTCCTCCGAGACGGGTGACGACGAGCTCGACCGTTCAACCTGCGAAGCGCCCGTGAGGGAGTGCATGCTGGCTGAATGTCCGACCCCCGGGGGCTTGATCACGTTTTGTTGCGAGCCTCGAAACGAGGCCGCCTCACCCACCTCCGCCCCCTCGCGCTACCCTGCGGCCCATGCCGTTCGCCGACGCTCCGCCCGCCGCCCTCGCGACCCCGCTCGCGGAGGTCGATGCCGCCATCGAGCGCCTCCACGCAAAGAAGGACGCCTGGCTGACGGTCGGGCTCGCCGCGCGCGTCGCGCTGCTCGACCGCTGCGTGATCACGATCGCCGCCGTGGCCGAGCGCTGGGCAGAGATCGGGGCGCACATCAAGGGCCTCGCCGCGGACGACGTGCTCGCAGGCGAGGAGTGGGTCGCCGGCGTCCTGCCGACGCTCCGCAATGCCCGGCTGCTCGCGGAGGCGCTGCGGCAGGGCGGCCAGCGCGCGCCGTCGAAGGTGCGCCCCGCGCCCAACGGGCAGCTCGTCGCACGCGTCCATCCCGCGAACCTGATGGAGCGCCTGATGTTCACGGGCGTCACCGTCGACGTCTGGATCGAGAAGGGCAAGCCCGCCTCCCAGGGCGCCATTTACCGCGACGAGACGAAGCAGGAGAACGGGCGCGTGTGCTTGGTCCTCGGCGGCGGCAACGTATCGTCCATCCCGCCGATGGATGTACTCTACAAGCTATTCGTCGAGAACGAGGTGGTCCTCCTCAAGATGAACCCGGTGAACGAGGCGCTCGCGCCGGTCCTCGAGGACGCGCTCCGCCCGCTCGTCGACGAGGGCGTGCTCGTGATCGTCACCGGCGGCGCCGACGTCGGCGGCCACGCCGCGCAGCACGCGCACGTGGACGCGCTTCATGTCACCGGCTCCGATCGCACCTACGACGCGATCGTGTGGGGCGGCGATCCCGAGGAGCGCGCCCGGAACAAGAAGAGCGGCGAGAAGGTCAACGCGCGCTCGTTCAGCGCCGAGCTCGGCTGCGTCACGCCCGTGATCGTGGTGCCCGGTCCGTGGACGGCGGGCGACCTGAAGTTCCAGGCGCGGCACGTCGCGTCGATGGTCACGCAGAACGCGAGCTTCAACTGCAACGCCGCGAAGGTGATCGTCACGGCGCGCGGCTGGCCGCAGCGCGAGGCCTTCCTCGATGCGGTGCACGCGGAGCTGAGGAAGACGCGCGCCCGCAAGGCGTACTACCCGGGCGCGAAGGCGCGCCACCAGGCGTTCCTCGCGCAGTATCCGGATGCGCTGGTGCTGGGCCCCGTGCCCGAGGGCAGCGCCGACGAGGTCGTGGCGTGGACCGCCATCCCCGACGTCCCGTCGGACGCCGGCGGCTACGCGCTCACGAACGAGGCCTTCTGCGGCGTGGTCGCCGAGGTCTCGCTCGATCTCGCGGAGGCCGAGGGTGGCCTCGTGCGCGAGCGCGACGGCGCGGGCCGCCCCTCGGTCTCGCGCTTCCTCGCGCGCGCGGTGGCGTTCGCCAACGAGCGCTGCTGGGGAACGCTCTCGTGCTGCATCCTGGTCGACCACGCGACGCGCGATGATCACGAGGAAGCGCTCCTCCGCGCGGTCACCGATCTCCGCTACGGCGGCATCGGCATCAACGTGTGGCCCGGCCTGATCTACGGCCTGGTCACGCCGAGCTGGGGCGCGTTCCCCGGCCACACCGCCGAGGACATCCAGTCGGGCGCGGGCGTCGTCCACAACGCGTTCCTCTTCGATCATCCGGAGAAGTCGGTAGTGCGGGCGCCGTTCCGCATGATGCCGACGCCTCCGTGGTTCAGCGACCACAGGAACCTGCGCCAGCTCGGACAGCGGCTGGTGGCGTTCGAGACGAAGCCCTCCTGGGGCGCGCTGGTGGGGGTGGTGCGCGCGGCGTTGAAGGGGTAGCGCGCGGGGGCTCGAGAGGGAGGGGTCGATCCGACGTGCGCGCGTCTCGCCACCGGGGACGGACCACCCGAAGCCGGGCGCAGGACGAGGTATGCGAGGGGGCCGATCGAGCGCGCGGTGGTCGACTGCATCATGACGCAGACCGAGCCAACGGCGCGATCCTGCTCGACCGCGACTGGCGCACGCTGCGCAAGAAACGTGCGATCGCGCGCCTGATCGAGACGTTCGTCGAGATGGTATGGGGCTGGCTCCGCTTCCAGGTACCGCAGCCCACTCGTTGCGCGGCGTGATCCCGACGAGGCACGGGCACGACGGCAGCGGGCACTGCGCAGGATCCTGCGCCCGCGGCCACGCAAGGAAGGCGATCAGCGCGTGATGACGACGCCGTCGGTGATCGCGGCATCGAGCGCGCGCCGGGTGGCGGCGCGCGCGGCGCGGTACGCGTGCCGGCCCTCCGCGAGCCGGAACGGCCCCGAACGCGGCAGGTCCTCGAGCGCGACGGTCACCATCCCGGCGCGGCGGGGCACCTCTTGCTTCATGCGCCACGCGGACCTGGAAGCGATGTGGTGGAAGAGCACGCGCGGCTCGCTCGCCGGCATGCCGGCGAGCCCGGGTCGGTCGAGGATGCCGCCGTCGAGGTAGGCGCGCCCGGCGATCGAGACCGGGTGGAACAGCAGCGGCACGGCGCACGACGCGTGGATGGCGCTCGTCACCGCCCCCTCGTCGAGCACGCGCGTGCGCCGCGTGCGCACGTCGAAGACGGACACCGCGGCGGGCACGCGGCACGCCGCGAACGACGGGTTCGGCAGGAGGCGCTCGAGTCGCTCGCGGAAGAGCCGGCCGCGCAAGAGCCCCGCGCCCATCGCCGGATCCCAGAAGTCACGACGCTCGAGCCGCTCCAGCTCCGCCGCGAGATCCGGCGCGTCGAGCCCGGAGGCCCACGCGCCCGTCACCAGCGCGCCGGCGCTCGAGCCCGACACGCGGGACGGCACGAGGCCCTCCTCCTCGAGGACGGTGAGGAACCCCGTATGCGCGAAGAAGGCGAAGAAGCCGGAGGACATCGCGAGGGCGAACGGTCCCTCGCGCAGGTACTCGCGGAGCGTCGTCATACTCGCGACAATATGCGACATGGGCGCCAGCCGGCGTTGAAGGCGGTAACCCATCAGTATTACGTGGCGGCAGCCGCGCCGCCGGTCTGCCGAGGATGGATAAATCCAGTGTCACCGTGGGGACCGAAAGCCTCGGTCGGATTCGCGGCGTGCCGTATGTTGGCGTGATGGCGAACCGCACGTTCGCGGTCGGCGACATCCACGGCGACCTCGCGGCCCTCAAGACGGTCATCGGAAAGCTCCCCAAGCTCGACGCGAAGGACACGATGATCCTCACGGGGGATTATCTCGATCGCGGCGCCGAGAGCGCGCAGGTGATCGACTTCGTGCGCAAGGAGCTGCCGAAGATCGTCCCCGGAAAACTCGTTTGCTTGCGCGGCAACCACGAGGACGGCTGGCTGCGCGTCGCCTCGGGCGGCTGGCCGGAGTTCGTGATCCCCATCGCGAACGGCTGCCTTGCCACGCTCCGCTCCTACCGCGGACAGCCGTGCGAGGAGGGCGAGATCCCCTCGCGGGAGGAGCTCGTCACGATGCAGCACGGCGAGTTCATCCCCGACGACGTCGTCGACTGGATGAACGCCCTCCCCTACTTCTACGAGGACGAGCACGCGATCTACGTGCACGCGGGGCTCGTCGAGAAGGACGGCCGGTGGCTGCACCCCTCCGAGACCGACAACCCGACGCAGCTTCTCTGGGTGCGCACGATGCGCTTCTTCCAGGGCTACCGCGGCAAGCGCGTCGTCTGCGGGCACACCGCCACCGAGAATCTGCCGCCCGAGCTCTCGAGCTTCACGCCCGAGGACCCGCTCGATATGTGGGTCGGTGAGAACGTGGTCGTGATCGACACGGGCTGCGGCAAGGGCGGGTTCCTCACCGTCCTCGAGCTGCCCGCGCTGAAGGTCTACGAGTCGCGCTGATGGAGCGGGTGAGGGCGCGCGTCGAGCCGTCGCTCGGCGCGCGGGTCATCAAGCGGACGGCGCTGCGCTACGACCGCGGCGCCGATCCCGCGCTCGATCGTCCGGCGCACGTGCGCGCCGGCTCCGCGCTCGTGCGACTCGACGCGCACACGCTCGCCGTGGTGCAGGACGACGCGAGCTTCCTCGCGGTGCTCGACGGCGTCGGCCACACCGCCGCGCCGCTCCGCATCCGCGACCTGCCGCTGCCCGTGCCGGACGGCGTACGCCTCTTCGACGAAAGGCGAGGCAACAAGGCGCGCAAGCTCGATCTCGAGGCGTGCCTCGCCGTCGAGGGCGAAGGCGGCGCGCTGCTGGTGGCATTCGGCTCGGGGTCGACCGCGGTCCGCGACCGCGTGGTGCTGGTGGACGGCGCGGCAGGCCGCGAGCCGCGTGCCACCGTGGTCGATGCGCGGGATCTCTACGCCGAGCTCCGCGCCCATCCGGAGCTCGCGGGATCGGAGCTGAACATCGAGGGCGCCGCGCTCGCCGGCAGCGACGTGATCTTCTTCCAGCGCGGCAACGGCGCGCCCACCCCTGCGCTCACCGCGGTCGATGCCACTGCGCGCTTCGATCGCGACGCGCTCCTCGCCTACCTGCGCGGCGCCAAGGTGTGCCCGCCCCTGCGCGACATCGTGCAGTGGGACCTCGGCAACGTCATGGGCACGCGCCTGACGTTCACCGACGGCGCGGCACGCCGCGGCGACTGGACGGGCTTCCTCGCCTGCGCCGAGGCGAGCCCGGACGCCACACGCGACGGGCCCGTGAGCGGCGTCTCCATCGGCCGCCTCGACGACCAGCGGCGCATCGCCGAGCTCGCGCCGATCGAGGACGAGCACGGCGCGCCGCTCACCGACAAGGCCGAGGGCCTCGCGTTCGCCGCGGCGGACGACGACCCGCGGCGCGCCTGGCTCGTCATCGACCGCGACGATCCGGCGGCGCCCGCCGAGCTGCTCGAGCTCCGGCTCGGCGAAGGCTGGCTGACGTGAGCAAGATGGATCCCACGCCCGTCGTGGCCACGCCGGAGAAGTTTCCTCCGACCTTCTACTACGCGAACGCGATGGAGCTCTTCGAGCGCCTCGCGCACTACGGCTTCTACATCGGCCTCTCGCTCTACCTCTCGAACATCGTGAAGATGAGCGACATCGAGGTCGGCATCGTACTCGGCAACTGGCGCCTCGCGGCCTCGCTCGCGCCGATCCCGTGCGGGGCCATCGCCGATCGCATCACGTTCAAGCGGTCGCTGATCATCGCGTTTTCGCTCTACGCGACCGCGTACTCGGTGATCCTCCTCTTCCCGACACGCGCGTTCGTGATCCCGGCGCTCTTCCTCGCTGCGCTCGCCGGCGGCTTCATGAAGCCCGTCATCATGGGCACCGTGGTGCGAACGAGCCCGCCCGGCCGACAGACCGAAGGCTTTGGCGTGTTCTACCGGATGATCAACACTGGCAGCGTCGTCGGCAAGACGCTCGCATACGGCGTGCGGCGCATCGTGGCGCTGCGGTTCGTGGCGGGCACGTCGGTCATCGCGAGCCTGTGCGCCCTCGGCCTCGCGATCTTCGCGTACGAGGAGCCGAAGGGCGGCGAGGTGGTGGGCAAGGGCCCGGCGCTCTCCGAGACGCTCCGCGGCTACGGCACGGCGCTGCGCAACCTGCGCTTCGTGAGCTTCCTCGTCGTCTTCGCCGGCTTCTACTTCATGGCCGAGCAGTTCTACATGACGTTCCCGAAGTACGTGACGCGCCACATCGACGAGAAGGCGCCGCTCGAGCTCATCACCCTGGTGAACCCGGCGCTCATCGCGCTGTTCCAGGGCCGCGTGACCACGCTCATGAAGCGCATCGACCCGGTGTGGACGATGGCCATGGGCGTCGCCATCGGCTCGACGTCGATGCTGGTGATGGGCGCCGTTCCCACCATCGTGGGCGCACTGCTCTCCGGCGCGATCTTCGCGCTCGCAGAGATGACGTTCTCGCCGCGCTTCTACGACTACATCGCGAGCTTCGCGCCGAAGGGCAAGGCGGGGATGTACATGGGGCTTGCGTTCGTGCCGGCGGCGATCGGCGCATGGATCGGCGGACAGGCCTCCGGCTTCCTGATCGCGAAGTATCTTCCCAAGGAGGGCGCGCGCGATCCCTTCGCCATCTGGTCGACCTACGCGACGCTCGGCCTCGTGTGCGCGCTGGCCATGGTGGTGTACGGCTTCGCCACGCGCGCCGCCCGCAAGGCCGACGCCTCCGCAGCGCCGTAGCGATTCAGCTCTGGGGGCGGGAACGAGAAGCGGAAGCGCGTTCCGCTCGCACGCCTCGATGACGGCGGAGACGCCGACGCCGCGGCCGCGGCCGCGGCCGTCATCGGCGACCTCGACATCGAGCCGTCCGTTGGTGCGAATACGCGTCGAGAGCCGGATGGTCCCCTGCTCCCCGCCTCGCAGGCTCGCAGGCTCGCGAGCTGAGACTCGTAGCTGGCGCGGGACACCTGGAGAGGAGAAAGTCCGAAGACGTACCCGTGGCCCGTCAGCGCGTGCGGAGGTCGCGCACGACCGCCGCCGGATCGACGGGCGACGCGATCCGGCGGATGAGCATGACGCCATCACTCACGAAGCTGGAGAAGCCGGCCGAATCGCTGAGGAGCTCATCGATCGTCCCACCCCCGAAGCGAGCAGTGTCAGAGTTGCTCAGTGCGGCGGCTCGACGACGCTCGAGTCGGGCTGCACGCAACCTGCGAGGTCGAAGAACATGAACTCGAGCGCCTTCTGCTGCGCCGAGAGTCCGCCCGGCGACGGGCAACCCGTCGGGAAGGAGGCGCCACCGGCGCTGATGCCCATGAGGTGGAGGTCGGAGTAGACCGCGCGACCGCACTGTTCCTCGGGCGCGGCCGCGGTGGGCGCGTTGAAGGAGAAGTAGCGGACCGCGTTGTCGCCCTTCTTGATCCAGCTCTGCGCGGGAGCGCGCACGCTGGAGAGCGAGTTCGTGACGTCGGTGAGCTGGATCTGGCCCTTGGTCGGCGAGGCGTTCACGTTGACGAGCCAGTCGGCGAACGAGGCGCCCTTCGGGAACGTCTGGTCGACGTCGTACGCGCCGGAGACCGTGCTGCTCGAGGTCCAGTTCGCGACCGACTGCCAATCACCCTGGGGCGAGTTCTTGAACCACGTGTAGTGGAAGTGCGTCGCGAAGATCTTGCCGCCCGCGTTCGCGTAGTCCCACATCGCCTGGCGCGCGCCGGGCCGGCCGACATCGCCGCCCTTGTTCTGGTTGTTCTCGCTGCACTCGCACGAGAGCATGACCATGTCGTACTTCGACATCTTGGCCGTGTCGTTCCAGAGCTCGCCGCCGAAGCCGTTCGTGGTGTCGCCGCCTGCGCTGGGCGCGCCGGTGAAGTCGCCGCCCTCGCCGTTGAAGACGTGGATGTGACCGGCGGTGCTGGCTCCGGGGACGAACTCCTTGTCGTCGACGCCGATGCCGCGGAGGAGACACTCGAGCGCGTCGCAACCGCCGGCGGTGACCGCGATGTGCGGCATGTCGCCTTCGGTGCCGTTCTTCGGGAGACGGAAGTCGCGATCGGGGACCTTGTTCTCCTCGCAGCTCTTGGTCACGTCGAACTTGAGCTTGCGGCGCCACTTGCCGACCTGGACGACGATCGGGATGTCCTTGTCCACCGGCACGTCGACGAGCTCGAACTCGCCCTTCGTGTTCGTGAGCGCGGCGACCATCGGGTTGATGGCGACGCTGGAGCACGCCTCGCAGCTCACGCCTTCCTTGATCTCGGGCAGCTCGGCATCGCCGTTGGGGCCGCCGGGGATGTAGACCATGACGTTGTAAAGCGCGTTCGCGCCGGCGGGATCGTAGACCTTGCCGGTGATCGTCGTCGTCGCGGCGGAGCGCGGGGCGCACTCCTTCTTGTCGGAGCAAACGCCCGACTTGCACTCGTGGCCGTTGCCGGACGCGCAGGTCTCACCGTCGCCGAGGCCGTCCGCGGTGTTGACGGCCTGGACCGAGTAGCCGGGGCGATCGCACGTGGGGCGCTTGCACTCGAGGCCCGAGCACGGGGTCTTGCCCGACTGGAAGGGAGGCGCAGACTCGGTGGCCGCGTCGGGGATCTCCGGCTCGAAGACCGCGCGGTCCTTCGTGCTGCTGCAGGCGGCGACCGCCAGGGCGATGCCGGCGGCGACGAGGGCAATCGGCCCGAGCGTGGTCAGGTTGCGGCGTCTCGTTCGCATTGAGCTATCGACTCCTGTTTTCGTTTTCCCGAGGAACTTCATGTGCGTGTTTGCCCTGGTAGACTCCGGGAGCGGTCTCCTGAAGTCTATGGATCTAACCCACACCACCCGACGGGGCCCCTGAAATGACCTGTGAAGGGTCCTCGCGCAAACTTTTTCTTCGCTGGGGGAGAAGACAGCTGCTGACGGCGCTCGGTCTGGGCCTGATTTCCCGGCGCGCGGCCGCGGACGGCGGCTACGACGCCGACCTAGATCTGCGGAATCTCAAGCTTCTCGACCTCACCGAAGGAGGTCGGCGCTTCGTGCTGGTCGTCCCGCGGTACCTCGAACCGGACGCGAAGCTCCCGGTCGTCGTCCTGCTGCACGGGCTCGGCGAGACCACGAACGAGCGAATGGGCGCCTACGCGTGGATCGAGCGGTACGGGCTGGGCAATTCCTGGCAGCGCCTGAAGCGGGCCCCTCTCGAGCGCACCAGCAAGCGCGGCGAATGGACGGACGCGCGGCTCGCCGAGGTGAACCAGCAGCTCGAGAAGCAGCCGTTCCGCGGGCTCGCCCTCGTGTGCCCGTTCATGCCGAACCCGAGCGGCCCCGCCGAGGTCGACGCCTATGCGAAGTGGATCGAGACGTCGCTCCTGCCTCGCGTGCGCAAAGAGACGCAGGCGCACGACGACCCGGACCACACCTTCCTGTGCGGGGTCTCGCTCGGCGGCTACGTGTCGCTCGAGATGCTCGCGCGGCTGCCGCACGTCTTCGGCGCGTGGGCCGGCGTCCAGACCGCGATCGGCACGTTCGCGGCGCCCGGCTACGCCGACAGGATCGCGAAGGGCTGGAGCGGCAAGCCGCACCCGATGCTCCTCCTCACCAGCACGCAGGATCACTGGAAGGCCTCGAGCGAGGCGCTCGCCGCGGCGTTCAAGGCGAAGAACCTGGCCGCCACGTACCGCGTGGTGCCTGGCCCGCACGATCAGCCGTGGCTCCAGGAAGCGGGCACCATCGAGACCCTGCTCTGGCTCGATTCCATCGGTCGGTGAGAAACCGGGAACTTCTTCCGCGCGCCGTTGCTCTGCCCCCTGCGCAAGCACGAGGAGGAAATCATGGGCGGAGTGAACGTCGACAGCGGTGGCAAGGGTGGGCGTCGGTCGCTCGATACCGAGATCAACATGATCCCGATGATCGATCTCCTGATGGTGACCATCTCGTTCCTGCTCATCACGGCAGTGTGGGTGCAATCTTCGCGCATCGATGCCAACGCGAACGTCCCCGGCACCGACACCACGCCGCCATGCGAGGGCGTGGACTGCAAGCCGGAGGCGCGCCTCCACGTGACGACCACCGATCCCGCAAAGTTCCTCCTGGTCTGGAAGGAGGGCGGTACGGTGGTTCGCACCGCCTAGGTCCCGCGCGATCCCACGCGCGTCGTGTACGGCAAGAACGGCAAGACGTCGGTCGCGTTCCCGGCGCTCGCGGCGCGCATCGCCGAGGAGTGGAAGTCCGCAGGCGTGCACCGGGATCCGACGGACAACAAATTCGATCACGCGGTCGTGCATGCTGGCAACGACATGCCCTACGGCGAGATCGTCGCGATGATGGACGCTGTCTCGCGGCCGAAGCGCAGCATCGCGCTGGGCGGCAAGACCGAGCAGCGCGCCGCGTTCGAGATGACGTTCGCCACGGACTGATCGCCCTCCGAAACCAGGCGACAGGCGACAAGCAATTTCAGACGGCGAGAGGCTTGACCGAGGCGAAGACCACTTCTCCTCGTCTCGTCTTCCTGGTCGCCTGCTGCCTGTCGCCTGATCCCCGAGGGACCGATCGTGGGCGTCACTCCGTCGCGTCGAGGGACGTGATCGCGCCGTCCACCTGCGCGAGGCTCTTGTCGAACGGCTCCTTGTCTCCGGCCGCCTCGACCACGAAGACCTTTGACTTGGTCGCGAAGACAGTGAGCCAGTAGCGATGGTCGCGTCCGTCCTTCGAGGTCAGGTAGCGGAGCTGCGTGCCCGCGAGGCCGCGCGACGTCTTGACCGCCCGCGAGGCGCCGTCGGCGACGTAGCCCTTGTCGCGGAGCTTCGCATCGAGGGTCTCGGCCCAGAACTCGGTGTTGGCCTTCACGTCGTTCTTGACGATCTCAAGATGATGCCCCCGAGGCTCCGTGTCTATCTCGGCGCT
>Ga0123336_10002592_pt1 | contig 15611 bp, 8 predicted proteins | sample SSSSmetaG_FD_96466 | JGI IMG/M metagenome (GOLD analysis project Ga0123336, IMG submission 96466) | Glacier valley bacterial and archeal communities from Borup Fiord, Nunavut, Canada, to study Microbial Dark Matter (Phase II) - ​SSSS metaG | ecosystem: Environmental > Aquatic > Freshwater > Ice... | reverse complement strand
TCACCGGCAAGGGCCTGGCCAACCCGACGGCAGTCACACTCGCTGCCGCCGAGCTCTGCGACCACATCGGCCAGTCCTCCGTCGCCGAGCGCGTTCGCAAGGCCCTCTACGCCACGCTCGCCGTAGACTCCGAGCGGACCCGCGATCTCGGTGGCACAGCCGACACCAAGACCTTCACCGACGCTGTGATAAAAAAGATCTGACTATGGTCAGTGGTCACGCCGAACCCTTCACGAGGTGCTTTCGCCAGTCTGTGTTGTCGGTGCCGGCGATGAACTTCTCCGCGTCGCACGACACGATCGCAGCGGCGAGCGATTTGTACGTCTTCGAGTTGCTCGGGATTTCGCCAGTCTGACCCGCGTGCTTGAACGTCTCCGTGACGACGAGCATGCGTGGCTTCTCAGGCAGCTTGAGAACGGCGAGCGTTCGTTCGACGGGCAGAAAGATCGTGTGCGGGAACTCCGCCAGATAGGCACGCATCAAGACGAGCTGCTCGCCGCCTGAGTCCGGCTCGGTGCCTTTTCCGGGTTTCAGGTTGAGCGACTTGATGTGTTCCTTGGTCAGTGTGAGCTCGCCCTTCGGTCCGCGGATCGTGGAACCGACTGCCAGCCCGTCGTACTCTGCCGGTCCGGTGATTTCGATATCTGGTGAAGTCACGCCGTCGACCTTTCCGACGGTCACCTCGCTGCCGAACGCGAAGCGGTCGATCGTGAAGTAGTCCGTCGAGCAACCCGTGAGTCGCTCGAGGCAGATACCCCACCGATCGCCGTCGCCGCGCACTGCTACGAGGCGCAACGCCAGGTACTCCATCGTCTCTTCGAAATCGTGGTTCCAAATCGGCCACGCATTCTGTGTCGCGGCCGCGTCCATCAGACCAAGAATCTCGCCTGCTTCGAGCCGGGCCGTCACCTTGAAGCGCGCTTCGATCTCGGCGCGCGTCTGCTTTCCGAGAGCCGATTCGATCGCATCGAGCGCGCCGCGGCTGCGGCCCTTCACGAGCTTCGCGAACGTTGCGTTGGCGCGCGGCTCGCCCTGGAGCACGCGTGTTGCGAGTGCAGGCCAGCCTTCACCTGGATGGGCATCGAGCATGGACTCGAAGAGCGCATCGATGCTGGGGTGGACGTAGCTCTCCGTTGCGAGCTGCTCCATCTCGAGGACCGCTTCGAACGCCTCCTTTCCGCCGACGCGCACCAGGCACGGCGCGATGCACCACGGCGTATTGCGGAGGGTCTTCGTGTCGCGATCGCAGGCGTCGAGAAGCCACGGAAGAATCCCGGCGCCATAGCGTGTGAACGGCGCCACGTTGTACATCCCGCGCGGCGAGGCCTTCCACTCGAGGCGACGCGCTTCGGAGACGAACTCCTCCGCATCGGCGAGCGAGACGAGCGCTGCCCACGTCGTGTCGTGCTTGGCTGCGTCCGGCTTGAACGGACCGAACGCATCTACCGTCGCAAGGTGTTTGCGCGCCGCGGCGAGCGCCATGAGGCCCCGTGCATCGAGCTCGCCGAGATGTGCGTCGCTCATCGCAGTGTTCACGTCGTCATCTGACATCCGCACATCGTGCACCAAGCACGCATGCGTCACAACACGGCGGCTGGTCGGCGCCAAAGCTCATTCCTTGGGCGGGGGTGACGAGGGAGCCTCGGGTTTGGCGAAATACCACCCTTCGAGGCCGTCGCCGATCCGGGCCTCGACGCCATGGTCCCACCCGCGCAAGGACGGATCGGCGACCACACGCTCGGAGGCGAACAACAGCGGCAGCACAGGCAGACGGGCTGCGAACAGGCCATGAATGCGGTCTTGCAGCTGGGCCCGCCGCTCAGGATACAGCGCGCGACGCTCCCGCTCGGCCAGCGCCGCAACCTCGTCGGTGAAGGCGGGGTTGCGTGCCTCGGGGGCATAACGACCATCGCGCAGCGGCAGGGTCCAGAACGCCCGTGGCGACGTCTCGCGGGTGGCGCGCGCCGCGTACAGCAAGAGGCCGCCGCCGAAACGGCGCTCGCGATACAGGTCGGCCGGCCGCTTGACCTCGACGAGCTGCGCATCGACGCCCACTTGGCGGAGACAATCGGCCACACGGCGCGCGTTGGCTCGATCGATGGGGGACGGACCGTGTTGCAACGGCAGCTTGAGTCCGGCGGCGCCCGCCTGTGCCAGAAGCGCCCTGGCAGCGACGGGATCGTAGCCGATGGGTTTGACGTCGGCCAGCATCTCCGGCAGCGGCGCATGCGCCACTCGGCCTTCGTCGCCGTACACCTCGCGCCGGATGGTCTCGCGGTCGATGGCCATCAGCAGCGCCCGGCGCACGTCGAGCTTGGCGAGCTGCGGCTGCGCGAGATCCATCGCCAGGTAGATGAAGGTCGCCGACCCACGCATCAGCACGGATTGAGGTCGGCGCGCTTGCAGCGCACGCGCCTCGTCGGGCGTCGCCGTGTTGGGCCACAGAAAGTCCACCTCGGCGCGTTCGAACGCAGCCACTGCCTCCTCGCTGCTGGCGAAGTGTTTGATTTCGATGCGGCGCACGCTCGGCGGCGGTCCGGAAAAGTGTGGGTTGGCCTCGATCGTGAGGTGATCATCGGCCTTCCAGTCGACGACGCGATAGGGCCCGATCACCGGCAAAGGCTGCGACTGGCGCTGCTTGCGGACGGACTCATAGCCACCGTCGGCCGCAACCGGAGCCAGCAGCCACGATGGCAACACCGACGGGCCCTCGAGCGCTTGGGCAACCCGATCGCGATAGCGCACCACCAGTGTCGACTCGTTCGGGGTGGCCACCTCGACGACATCGGGATCAGGCGATACGGATCGTGCCAACGCCAGATCAGCCGAAGTCACTGGATGGCCGTCGCTCCACAAAAGGCCCTTGCGCAGCCGCCAGGTCACCTCCAGCTCGCCGTCCCCGACGAAGCGTAGGCTCTCGCTGGAAACCGCCGCCAGCGAATCGACCAGGAACGGCGTCTTTTGGCCGTCAGGCTCGGTGTGGACGGCGTCCCAGAAGAGGCCCGACGCTGCCGGCGACGCGGTTAGGCTGGCCAGATTGAGCGTCGCCACGCGCAGCGTGTCACGCGCCGACAGTTGACGCTGTGGCGGCGCCGGCAAGGGAGGCAGCGGTGGTGGAGTGGCTTTTTCTGGGCGCATCAAGAGCGCGGCGGGGACGACGGTAAGCGCGAGGAGCATGGCGCGCGACCACTTGTCGAGTCGCTTGGCGTGCCCGGCGCGTCCGCTATGGTCGAGATAGAAGCCGATGATGCTCACCACCAGCGCCGTCGCGGTGGTGGTGTAGGAGACGATAAACATGCCGTCGGCGATAGTCAGGTAGGCCACGTCGGGTAGGCTGCCGGCGACGGTGAACTGAAATGCGAAACACGACAGCAGCGCAGTCACACCGATGCCAGAGCGCGCCTCGATCTGCTCGGCCGGCAGGAACAGCGCCAGCAGCGCCACCAGCAAGATAATTCCGAGCGGCAGAAACAGCTTGAGCGCCACCAACAAGAGCGGCCGCCGGAGCGTCACCTCGAAGCTCACGCGGTTGACGGCGGTGGGGCGGCCTTCGTTGGCCAGGCTGCCTAGGTCGGACCGATAGGTCTCGGTGGTGATCCGCGGCCGGAAGACCGGTTGGTAAAGCCAGCCGGTGACCGAGAAGCGACCGCGCACTCCGCTCGATGCCAGATCGGGCACCAACTCGGCAACGTTGGCGGGCAGCTCCAACGTGACCGCCAAGGTCTGGGCATCGAACGGAAAGCGTCCGAGTGGGAACTCGCCGCGTAAGGTGCCGCGCACGCGCCAACGTGCCGAGTGCCAGTCGCCGTCCGTCTCCTCGGATAGGACGTCGCGGTCGATGTCGCCGGCAGCGTTGGTGAGGGTCAGCTGGTCGGCGTCGAACTGGCCGCGCCACTTGGCCCACAGGTCCAAGTCCACGTCGAAAACGCCGTCTTTTTGATCGAGCTTGGTGACGTCGTGGAGATAGAGGCCGGTGTAGACACGCTTGGTCGGAGTGGCCGCGACAGCGACGGAAGACAGCAGGATCAGGAGCGCGACCAAGGGCCTCAAGGCACGCTCCGGCCGGCAATCGGGTAGTCGGAGGACATCAGCTGGCGGGAGGAACCAGAGCGGCTCTACGCGGCAACGCGGGTGACGATGTTGCCGTTGCTTTGCGTCTCGAGCGGCCAGCTGAGGCCTGGGGTGTTGCGGACGCTTAGCTGAGGTAAGAGCGGCAGGTCTGCTGCGGGAACCGGCTCGGCGAGGTCGTCGATGCCGGCGGCAGCGACGAACGCGTCTTCGGCGGCGGCGGAGAAGTCGCCGTTTTCCATGTAGTCGTGGGAGAGCGTGGCCAGCTTGCCGAGGCGCTTTTCGGCGCAGGCGTAGAAGGCCCAGAAGCTGAAGACGTCATTCTCGAAAAAGCGCGTGCGCAGGCCCTGGTCGTGGCGCTTTTTCTCGGAGTTGTTGGCGGCGAGAGAGCTGCCGACGAGGAGGCCAAAATGGGCAAAGCTCCGCACCCAGCTGGCCCAGCGGGCGACGGTGGGGGCGTTGCCGTAGGCGCCAGCGTAGGCGTTGCGCATGAAGTCGCCGAGAGGGGCTTCGACGCGGGCGCGGACCAGGCCGCCCGCCTTGACGACGCGGGTCCAGCGACGGAAGGTCGGGGTGCCGATCGGGTCATAGCCGAGGTGGTCGGCGTGGAAGAAGAGCGCGTGATATTTCTCGGTGATGCGGTGGTTGAACGATTCGTGACCGCCGAGCAGATCCGTGTCGCGCCGGGCGCAGTAGTTGACGAGCGGATGCAGGCTGAGGTCGAGCGCGCAATGCGAGATGAGGCCGGCGGCTAGCGCCAGTCGCTCGTCAGGCGAAAATCCCTGCGTCGTCGCGGCCGAGCGCAGGTAAGACGCCACGAAGCGCGCCGGTCGGACCGAGTGCATGCGGTAGGCCCAGGGCTCGTCGAGCGCGGCGGCGCCGAGGCCGTAGCGGGCAGCCTCGGCCAGCATGTTCCCGTAGTAGGGCAGGTCGTGGAAGATCGATCCGAGACGGGTATAGACCGGCTCGGCAGCGGCGGCGCGGCGCATGGCGGCAGGAATCCCGGCATGGTCGGCGACGGTGAGCCCAAACGACAGGTGGAGCTGAGGGGCAGGCATGAGCCATGACGAATAGCATCCACCAGGGATCCACGCAATGAGGCGGCGCACACTAGTCCGTCGCTGACAATCGCCCGATGGTCCGGCCTTTCCGTAGCGTAGCGTCGGGCTTTGCCCGCGCGGAGTGTCGTCGGAATCCTCTCAGGGTTCCGACGACAATAAAAAAGCCGGAAATCCTGTGCGGATTTCCGGCTCTGGTTCGACTGACTTACGGTTTTAGGCGGACGGAGACGAGCCCTTGCCGGCGTCGAGGCTGGTCATGATGACCGGGGTCACCGTGTCCTCGAGTGCGGCGGCGAAGACATCGCCGATCTTCTTGGCAAAGATGAACTCCACCGTCTTCTTGATCTCCTCGGGCACGTCGACGAGGTCCTTCTGGTTACGCTCCGGCAGGATGATGCGCGTGATGCCTGCGCGATGCGCGCCGAGGACTTTATCTTTTATGCCACCGACGGGCATGACTGTGCCCCGGAGGGTCATTTCTCCGGTCATGGCCACGTCGTTGCGGACCTTGCGACCGGTCAACAAAGACACGAGGGCAGTCGTCATGCAGGTACCAGCCGACGGACCGTCTTTCGGCGTGCCGCCTGCAGGAACGTGCAAGTGAATGTCGCTCTTCTCGAGGAAGTCGCGGGCAATGCCCAGCTCTTCGGCGTGCGACCGCACGTAGGAGAGCGCGGCCTGCGCCGATTCTTTCATGACGTCGCCGAGCTGGCCGGTCAGCACCAGTCGGCCCGTTCCAGCCATCCGCGTCGCTTCGATGAACAAGATGTGTCCACCGACGGGCGTCCAAGCGAGGCCAGTGGCCACGCCGGGCTGCTCGGTGCGCTCCGACACTTCGGAATGGTACCGCTCCGGCCCGAGGAGCTCGGAGAGCTCTGCCGGGTGGATCTGCACCTTGCCGGTTTCGCCCGAGGCAACTTTGACTGCCACGCCGCGGACGACATTGGCCAATTCACGCTCGAGGTTACGAACGCCGGCCTCGCGGGTGTAGTGGTCGATGAGCGCGTCGAGCGCCTCGTCGGTGAACTCGATCTGATCCTTGGTGAGACCATGCTCGGCGATCTGTTTGTCGACGAGGTGCTTCTTGGCGATCTCACGCTTCTCCGAGCGGGTGTAGCCCGGCAGCTCGAGAATCTCCATGCGGTCGCGCAGCGGTCCTTGGATGGGGCCGAGGTCGTTGGCGGTGGCGATGAAGATCACCTCCGACAAGTCGAACGGCACCTCGAGGTAGTGATCGGAGAAGGTGTTGTTCTGCTCCGGATCGAGGACCTCCAGCAACGCCGACGACGGGTCGCCCCGGAAATCGGCGCTCAGCTTGTCCATCTCGTCGAGCATGAAGATCGGATTCCTGGTCCCGGCCCGCTTGAGGGCCTGGATCACCCGACCGGGCAACGCGCCGATGTACGTGCGGCGGTGGCCACGTACCTCGGCCTCGTCGCGCACGCCGCCGAGGCTGACGCGCACGAACTCACGACCAAGCGCGCGGGCGATGCTGCGCCCAAGCGAGGTCTTGCCGACGCCAGGAGGACCATAGAGGCACAAGATCGGCGCCTTCTTGTTGGGCGCGAGCTTGCGGACCGCCAGGTACTCGAGGACCCGCTTCTTCACCTTCTCGATGCCGTGGTGATCTTCGTCGAGGATGGCGCGCGCCGCCTTGACGTCGAGCTTGTCCTCCGAGCGCTTGGACCACGGCAGCTCCACCAACCATTCCAGATACGTGCGCTGGACGTTGTACTCCGCCGACGCCGGCTGGATCGTCCGCAGCCGACCGAGCTGCTTCTTGGCGACGATCTCGACATCTTCCGGCATCTTGGCCGCGGTGATCTTCTCGTCGAAGTCGGTGAGGTCTTCGCCTTCGTCACCTTCGCCGAGCTCTTCCTGAATGGCCTTCAGCTTCTGGCGCAACACTGCCTCGCGCTGATGCCGCGACATCTCCTCGCGCACCTGGGTGTCGATGCGCTCCTTGACGTCGTACACTTGCAACCGGCGCTGCAGCGACTCCAGGACCTTGCGGAGGCGGGCTTCCACGTCGAGCTCGAACAGCAAGTTGACGCGATCGTCCGTTTCCATCTCGAGGTTGGACTGCGCGAGATCGGCGATGGCGCCGGGCTCACGCAGGGCCTCGATGGCCTGGATGTTCTCGTCGGGCAGCTAGGGAGAGCGCTGCACGACTTTCTTGACCGTGGCCTTCACCGACAACGCGAGACCATCGGCCTCGGCGCTCGACACATTGCGCTCTTCGACGGCGGCGACCTCGGCGATGAGGTATGGCTGCTTCTGCGACAGGCCCACGATGCGGCGGCGGACGACACCGCGCACCACCAAGGTGTAGCGGCTATCGCTCACCTTGACGACCCGTAGCACCTCGGCCTCGACGGCCAGCGGGTACAGATCTTCCAGTCCCGGCGACTCGATTTCTTTGTCGCGCTGGGTCGCGACGATGAGGCGCGACGGTTTTTGGCGTACCACTTCCTCGACGAGCTGAAGCGAGCCGGCGCGGCCCACGTCGATGGGCAGAATCACGCCGGGAAAGAGGACCAGGTTGCGCAGCGGCAACAGACCCAGCTTCGTGTTTTCTTGGCTCATGGGCAGAACGTAAGTCGCCACGCCAGAAGCTGCAATGCCGTTGGTGTGCGGTTAGGTGGTGGGCGTGGTGATTTTCGAGAACTGGCGGATGAGCTCTTTGGCTTCGTCCGAGATGGCCTCGGGAAGTTGGATCTGGACGTTGGCGTAGAGGTCGCCACGGTTTTCTTTGTCGCCGATCTTGGCGACGGCGCCTTTGCGACGGAGGCGTAGCTTGCGGCCGCTCGACGAGCCAGCGGGGATGGTGAGGGTCACGGTGTTGCCTTCCAGCGTCGGGACTTCGGCTTTGCCACCGAGGACTGCCGCCTCGAGGGTAACCGGGAGGTCCACCTCGATGTCCGCCGACGCAGGGCTGCGCCGACGGAACTTGTCGTGCGGCTTTTCGTGGACCTCGATCATGAGGTCGCCAAGAGGCTGCCCGCGCCCACCTGGCTGACCACGGCCAGCGAGACGGATGGTCTTGCCGTCGGTGACGCCGGCCGGAATCTTGATGGTGATGTGCTTGCCGTCGAGGACGATCTCTTTTTCGGCGCCGAGCGCGGCCTCCGGTAGCTCGATCTCCAGCTTGGCCAGAACATCCTCCCCACGCGCGCGTTGCCGAGGCTGTTCGGCCTCGGGTGGCGCGCCGCCAAACATCTCGAACAGATCGGCAAAGCCGCCTGCGCCGCCCGAGAACGGATCCTGTTGCGGCTGCGCGCGTGGCTGGCGCTGTTGCTGACGGTCGGTGCGCGCCTGGTTGCGAAGACGATTGAGGATGTCGTTGAGGTCGACGTTGGCGCCGCCCGGCCCCGAACGGCTGGCCCCAGGCGGAAAGCCGCCGCCGCCCATCGAGGCATAAGGATTCTTGCGCTGCTCGTCGTACTCGCTGCGCTTTTTCTCGTCGCCGAGCACTTCGTACGCCTCGGTGACGTCCTTGAAGCGGGCTTCTTTGGACTTGTCGCCGCCGGTGGCGTCAGGGTGGAATCGCTTGGCCAGCTTGCGATACGCCTTTTTGATATCGGGCTGCGACGCCGTCTCGGCGACTCCCAGCGCTTTGTAGTAGTCCTTCATGGCCACGTCATCGCCTCTATCATCGCATTGGTCTTATCTCACGCCGCCGTCGTATCCGCCTCGAACTTCACCACCCCGAACTCGATCTCGTCGCCGCGCCGGTCGCCGCGGATGCGGTCCCCAGGGTGAAACTTGCCGCCGATGATGGCCTTGGCCAGCGGATCTTGCAGGTTGCGCTGAATGGCACGCTTCAGCGGCCGGGCGCCGTAGGCCGAGTCGTAGCCGACCTCGCTGAGAAAATCGAGCGCTGCCGTGGTGAGCTCGAGCGCAAGGCCACGGTCGGCGAGCAGCTTCTGGAACCGCTTGAGCTGGATCTCGACGATGACGCGCAGGTCCTTCTTGCCGAGCTTGTTGAAGACGATGATGTCGTCGATGCGGTTCAAAAATTCGGGCTTGAAGGCCGCCTTCAACGCATTGTCGATCTCGTCGCGGACCCGCTTGTCCTTGAGGTCAGCCTCGTCACGGATGAACTGCGAGCCGACGTTGGAGGTCATGATGATGACCGTGTTCTTGAAGTCCACCGTACGGCCCTGGCTGTCGGTCAGTCGGCCGTCGTCGAGAACTTGCAAGAGCGTGTTGAAGACGTCGGGGTGCGCCTTTTCGATCTCGTCGAAGAGCACCACCGAGTAAGGCCGGCGACGGACGGCTTCGGTGAGCTGCCCACCCTCGTCGTAGCCGACATATCCCGGCGGCGCACCGACGAGGCGCGACACCGAGTGTTTCTCCATGTATTCGCCCATGTCGATACGGACCATGTGCGATTCGTCGTCGAACAAGAACTCCGCCAGCGCCCGCGCCAGCTCGGTCTTGCCGACGCCGGTCGGGCCCAGAAAGATGAACGACCCGATGGGCCGATTGGGATCTTGCAAGCCGGCCCGCGCCCGTCGCACGGCGTTGGCCACGGCGATGACCGCTTCTTCCTGACCGACGACACGCGTGTGCAGGCGGTCTTCCATCTTCATGAGCCGCTCGAGGTCGCCTTCCAGCATCTTGGTGACGGGGATGCCGGTCCATTTGGCGACGATGGCCGCGATATCCTCCTCAGTGACTTCTTCGCGGAGGAAGCTCGAGCCGCCTTGTTTGGCCGTCTCCAGCGCGTGGTTTGCCGTCGCCAGATCGCGCTCGAGAGCGGGCAACACGCCGTAGCGCAGCTCGGCCGCCTTGGCGAAATCGGCGCGGCGCTCGCCGAGCTCGAGCTCGGTCTTGGCCTTGTCGATGGCTTCTTTTTTGGTCCGCAGCTGCGCGATCAGATCCTTCTCACGCTGCCACTGCGCCTTCATCGAATCGGCCTGCTCTTTGAGGTCGGCAATCAGCGTCTTCAGCTCTTCTTTGCGGGTCTTGGACGCCTTGTCTTTCTCCTTCGACAGCGCCTGATTTTCGATCTCCAGCGACATGACCTTGCGCTGGATCTCGTCGATCGGCGTCGGCAGCGAGTCGATCTCCATCTTGAGCCGCGAAGCGGCCTCGTCGACGAGATCGATGGCCTTGTCCGGCAGGAATCGATTGGTGATGTAGCGCTCCGACAGCCGCGCGGCAGCGACGAGGGCGGCATCGCGGATCTGGATGCCGTGGTGCACCTCGTACTTCTCCTTGAGCCCGCGCAGGATGGCGATGGTGTCCTCCACCGACGGCTCGCCGACCATGACCGGCTGAAAGCGCCGCTCGAGCGCCTTGTCCTTCTCGATGTGCTTGCGGTACTCGTCGAGGGTGGTGGCGCCAATCGCGCGCAGCTCGCCACGCGCCAACGCCGGCTTCAACATGTTGGACGCGTCCTGCGCGCCCTCGGCGGCTCCCGCACCGACGAGCGTGTGCAGCTCGTCGATGAACAGGATGACCCGCCCGTCCGCGCTCTCGATCTCTTTGAGCACGGCCTTGAGCCGGTCTTCGAACTCACCACGATATTTGGTGCCAGCAACGAGCGCGCCGAGATCGAGCGACAGCACCCGCTTGTCTTTGAGCCCTTCGGGAACGTCGCCCGTGGCGATACGCTGGGCGATGCCCTCGACGATGGCGGTCTTGCCGACGCCAGGCTCGCCGATCAAGACCGGATTGTTCTTGGTGCGGCGCGACAGCACCTGGATGGCGCGGCGAATCTCTTCGTCACGGCCGATGACCGGATCGAGCTTGCCCTTCCTGGCCACCTCGGTGAGGTCGCGGGTGTAACGCTCGAGGGCCTGATATTTTCCCTCAGGATTTTCGTCGGTGACGCGCTGCGAGCCCCGCACCTCGGACAACGCCTGCATGACCTTGTCGTGGCTGACGCCCGCGTCGCTGAGCACCTGCGAGGCAGCGCCAAACTGGCCGTGAGCGAGGGCCAACAACAGATGCTCGGTCGAGGTGTATTCGTCCTTGAACTTCTCGGCCTCTTTTTCGGCAGCCTCGACGAGCTCGCGCGCTTTGCGCGACAGCCCGACCTCGATGCCGCCTTGTTGCCGCGGCATGCGGTCGATAGCGGCATCGATGGCGGACTTGATCTGCGCCGGGTCTGCGCCCAGCTTCTTCAAAATAGGCACCACCACGCCGCCCTCTTGTTCGAGGAGGGCAGACAAGACGTGCTCGGGCGCCATCTCCGGCTGACCCAGCTTTTCAGCCAGGTTCTGCGCGGCGACCAACGCCTCACGGGTCTTGATAGTCAGCTTGTCGAGTCTCATGGGCTCAGTGCCTCCGACGAAGGAAGCTAACCATCGCTGCATCAAATGCAAGCGGCGTTACAGAGTCGCCAATGGCGCGAGGGCTAGCTGTTGACGAACTACGTGGGCAAGCGCGCGAAGTGTGTGTCGCCGCGAAGTCGCGGCGGAAACAAGGGGGAGGCTCGACGGGCTTTGCCCAGCGAGGGGGACGGAACGTCCCCGCTAGTGCGGTAGGCCGGAGAGGGCGATGTTGACCGAGCCGGCGTCGGCGGGCGAGTCGGCCTCGATGACGAGGTAGTACGTGCCGAGCGGGAGGTTGGTCCAGCTGGTGGTGCCGGTGGTGTTGGCCACCGATTTGGTGCAGGTGCCGGTGGCAGAGCCGGCATCGCAGGCGAGCTGGGCGCCAGCGCGGGTGTAGAGCTGGAAGTCGTGCTTGCCGATCTGGTTGTAGGTGAGATTCAGGTCGGCGTTGGCCGTGAGGCGGATCTGGACGACGGCCGCGTCGCCACCGGGAGTCGTCGCGCAGGGGACGGCGCCCTTCGTGCCGTTCATCGAGGTCTGTAGAAGCTTGAAGACGTTCGTGCCGGTGAGCGGCATGGGGTCGATGGTCGCGTCGGGTTTGCAGACGCTGTTGGCGCAGAACTGGGACGTGGCGCACTTGCGGTCCGCGCAGTCGGTGAAGCCGTCGAAGTCGTCGTCTTTGCCGTTGTTGCAGATCTCGAGCTGGCGATCGTCGACGACGCTGAGGGTGAGGTCGACCGAGCCTTCCGAGCCGGCGCGGAAGCCGGCGACGATGACGTTGTACGTGCCCGGCTGCAGATTGGGCACTTCGTAGCCGCACCCGAACGGCAGCGTCTTGGGGTCGGCGCAGACGAGCTCTTTGACGTCGCAGGCTTCACGCGGGCCACCGGCAGCGTCGAGGGTGAGGACCTGATCGCCGGTCTGGGTGCAGTCGAAGCCCACGCCGACGCCACCTGACATGCCCGACGACGGGATGGTGAACTGCACCACCATGCCCTTGGCGCCGCCGCGGCTGCACGAGGCGTTGTAGCCGAGCGTGCCGTTGTTGAGGACGTCTAGGGTGACGTTGGCCGAGCTGCCGACGCCGAGATTGCCGAGCTGGCGATCGGGCATGCAGTACGGCGCCGAGCAGCCGGATACGCCGACGCAGGCCGGGTCGGCGCAGTCGATGAGCCCGTTGCCGTCGTCGTCGATGCCGTTGTGGCACAGCTCGACCTGGCGGTTGCGGTAGGCGCGAATGTTGACGTCGACCTGGCCCTCGTCGCCAGGCTTGAGTGCCTTGGTGATGATCAAATAGTCGCCGGGCGGGAAGTCGCCCCACGCCACGCGACCCTGGCCGGAGCCCGAGGGGTCGAAGCAGCCGAGCTGCTCGAAGTCGCATTTCTCGCCGAGAGGCGGCGTGCGGAAGAGGCCAAACACGTGGTCGCCGTTCTGGCTCCAGTCGAGCTCGATGCCGGCCGTCTCTTTGAGCGTGAAGCGGACCGCGACGTCTTTGCCGCCGGTGGCGCCTTGGCAGTTGAGGTTGAGGCTGCTGTTGCTGCTGGCGCCGGTGTCGAAGCTGGCGCTCTTGGCGGGGCCGTTGACGACGAGCGCGCCGACGTTGAAGTCGGGGTTGCAGACCTGCGTCACGCAGTTGGTCGCGGCAGCGCAGTCGGGGTCCGCGCAGTCGATGAGCCCGTTGCCGTTGTCGTCGATGCCGTTGTTGCAGATCTCGGTCATGTTGGGCGTGGTGAGCGTGACGGTGACCGAGCCCTGACCGACGGGAGAAAACGGCTGGGTGATGACGTAGTACTCGCCGGCGAGGAGCTGGGCGAAGGTGTTCTTGCCCATGGTGGCGCTCTTGGGGTCGTAGCAGCCGACGGGGTTCTGGCCGCACGTCTGGTTCACGCCGGCGCGGAAGACGCCGAACACGTGATCTTTGCCGGCCGCCTGGGTGAAGCTGAGCGTGACGTCGGTGACTGCGGTCGTGGTGAAGCTGGCGACGACCATGCCGGCGCCGCCGGGTGCGCAAGGCGTGGTGGTGACGTCGACGGTGCCGACGGTGTTGACGGTGCGCGTGACCGAGGCGCCGCGGGTGGCCAGGGTGCCGAAGTCGACGGTGGGCATGCACTTCAAGTTCCGGCAGGCGGGCAGGTTCGCGCAGTCGGGTAGCGTGCAGTCGGGCTTGAGCGGATCGCAGACGACCTTGCAGCCTGGGAAGCTGGCGCAGTCGGGGTCCTTGCAATCGATGAGCTTGTCGTCGTCGTCGTCGATGCCGTTGTTGCAGATCTCGGTGCCGAGGACGATGCAGCGCGGGTCTCCGACGCACTGGGGCAGCTTGCAGTTGCGCTTGTCGCCGCAGAGGTCGCCGCCGTCGCCGATATCGGGGTTGCCGCCGTCGAAGCCGTCGGGGCGACCACCGTCGAAGCCGTCGGGATTGCCGCCGTCACCGAGGTCGGTGCCACCGTCGAAGCCGCAGTGGCCGTCCGAACGGAGGAGGTTGGCCGGACAGTCCTTGGGGCTGGACTTCAAGGCCGAGCGGCCGCAGCCCACGGCGCTTGCGCCGACGAGCAGCAGCGTGGTCAGGCGAAACAGCGTCGAACGAGACAAAAGCGAAGCCATGAACGCCTCCAAGAAGCGGGACCCTAGCATGCGGATAGTCTTCGCGGAGCAGGACTCGGGCCAAGTGTCGTTTCTAATCATTTCAGGTGCTTGTGCGAAAGTGGTATGTCGGCGTTTCAGACAAACGGCATAATGAGCGTGAAAAAGTTGTCAGTATGGGGCACTTACTGAGGGGGCATGGCCGATCTGTCCAAGACGATGGCTTTCGAGGTACCCGCGTTCGCCAAGGACAAGGAAGATGGCGATGCGCCGGCGGTCATGGTGCTGGTCTACCCGCCAGGTCCCAGCCTCGGGCGTCGTCATTCGCTGACCACCGGCACGCTCACCATCGGTCGCCTACCCGAGCTCGACATCTGCATCGACGTCGAGGCAGTGTCCCGCCAGCACGCCAAGGTCATCAAAGAGGGCAAGGCCTGGGTGCTCGAGGACCTCAACTCGACCAACGGCACCTACGTCAACGACGAGCGCGTGTCGAAGCGGCCGCTCGTCGACGGCGACATCGTCCGTGTCGGCAAGGCGATCCTCAAATTTCTGTCGGGCAGCAATATCGAAGCCAGCTACCACGAAGAAATCTATCGCATGACCATCGTGGACGGCCTGACCGGCGTTCATAACAAGCGGTATTTCCTCGATTTTTTGGGCCAAGAGATTGCTCGCTCAGCGCGCCATCGCTTCCCGCTGACACTGGTGATGTTCGACGTGGACCATTTCAAGAAGGTCAACGACACCCACGGGCACCTCGCTGGCGACGCTGTCTTGAAGGAGCTTGGGCGTCGGCTGCGTCCACGCATGCGGCGCGAAGACTTGTTGGCGCGCTACGGCGGCGAAGAGTTCGTCGTGGTGCTGAGCAACACGCCGCGGTCGGGTGCCATCCCGTTTGCCGAGGATGTGCGGATGATGATCGAGTCCGAGCCGATTCACTTCGACGGCAAGGTCTTGTCGATCACCATCAGCCTCGGCGTGGCGGAGCTCGATTTCGAAAAGCCCCTGCCGGAAGATCTCATCGCCGCCGCCGACGTGAACCTCTACGCCGCCAAGCGTGCCGGGCGTAATCGGGTGGTTGGCTAGGGTTTTCTGAGCGCCAAGAGGTGCTCGGAGCGGGTGGCGCGACGGGCATCGGCGTAGAAGTTGGGGCGGGCCTGGGCGGCGGTGGCGACCATGGTGAGGCCGGCTACCTCGGCGGCGGAGGTGACGGCGGCGTCGCCGGGGACGATTTCGTGGCCGAGCGCGGAGTCGCCAATGACGATGTAGGCGCGCGCGCCGGGCTTGAGGACGCGGCCGATCTCACCGACGAAGGCGTTGACGTCGCGCTGCCAGGCCGCGAGGCCCGAGGAGGGATCGCCGATCTTGCGACGGGCGCCGATCTCGTCTTTGCCGAAGCGGGTGGCGTCGAGGCCGAGCCAGCCGAAGCGGCGTCGGTGCTGGTCGGCATAGTCGTACGTGCCGAGGTAGGGCGGCGAGGTGACCACGAGGTCGATGCTCGATTCGGCGACATAGAGGAGACGGCGCGCGTCGCCGATGCGCAGCTCGGGTGTCGGGGTGCCCGCGGGGACCACGCTGGCGAGCTGGTGTAGTCGGAGGGCCAGCTCTTCGATCT
>Ga0123336_10002589_pt1 | contig 15628 bp, 14 predicted proteins | sample SSSSmetaG_FD_96466 | JGI IMG/M metagenome (GOLD analysis project Ga0123336, IMG submission 96466) | Glacier valley bacterial and archeal communities from Borup Fiord, Nunavut, Canada, to study Microbial Dark Matter (Phase II) - ​SSSS metaG | ecosystem: Environmental > Aquatic > Freshwater > Ice... | reverse complement strand
CGCGTAACGGCAGCTGCTAACCGTCCATCAGCGCAGCACCTGGGCCCGCCACACGTTGTTGCCGGGGTTCACGTCGGGCAGCAGCTTGCTGGCGTTGAGGCGCACGAGGGTGAGCGGCGTGGTCGAGTTGTAGCGGAACGTCCAGGTGCCGCCGCGCTGCCAGATTTCGACAGGCAGCTTCACGCGGGACTTTTTGCCGCTGGTTTCGGTCACATCGGCCGTGACGGGCATGGCGGCCTGGCCCCGGTTTTCGAGGGCGATGAGGGCGCCCTGGGCGGGGTCCTGGTTCACGTAGGCCACAGTGGTCACGGCCTGGTCCAAAATCCAGTTGTTATAGACCCACTCGCGCCAGAACCAGGTCAGGTCCTCGCCGCTGGCCTCGTTCATGGTCCGAAAAAAGTCCTTGGGCTGCGGATGCTTGAAGGCCCAGCGCCGGATGTACGTGCGGAAAGCATAGTCGAACCGCTCGGGGCCCAGCACTTCCTCGCGCAGCAGAAACAGGCCGTAGCCCATTTTGGCATAGGCCGCGTAGCCCAGGTTGCGGTCCTGCGTCACGTCGGGCACGGTGTAGGGCGAGTCCACGGCCGGGTCGAGGATGCCGCGCACGAGGAACTTGACGACGGCGGCCGTGTCGTTGAGCGCCTTGTACTCGCCCTTGTTGAAATCCTGGCTCGACAGCAGGTTGATGAAGGTGTTGAAGCCCTCGTCCATCCACGGGTACTTGCGCTCGTTCGAGCCCACTATCATCGGGAACCAGTTGTGGCCGAATTCGTGGTCCGTCACGCCCCACAGGCTGGCCTTGCGCGCCTTGGCGCCGCAGAACACGATGCCCGGATACTCCATGCCGCCCACCACGCCGGCCACGTTAGTAGCCACCGGGTAGGTGTATTCGAACCACTGCTTCGAGTTGTACTCAATGCTTTTTTTCACGTACTCCGTCGAGCGATTCCAGGCCGTGTCCTGGGCGCTTTCGGTGGGGTACAGCGACATGGCCAGCGACTTGCGCCCGCTGGGCAGGTTCATCCGGGCCGCGTCCCAGACGAACGCTGCCGAGGCGGCCCAGGCCACGTCGCGCGCCTGCCGGCAGCGAAAGTGCCAGGTCAGGCGGCCGGCGTTGCCGGCGGGCCGCGAGGTGGCCTGCGTCACTTCCTCGACCGAGCGCACGAGCACGGTTTTGTCCGAAGCTGCGGCTTTGGCCAGGCGGCTTTGCTGCGCGCTGGTCAGCACTTCGGCGGGGTTCGCCAGCTCGCCCGAACCGCCCACCAGGAAGCTGGCCGGCACGTCGAGGGTGTAGTCGTAATTGCCGTAATCGAGGTAAAACTCGGCCGACTGGTACGGCAGCGTGTTCCAGCCCTCCACGTCGTCGTACACGGCCATGCGCGGGTACCACTGCGCCACTTCGAAGATTTCGCCGTTGGCAGTTTTCAGCCGGCCCAGCCGGTCGGCGCCGTACTCGGGAATGTTGAAGGCGTAGCTGATGCGGATGCCCAGCTTATCGCCCTTGGCCTTCAGCGCCTCGGGCAGCCGGATTTGCATGCGCGTATCGGTCACGCGGTAGTCGGCCTTCAGCGTTTTGCCGTGCAGGCTGACGGTAACGGTTTGCAGCGAGTCGCCACCCCGGAAGCCGCGGGCCGCGTTGCCGAAGCGCCCGCCACTCACCGGCGTGGCCGCCGCCCCGCGCGAGTCAGCCCGAAACAGGTTCTGGTCCACCTGCAGCCACACGAAGGGCAAGGCGTCGGGCGAGTTGTTGGTATAGGTGATATTGACCGTGGCCGTCACGCGGGCCGCCTTCTCGTCGAGCCGGGCGCTGATTTGGTAGTCGGCCGCGTTCTGCCAGTAGGCGGCGCCCGGCTGGCCCCCGGCGGTGCGGGTACCTGTGGCCAGCTGCTCGATGAACGAGGGGCTGAACAGGGCGCGGGCGTCGTAGGGCGGGCCGGTGGGCACGGGCGCCTGGAACTGGGGTTGGGCCTGGGCGACGCCGGCCGCGAGCAACGTGGCGCCCAGCAGCAAGCCGGTTAGGGTAGGTATTTGCATGAAAAAACAACGGGGGTGGAGATGTACGGGGCCAAAGGTACCGGCGCCGGGCCAGGTTGGGCCAAGGGGGCCCGTGTGGGTTTCCCCAGCCCGAGCCTACTTGCCCACGTGCTGGTACGGCACGTAGCTTTCCCACTGCCAGGGCGTGGCCGTGTCGCCGAGCAAGCGCTCCAGCAGGGCCTTGAAGATGGTATCGGCGTTGGCGCTGTTGCCCATGAGCAGCAGCCCGGTTTTGCGGTCGCCGAACACCACGCTGTGGTTTTCCCAGCCGTCGTCGTGCCCTTCCTTGAAATAGGCGGGGCCGTGGGGCGACGCGAATGTGCCCCAGCCCAGCCCGTAGCCCAGCCCGATGGCGCGGTTGCTGTCCGGGGCCGCCACCGCGGCCAGCGGCCCGAACTGCGCCCGGTACGGTATGCGCACCTGCCGGCGCAGCATCTCGCGCTTGGCGGCCGCACTCAGGCCCCGGCCCTGCATCACAGCGGCCAGAAAGGCGGCGTAGTCTTCCGGGGTAGTTTCCAACGAGCCGGCGGCCTGGGCCTTGCTGCGGCGGCGCTTTTCCAGGGGCTGGCCCTGCTCGTCGTAGCCCAGGGCAAAGTTTGGCTCGAACGCCGGCTGCCACACGTAGCTACTGCGGCTCATCTTCAGCGGGCGAAACACGCGCTCCTCGCTCAATTGCGCCAGCCCCTTGCCGGTGAGGGCTTCCACCGCTACTTGCAGCAGCTGCAGGCCCTCACCCGAGTACCAGTACTGCGCGCCGGGCGCAAATTTGAAGCGCAGCTTCTTTTCGGGGTCGAGCCAGCGCCAGTTGGGCAGGCCGGTGGTGTGGGTGAGGGCCATGCGCGCCGTGAGGAGGCGCCAGCGCTCGTCGCCGGCCAGGTCGCGGTAGGCCTCGTACTCGGGCAAGGGCTTGGACAGATATTCATGCAGCGGCCGGTCGAGGTCGAGCTGCTTCTCCTGCACCAGCTGCATCACCAGGTAAGCAAACACCGCCTTGCTGAACGAGGCCCCGTACATGGCCGTCTGCGGCTCCAGCGGCGCTTTGGTGGCCAGGTTACGGTAGCCGTAAGTGCGCAGGTAGCGCACCCGGTTGTTCTCCAGCAGGGCCACCGCCAGCCCCGGCACCCGGGCCGAGTCCATGAGCTGCCGCACGGTGCGGTCGATGTCGGCCGGGCGCAGGGTCCGGCCGTCAAGGGTGTGGAAGACGGGCGCGCGTTGGGCCGGGGCGGGCGGGGCGGCCAGCAGCAGGGCCAGCAGTTGCAGAAAAGTTTTCATAGGCCGCGAAGCGAAAATTCCCTTAAAGGAAGCTGTTCTGTTTAAGACGCTTATGATTCCGGCACCGACCTGCCCCTGACCGACGCACATTGCCCCGTGCTGGATTTCTACCGGTGCCGGAAAAGGTTTCGGCTGCCGCCGCGTTTCGCAACTAACTTGCTACTGATTCCATTATCGCCAACGAGCATTCCATCCGCTTCTGCTATGCCCCTGACTTCCCCAGCCGTCGCCCTGCACCACGTTGCCCGCTCGATAGATGTGCTGCGACACGACCGCCTGGTGTTCATTCTGGCTCAAAAGCTGGAAACCGACGTGTCGTTTGAGGGCGTATTCATCATCCAATGCGAAGCCCTCGACCTGACGGTGTGGGGCCCGACCCTGACCGAAGCCGAAGAAGCCTTCGCGTTCGCCTTCAATGCGCTGTACCGGAATTATTATCTCGAAGCCGACGCGAACCTGGCGCCCGATGCGCTCCGCCTAAAAACCCTGCTTCATACCCTGATTCTGGACACGGTGCAAGTATGAGGACCCGCAAAACGAAGGATTTACAGCGGATTCTGCAAGTCAAAGGCTTTGCGCTGTATCCCGAAAAAGCGCACCACCAATTTTATTACCTGGTCGTGGATGGCAAGAAAACCGCCGTCAAAACCTACTTTAGCCACGGCCTGAAAGAATACGGGGACACCCTGATGCAACTCATCAAAAAACAGTTGAAGTTTCCGCAGGCACGGCAGGCCGAAGACTTTTTTGACTGCCCGATGACCGGGGAGATGTACGTGGCGCTGCTGCGGAAGGCTGGTAATTTAACTTGATTTTGCAACTAAGGATGTCTCATGCCACTGCTATTCAGCTGCCTTTTTGGCAAGCCCCGCAAGACCCAATCGCCATGGCCGTTTTTGAGAATACCTGCCAAGTGTTCTTCGCGTTATGGGATTTGAATAGTGACCTGATTCCTGGGTGCTTGGGCAAAGTCACTTTTTCTCAGTGCTGGGCCACCAAAACGCTGGCAACTGACTTTTTACCTTATCATCTCACTCCTCATGGGTTTCATTCCTACCTACTCGAGGTGGAGGAGTCGGCATAGTTGGCCGAGCAGTCGCAAAACCGACTTGAAAACTACCTGTCTTGGCGCGATTGGGACAAGGCGACATATCATCACTATGTGCTGGAAGGAGCCGACCGCTATGTGGAAGTGCTCGCGGCCAGCTTCACGGCCGAAATGGCCTCAGCCGAAGAATGCCGGCACTACGTTTTTTTGTTGGATTAGGCGCTAATCAGCCGACAGCCGCAGGGCTGCCCCATCTTTGCCCCCATGCCCGCTGCCGCCGCACCCCTGCCCTACCTGGTTTTTGACTTCGACTCCACCTTCACCCAGGTTGAAGGGCTGGACGAGCTGGCCGACATTGCCCTGGCCGGCCACCCGGACCAGGCCGCCGTGGTGGCCCAAATCCGGGCGCTGACGGACCAGGGCATGGCCGGCGAAATCGGGTTGCAGGAGTCCTTGACCAAGCGGCTGGCGCTGCTGGGAGCCCACCGCAAGCACCTGGCGCCGCTGGTGGCGCGCCTGCAAACCAAGGTGAGCGAAAGCATCCGCCGCAACGGCGACTTCTTCCGGCGCTTTGCCGACCGGATTTACGTGGTGAGCAGCGGCTTCCGCGAGTTCATCGAGCCGGTGGTGGCCGAGTTCGGCATCGCGCCCGAACACGTGCTGGCCAACACGTTCACGTTTGACGAGGCCGGCAACATCACGGGCTGCGACCCGGCCAACGTGCTGAGCCGCGACGGCGGCAAAATCCGTCAGCTGGTGCTGCTCGATTTGGACGGGCCGGTGTACGTGCTCGGCGACGGCTACACCGACTATCAGATTCGCGAGGCCGGCCTGGCCCACCGCTTCTACGCCTACACCGAAAATGTGGCCCGCCCCAGCGTAGTGGCCCGCGCCGACGAAGTGCTGCCGACCTTCGACGAGTTTTTATATCAGTTGAAATTACCAATGACCCTCTCCTACCCCAAAAACCGCATCAAGGTCCTGCTCCTCGAAAACCCCGACGCCCGCGCCCAGGAATTATTCGGCGCCGAAGGCTATCAGGTGGAAACCGTGCCCGGCGGCTTGGACGAAGACGAGCTGATGGCGCGCATCGAGGGCGTGAGCATCCTGGGCATCCGCTCGAAAACGCAGGTAACGCCGCGGGTGCTGGAAGCGGCCAACCGCCTCATCGCCATCGGCGCTTTCTGCATCGGCACCAACCAGATTGCGCTCGACGAAGCGATGAAAAAGGGCGTGGCCGTGTTTAACGCCCCGTTCTCGAACACGCGCTCGGTGGTGGAGCTGGCCTTGGGCGAAATCATCATGCTGGCCCGCCGCATCCCGGTGAAGAACCCGAAGATGCACGCCGGCGAGTGGGACAAGTCGGCCGCGGGCTCGTTCGAGATTCGGGGTAAAACCCTCGGCATCGTGGGCTACGGCAACATCGGCTCGCAGCTCTCGGTGGTAGCCGAGGCCGTGGGCATGAAGGTGGTGTACTTCGACACCGCCGAAAAGCTGCAGCTGGGCAACGCCGTGAAGTGCCGCACCCTGGAAGAGCTGCTGGCCCAGGCCGACGTGGTGACCCTGCACATCGACGTCCGGCCCGCCAACCTGAACTTCTTCGGCGCCCCGGAATTTGCCCGGATGAAGCCCGGCGCGCTGTTCCTCAACAACGCCCGCGGCCACGTGGTGGACGTGCCGGCCCTAGCCGCCGCCCTGCGCAGCGGCCAGCTCGGCGGCGCGGCCGTCGACGTGTTCCCGCACGAGCCCAAGACCAACGCCGAAAGCTTCGAGAACGAGCTGCGCGGCCTGCCCAACGTGCTGCTCACGCCCCACATCGGCGGCAGCACGGCCGAGGCCCAGCGCAACATCGCCGAGTTCGTGCCCGAGCGCATCATGGCCTACATCAACACCGGCAACACCCAGCAGTCGGTCAATTTCCCTAATATTCAGCTGCCGGTGCAGCCCGGCCACCGCCTCATCCACGTCCACGCCAACGTGCCGGGCGTGCTGGCCAACATCAACAACGTGCTGGCCGCCCACCAGGTCAACATCCTGGGCCAGTACCTGAAAACGAACGAGCACATCGGCTACGTGATTACCGACATTGACAAGGAATACGACCAGGAAGCGATTCAGGCGCTGCGGGCGGTGGCGCACACCATCCGGTTCCGAGTGCTGTACTAGCACGGTTGTCGCATGGCACCCCGGACTCTCGTTGTGTTCCTCCACCGCGTTGCCCGCAACGGCTACACTTGGGCGTTGCTGGCTGGAGGCTTTTTCATCGGCTGTAGCTGGCTAATGAAGCGGAACGGCGTCCAGGAATTCAGCTACGCCGATAAATACGGCAAGGCGCAAGGCGGCTCTCCCGAGCTGTTGTATTTCCTGGGCGGTGGCATTCTGGCGGTAACGCTGTTGCGCGCCAGCCTCTTTCGAATAGATGAGCTAAAGACCGAACGGGCCAAAGCTGGGGCACCCCGGCCGCCGGTGGCGCTGCCTGCCGAACGACTTGCCGCCCTGGGCGGCGGTCTGCCCGCAGCGGACCCGCTGGCGCAATGCCCGCGCGTTTGACGCCTGGGGCACGCTTTGAACGGGTTGCAGCGACTGCCACGGGACCGGCCCGCCACGCCCAGCGCCGTCGTCCGCGACGGGCGGGTGCCGCAAAACGCGCGCCCGAGAGCGGGCGCCGGGCCGGCTACGGCGGCGGCGCAAGGGCAGCAAGGCCCACGTCGCTGTTGACGCGCGCGGGCAGCTGCGGAGCGGGCTCATCACCCCGGCCAACGCGCAGGAGCGCGACCGGGTGGGCCAGTTGTGCGAACGGGTACCGGCCGTCACCGGCCAAACCGGACGGGTCGGCTTAGTTGACCAAGGCCATGCGGGCGAGGAAACCGAACACGCGGCCGCCGTGCACGACGTTGAGTTGCAAGCGGGTAAAAAGCTGGGGGGCCAAACCGGTTTTGTGCCGCTGCCCCGCCGCCGGGTCGTTGAACGGGGCTTCGCCTGGCGCAGTCGATTTCGACGCTGGGCCCGCGTCTGCGAGCGGCTCAGTAGCACCTTGCAGCAACGGCACTTCGCGGTCTTTGCCTGTATCGTGCTCGCCAGGTACGCTGATAGTGCATAACAGGCTCCAGGCGCACGAACCCGCGTTGGTGTCTCATTTGAACAGGACTCATGCCCTGCTCACCAATTGTTATTTCACGCAGTGTTCCGCAAGGTTAAAACCGCGTGGAGTTCTGGCGAACGATTTTGCGTAAATCTCATTTGAAAAAACCAGGTTTTCATTTTGAAAAAATTCTTCCCCGCCGGGCCTTTCGCTCGGCGGGTTTTTTATTGCAACTTACTGAACATCAATGTAAATAATTAAAATCAATATTTTTCCGGCAGCGCGGCATTGGTCTTGGCATAGGGCGGGGGTACCCAACTTTCTTAACCAACCCATTCCGATGAACGCTCTTATTCCCATCGACGCAGAACCCGGCCTCCCCAAGTGGCAGCAGCCGGAAAAGGTGGCCGGCCGGCTGGTGCTGCTGGCACTGCTGGGCACGGCCGTGTACTTCTGGGGCGCCATCCTCCCCTTTCTGGTCGAGATGGTGTTCGACACCGTGAAGCTGGGCGTGGGCCTGGGGGCGCTGTTCGCGCTGTTTCTGCTGGCCACCAACCAGCGCATCAAGGCGGGGCTGTGGTACGCGTGGCAGCGCATTCTGCGCACGATGGCCGGGCTGTTCGTGAACACCGACCCCATCGGCATCATGGAGGACTACATCGCCACCACCGAGCAGGAGGCCCGCAAGATGGACGCCGAAGTGGGCAGCATCGAGGGCGCCCGCGAGCTGGTGCAGCGCAAGCTGGCCGCCAACACCGCCCAGCTGCAGGAGTACCTGGCCCTGGCCGACTCGGCCACCCGCCAGGGCGAAAAGGACGCCGCCGAGGGCTACGCCAGCCGCGCCGCCCAGCTCGACGACTACAACCGCCGCCTCGCGCCGATGGCCACCACCACGGCCAACGTGAGCCTGGTGATGCGCCAGATTCTGAAGGCCGCGCTCCGGCAAATCGACAGCAGCAAGTTCAAGGTGGGCCTGCTCAAGGACGAGTACGCGCTGGTGAAGCGCACCAGCTCGGGCATGCGCGCGGCGATGAACATCCTGCGCGGCGACCCGGACAAGAAGTACTTCTTCGACCTGGCCACCGACCGCGTGGCCCAGGACATGGCCCGGCAGCTGGGCCAAATCAAGCAGGCCATGCGCTACTCGCAGGCCTTCGTCAAGGACATGGACATCCAGAACGGGGTGATGAGCGAGAAGGGCCAGCGCCTGCTCGACCAGTACAAAAAAGGCGAGTTCAACGCCGTGCTGAACGAAAAGCCCACCGCGACCCAACCCATTCTCACCCCCAAGCAAGCTTCCGATGATGCCTATTCTAGCCTACTTGATTAGCCTGCTGCTGACGGCCGGGGCGCTGCGGGCGCTGGAATACGCCGGCCAAACTGGCCCGGTGGTTACGGGGCTCCAACCCCGTGACCACCACTGGGCGGGCGCCGGCCGCCGGCGCCCGCCCCGCGCCGCCCTTGCCGAAAGCGGCGGCCGGAGGCCGCCCAGCAACCGGCACGGGGCCGGAGCCCCGCGCCAATAGCAACCCCCTTTTCTCTCGAATACTTATCCCCCTCAAACCCATGACTACTCGCGGTAAATTCCTGGTGGGCCTGCTCATCGTCGGCCTGCTCTATTTCGGCATCAACAAGCTGGTATCCAGCGGGGCCGTGTTCAAAAAAGCCGACGCGCCGTCGGTGCTGCTCAACTCGATTGAGCTGCCGGCCGCCACGGGCAGCCGCCGGGCCGTGGCGGTGGCGCCGCTGGCCCCGTTGCCCGGCACGGCCCCGGCCGGCCAGGGCACCCCCGTGGTGTGGGAGGTGATGGCCTGGAACAGCCAGATGGCCGGAATGCTGGCCAACGGCGGCCCCCGCACCACGATGGGCAGCAGCCTGGCCGCCAACGGCCTCGACCTGCAGATTGTGCGCCAGGACGACGTGGCCAAAATGCAGGCCGACCTGGTGAAGAACGCCGTGGACCTGCAAAGCAACCCCGCCACGCCGGGCCTGGTGGTGAGCATCATGGGCGACGGGCTGCCCGGCTTCTCGGCCGTGCAGGCCCAGCTGCAAAAAGCCGGCACCGGCCTGCAGGTCATCCCCTACAGCATGGGCAAGAGCTTCGGCGAAGACAAGCTGATGGGCCCGAAAGAGTGGCTGGAGAACCCCAAGCTGGCCCTGGGCAAAACCGTGGCCTGCTACCTGCGCGACGGCGACCAGAACATTGCCCTGAAGTGGTGCGCCGACAACGGCTTGCGGGTGAACCCCGACGAAACGACCTACGACCCCGACGCCGTGAACTTCATGGCCGCCAGCGACTTCCTGGTGGCCGCCGAGAAGTACATCCTCGGCAAGCCCGAAAGCCGCACCAAGGTGGTGAACGGCAAGAACACCGGGGTGCGCGTGGAGGTGCCCGCCGACGCCGTGGCCACCTGGACGCCCGGCGACGTGAACATCGCCCGGCAGCGCGGCGGCCTCGTCACCGTCGTTTCCACCAAGGATTACTCGAACCAGATGCCCAACATCATGGTCACGACCAAGCGCTGGTACGACGCCCACCCCGCCGCGGTGCTGGGCCTGATGACCGGCCTGGCCGTGGCCGGCGACCAGGTGAAAGCCCACCCCGCAGCCCTGGCCCGCGCCGCCGACATCTCGGCCGCCGTGTACGGCGACCAGGACAAGCCCGGCGCCTACTGGCTGAAGTACTACCAAGGCGTGAGCGAGGCCGACCGCAACGGCGACGTGGTGGAGCTGGGCGGCAGCAAGGCCTTCAACTTCAGCGACAACCTGAACCTGTTCGGCCTGGACGAGGGCGGCACCAACAACTACGCGGCCGTTTACAAAACCTTCGGCGACGTGCAAAGCAAGCTTTACCCCAAGGAGCTGCCCACCTACGTGCCGCTGGACCAGATGCTGGACCTGGCGCCCCTCAAAAAGCTGCAGGCCCGCTACCAGGGCAAAACCGTGGCCCCGGCCGAAGCCCCGCAGTTCGCGGCCGGCGACGAAATCCGCCGCCGCGTGAGCCGCCGCGCCTGGCACATCGCCTTCACCTCGGGCCAAAGCACCTTCACCCCCGCCGCCGAGCGCGACCTGCACCAGCTCTTCGACGACCTTGTGGTGGCCGGCCGCCTGAAAGTGGCCGTGCACGGCCACACCGACAACACCGGCGACCCCCAGGCCAACCAGCAGCTGAGCGAGGACCGCGCGATGGCCGTGCAGCACTGGCTCGAAGTCAAAAGCCGCAGCGCCTTCCCCGACGGCCGCATCCAGGTGTACGCCCACGGCCCCACCGAGCCCGTGGCCAGCAACGCCACCCCCGATGGCAAGGCCCGGAACCGGCGGGTGGAAATCGTGCTGGGCAACTGAGCGCAACGTCTCGCGGAGTGGAGAATTAAGTTTCGCAAAGCGCACTGCTTTGCCAACAACGACTATCCTCACTTGGCGAGACTTGATTCTCCACTTTGCAAAACCTTGCGCGATGCTGAAAGACCTTTTCATCCCGAACGCCAAGCCACAACCGCGGGTATTCCTGGCGATTGCGGCCGGACAAGTGGCTCTGCTGCTGCTGTTGTGGCTGTTTTACCCCATGCAGCTGTTCCCCAGCCTGGGCGAGGTGTGGGGCGCGCTCGGCGACCTCACCGCCTCGCAGGGGCTGATACCCGAGCTGTGGGCCAGCCTGACCACGGCGCTGCAGGCCCTGGCCGTGGCCACGGTGCTGGCCCTGCTGATTTCTTACCTCACGGCCCTGCCCTTCTTCCGGCCCATCGCCTACGCGGCGTCCAAGATGCGCTACCTCACGCTCACGGGGCTCACGTTTTTCATGGCGCTCATGCTCAGCTCCGGCCACCAGGTCAAGCTCTCGGTGCTAATTTTTGGGGCTACCGTCTATCTGGTCACGGGCATGACGAGCGTGATTCTGACCACCACGCAGGAGGAGATGGACCACGCCCGCACCCTGGGCCTGGGCGAGTGGCGCAGCTTCTACGAGGTGGTGGTGCTGGGCAAGCTGGACGAGATGCTCGAGGTAGTGCGCCAGAACTTCGCCATCATCTGGACCATGATTACGCTGGTCGAAACCCTCTACCAGTCCGAGGGCGGCATCGGGCTGCTGCTCTACAAGCAGAACCGCTACCTGCACCTCGATGGGGTAATGGCCATTCAGCTGGTGATTCTCGCCACCGGGGCAGCGCAGGACTACGCATTCGTGCTGCTGCGGCGGGTGTTTTTTCCCTACTCGGCGCTGGGGACGGCCTGACGTTGGGCCTCACCCCCGGCCCCCGCTCCGAAAAGGAGCGGGGTGCCAGCCAACTTTCAATTATTCTCCCAAAAACAATCAACCCGCTCATCCGAACCGCCGTGGCTTCCCCGCTCCTTTTCGGAGCGGGGAAGCCACGGCGGTGAGGCCCACCGCCAGAACATGACCGCCCACACCTACGATTACCGCGACCCCATCCTCACCCTGCGCAACGTATCGATGGCCTTTGCCGGCGAACTCGTCCTGCGCGACATCAACGCCCAAATCCGCGACGTGACGCGCCCCGACCGCACCCAGGGCCAAATCGTGGGCTTCTACGGGCGCTCGGGCATCGGCAAGTCGGTGCTGTGCCGCGTCATGGCGGGCCTGCTGGCCCCCAGCACCGGCACCGTGGCCGTGGGCCTGGCCCAGCAACCCGTGGCGCCCGGCCGGGTGGGCTTCGTGCAGCAGCGCTACCCCCTCTTCGACCACCGCACCCTGGCCGACAACCTGCTGGTGGCCGCCGCCCGCAAGTACGGCCCCGACGCCGCCCGCCCCCACGTGGCGGCTTACCTGGAGCGGTTTTGCCTGGCGCCCCACGCCCGCAAGTACCCGGCCCACCTCTCGGGCGGGCAGCGGCAGCGGGCGGCCATCGCCCAGCAGCTGCTCTGCTCCGACCACCTCATCCTGCTCGATGAGCCCTTCTCCGGCCTCGACGTGGCGATGATTGCCGAAGTGAAGAAAATCATCCTTGAAGTAACGGCGATGGACGAGTTGAACACCGTCGTCATCGTCTCGCACGACCTTGTGACCACCACTGCCCTGGCCGACACGCTCTGGCTGCTGGGCCACGAGCGCGACTCGGCCGGCGCCCCCGTGCCGGGCGCCACCATCAGCCCCCGGCACCAATACAACCTGGCCGAAATGGGCCTCGCCTGGCACGAAAACGTGGAAGCCGAACCGGAGTTCGGCCGGTTCGTGGAGCACATCAAGAATGAGATTCGGGGGAGTTAGGCGAGGTCATGCACTTGCCAGTCAGGTGGCAAGCGGTTGGAATTGAGATTATATAAATGAAATTTTAATCCCCACTCGTCTAACTTATTGGTGAGTTTCTGGTCGAGACCAGCCACTCTTTGTTTTCTACCTAACCGATAAATACCGTTATCAGCAGATGCAGATACTCCCGACAGTAACTCAGGCTCTACTAGAAATAGAATTACCTCAATTGCTGGTTGCTGACTCAGGCAAGCATATGGACGCAAAGATTCTTCCTGCAAACGTTCAGCCAGTAATAATCCGGCGAGCGTACCTGCTGTTTTCTGCATTACAGTTCTAAACAACTCCGTGTGCCGAGGCTCTCTTTTCTTATGGTCCTGCTGCTCATCACTAGCTGATTCCCGCTTGCGGTCATCCTTCACCTCAATGAACTGCAACTGTTCCGGCAAGTCGGGCGGTCGACATACTATATCTATTCCTCGCACGTACTGCACACCACCTTTCTCCACCACGCGTCGGTAAAAGCTAGTTGGCTCATCTCTTACAGGATTGGCCGGCCGGTCATAAGCTATTGCTTGCCAATCGCCGGGAAATTCAAACTCCAGTTTCCGCTCAATTATTCTTGGCATTGGCTTAGCTGTTTTCGCGAGCAAAAATCTCCTCTAGGTCATCGGCTTGGTCTAATTCAACTTCCAGTGCCACCACGTCAGGTAAGAATTTAAAATCGTCTCGCGCGACCACCGTGGTAGGCTGTCCCAACTCCGCATTCAAGCCGAAATATTTTATGGGGAGTTTTTCCTTTTTTGACTCTCGGGACAGGATATGAAATTCCTTTAGCAAACTCATGCTGTGAGTAGCTAATATGATTTGAAATCCTTGACGAGCTAGCTCGGAAAGCACCTTCGCTAGTTCACGCAACAAGGCAGGATTTAAGTTAGCTTCAGGCTCATCCCAAAATAGCGTTGCGTTTTTATTCAAACTGCCAATTGCGAGAAGGTGACTTAGCGTTCCCAATTTGCGGAATCCTTCTGCTGCCAACCCAACTCGGAATCTTGCACCATTTTTGGGGTAGAAATAAAATCTCCCGTCCTCCGACTGTATTTCTCCCTGCATTATTTCAGCCCACTTATTGAGCACTGGCTTTGCAAAAACTGGAGGCGTTTTTGGCACTCGGATAGTCAGCTGCGTTGCAAGGTCAAGATATGTGCTATCAAATACATCAGGGTTGTTTTTGCTTATGCCTAATATGTCAGGCATGAGCGACAATATTTCTTTAGCAGGAATAAAGATGGGAGTTGCGATTGATTCAACCGAAAATTGAAACGCCTTCTCAGCGCCTATACTATTTGACGGTTGCTCTGAATGTTTGACACTGAAACTAAAATGCGCATCTTCCGCCCCAAACGATGCACTTACCTGAGCATCTTGTTCACCAGCAGTATTTCGCACCAATTTATTTTGCGTGCCTGGCAGAAATACAGCTGATAAACGACTTGATAGTGCGATACTAACGGAGAGTTGAAAATCTGCAGGGTCGAATTCGTCCTTAGGTTTGTTGCGCCGAATTTGTTCAGCGAAAGCAACCGTTTGAGTCACCGCATACCCGAGCTTCAGCACATGGCTTTTACCAGTACCATTGCTACCGACCATCACATTCAGTCCCGGCCCAAATTGAAAATGAGTGTCGGCAAAGACCGTGAAATTCTTGATATGAAGGTGTTCTAGCATAGCTCAAATCTACTGCTAATTGCCGTTTACCCTCACTTCACAGCGAAAATGCCCACCGGTACCCTGCTCATCATCGACGACGAAGCGCGCTTGCGCCAGCTGCTGGCCCAGGTGCTGGAGCTGGAAGGCTACACCGTGCTGCAAGCCCCCGACGCCCACCGCGGCCTGGAGCTGCTCCAGCAACACGCCGACGACGTGCTACTGGTGATATCGGACGTGAAGCTGCCCGACGGCCACGGCGTGGACCTGCTGCCCCGCTACAAAGCCGCCGCGCCCGACGCCGAAGTGGTGCTGCTCACCGCCTACGGCACCATTCCCGATGGGGTGAAGGCCATGAAGCTCGGCGCCTTCGACTACCTCACCAAGGGCGACTTCGAGCAGCAGCTGGTGGTGGTGGTAGACCGCGCCGCCGAGAAAGCCCGCCTGAAAAAGCGCGTGACCGAACTGGAGCAGCGCATGGGCCAGCAGTTCCGCTTCGAGTCGATGATAGGCGAGTCGGCGGCCCTGCGGCGGGTGCAGGACCTGGCCCGGCAGGTGGCCCCAACCGACGCCACGGTGCTGCTGGAAGGACCCACCGGCGCGGGCAAGGAACTGTTTGCCCAGGCCATTCACCAGGCCAGCGGGCGGCGGGGCAAGGCCTTCGTGGCCGTCAACTGCAGCGCCTTCCCCAAGGATTTGCTCGAATCCGAGCTGTTTGGCTACAAGAAAGGGGCCTTCACCGGGGCGCTGGCCGACAAGAAGGGCCTGCTGGAAGAAGCCAACGGCGGCACCCTGTTTCTGGACGAAATCGGCGAGCTGGAGCTGAATGTGCAGGCCAAGTTCCTGCGGGTGCTCGAGATGCAGCAGTTCACCAAGCTCGGCGATACCAAACCCACCAGCGTGAACGTGCGTCTGGTGGCCGCCACTAACCGCAACCTCAAGCTCGAAGCCGCCGAGGGCCGCTTCCGCCCCGACCTCTACTACCGCCTCTCGGTCTTCACCATCCTCATCCCCTCTCTCAACCACCGGCCGGCCGACGTGCCCCCGCTGGCGCAGCATTTCCTGCAGTACTTCGCCGCCCGGCTCAGCAAGCGCCTGCCCGGCTTGGAGCCGGGGTGCCTGCGGCTGCTGCAAGCCTACTCCTGGCCCGGCAATGTGCGCGAACTGAAAAACGTACTGGAGTGGGCGGCAATTCTGGCCCCGGCGGTGGAAATGTTATAGGCTGATTATTTGCCCGATGAGTTTCATGCGTTGGGTAGGCCCGCAAAACCCGGCG
>Ga0123336_10002588_pt1 | contig 15628 bp, 16 predicted proteins | sample SSSSmetaG_FD_96466 | JGI IMG/M metagenome (GOLD analysis project Ga0123336, IMG submission 96466) | Glacier valley bacterial and archeal communities from Borup Fiord, Nunavut, Canada, to study Microbial Dark Matter (Phase II) - ​SSSS metaG | ecosystem: Environmental > Aquatic > Freshwater > Ice... | reverse complement strand
GCCGAGCGGCATCGCGCTCCCGTCCGCAGGAAAGGTCACGACGTCGGTGCTGGTCAGGAGCCGGCCGGCCTTGAAGGAGAAGGCTGCATCCGCCGTCATGTCCTCGGCGTCGACCGCGAAATTCAGCGTGCTCCGCTCGTCCGCCTCCTCGGGCTCGAGCATGGCGCGCTTGTCGAGATCGGTGAGGACGAGGTCGGCCCTCGCCGCGCGTTTGACGCGCAGCTCCCCGCTGACCATCGGCGTCTTCGATCCACGGGCCTGCAAGAAGACGCGGATGAAGGCGGGACGATTGGCGATCACGGGCGCGTTCGGCTCGGCGACCGGGACGCCACCCTTCACGATCGTGATCTTGACCGCCTGAGAGATGCTGATCTCGTCGATCGCGACGTCGTCGCGCAGCGGCACTGGCGACGCCGGCGCATCGCGCGCGGCATCGAGCGCGGCATCGGGGCGGTCGTCACCGCTGGAGTTGCTCGCGCCGCACGCGGAAGACGTGACGCACGCGCCAACGAAGCCGGCGAAGAAGACGACAGTCAGCCTGCGGGAAGAGGAGCTCAAGGCGCGTTTTCGTAGCACGCGCGAGGGAAAACGCGACCGCGTTCGACGTACTCGGCTCAGCCGGCGTAGTGGATCTTGACCGTCTCGATGAGGAGCTTCAGCGCACGCTGCACCACCGCGGTGCTCTCGTGGCGAATCACCACGTAGCCGTCTCCCTCGTAGCCGTCCGACTTCACCGCGCCGATGGTCGGGAGCTTCGCCTCCGCGATCAACGAGCCGACCGCCTCGTGCGCCTCGTGCAGGCCCGTCACCGAGACGACCCGCCCCTGCCCCATCCCGCGCAGGAACGCGCAGCCCACCGCGAGCTTGCGGTTCCACGGCGCATCGAGCTCACCGTCGACCACGGCCCGCGCCCAGGCGCGATAGGGATCGATGCCGTGCGCGAGGCCCGTCATGAGCGAGATGTTCGCGCCCGGCGGTCGCTGCGCGATCTCGCCGATGGCGAGGCTGCCGTCGGGGCGCTCGAACCACTCCATGTGCGTCATGCCGTCGTCGAGCCCGAGGGCCTCGATGCACGCGAAGCCCATCTTCCGCGCGTTCTCGTAGAGCGGCTCGTCGAGCTCGCGCGGCAGGAGGCACGTCCACTGCATCCACGGGTTCTCGAGCACCTCGAGGCACGAGGGCAAGTAGTGCGAGATCGAATGGACGCGCGGCTTGCCGTTCGTGGTCACGGTCTCGAGGGAGAACTCGCGCCCGCGCAGGAACTCCTCGGCGAGCACGGGGCTCTCGCGGTTGACGCGCATGCCCACCACCGCGCGGAGGAGCGCGGCCTCGTCGTTCACGCGGAACGTGGCCTTCGCGCCCATGCCGGCCGGCGGCTTCAGCACCATCGGGAAGCCGACCTCGGCGGCGAACGCGCGCGCGTCGTCCTGCGACGTGACCAGCTTGTGGCGCGCGACCGGGAGCCCCGCGGCACGGAGCGCCTCCTTCATCGTGGCCTTGTCGCGAAAGAGCTCCGCGGTCTTCGCGCGCGTGCCCTGCACCCCGAAGCGCTCGCGCGCCTGCGCCATCTGCACCATGAGCGGCTCGAGGATCCCGATGATGCGATGCGGCTGCCCGTGCCGGCGCTTCAGCACCTCGACGCCCTCGATGACGTCCTGCACCGCCAGCGCGTCGGTCACGCGGATCACGTCGTCGAAGAGGTCCGCGTCCGGCCCCTCGGGCGGGCTGACCACGATGCCGAGAAGGCGCACGTCCTCGAGCTTCTTCGTGGCGCGCACGAAGCGCATGGTGGTCTCGATGGGAAACGGAGCGCAGAAGACGACGTTACGGGGCATGCGATCCGGTCACGGTCGTCAAGAGTTGTCCGCGCGTCAACCTCAGCGAATTTCGAGCTTCCGGAGCACCGCGCACCGCGCCTCGGGCCATTCGGCGGCGAGCATCGAGTAGAAGGCCGTCGAGCGCACGCTGCCGTCCGCCGCCGCCATGTGCGCGCGGAGCACACCGTCGAAGCGCGCGCCGAGCCGCTCGATGGCGGCGCGGGAGCGGAGGTTGCGTTCGTCGGTCTTCCAGGTGACCCGCCGCACGCCCCAGGTCTCGAACGCGTGGCCGCAGAGCAGCAGCTTCGCCTCGGTGTTGAGCGCGGTGCGCTGCACGCGCTCCGCGTACCACGTGGAGCCAATCTCGACGGCGTCGGGACCGGTCGGCACGGGCGCCGGTGGCTCGGCGAGCCAGCGAAAGTGCTGGATGTCCATGTAGCGCGTGGTCCCGGCGATCGCCCCCGCGGCGTCGCGCACGACGAACGGGATCGATTCGCCGCGATCCTGCTCGGCGAGCGCGGTGGTCACGTAGGCCTCCATCCCGGTGGTCGAGGCCGGGACGAACGTGAAGGCGTACGTCGTGCGCGACGCGTTCGCCGCCGCCAGCAGCCCATCGGCGTGATCGAGCGTGAGCGGCTCGAGGCGAACGTGCGTGCCGACGAGCGTGGGGGCTTCGAGCATCCTCATTCCCGCGAGGATGACGGCGCAGTGGTCTACCGGAAAGGGCCGGATCGTAGATTTCCGATAGACCAGCGCCGAGCGCGACTCACTTCCCGCAGGTCTTGCCGCAGTACTTCTGGACGCTGTCGAAGCACGACAGGCCCCAGAACGTGTCGCAGCAGTACGAGTCCGCGGCGCAGACCTTCATGGTGCACTCGTCGCACGCCTGGCCGAGCTTCTCGCCCGCCGTGCAGACGTCGTGGGTGCACGTGCCGGGGATGAGCGGTCCGCTCGCGTCGCCGCCGGCGTCGACCGGGGAGGCCGGGTCGTTCGGGGTGGGAGGCGCGGTGGTGCCCTTGTCGTTCTCGCCGAAGCACGACTGCGGGTTCGCCGGGACCGGCGGGGGCAGCGGGAAGGGACCGGCGATCGTGCACGTCGCCGCGGCGCCGCCCGGGTACGGGTAGGTCGTGTCGTACGGCTTCGACGCGTTGAGGTCGAAGAGCGTGCACTCCTTCTTCCACTTGTAGAGGCCGAACAGGTCGACCTTCGCGAGCACCTTGGCCGAGACGCCCGCCTCGACGTCCCCGTGGACGAGCGCCTTCGTGCCCGACGCATCCTTGCCGCCGCAGGTCTGCGAGGCGCCCATGCCGGCGTACGCGTTCGCGGTGAGCTCCGCGGTGGCGACGCCGAAGAACTTCAGCGCGAGCTTCGGGCTGACCGTGCAGTATGCACGCAGCATCCCTTCCTTCGTGTAGACGGGCGGCGTGGGCGTGAGCTCGGCGCTCTTGTCGAAGCTCGGCGTGAGCTTGCCGTCGGCATACGCGAGGCCGACGGTGATGCTGCCGCTCGCGGTGCCGCCGACCTTCGCCTCGACCGGCGCGGTGAAGGAGAAGTCGCAGTTGAGCGTGGCGGTGTAGTGCGCGCTCGCCGGCAGGCTGATGCCGCCGAGGCCGATGCTGCCGAGATTCACGTCGTAGTCGGCGAGCGTCGTGGAGAACGACTTCGTGAGCGGCTTGCCCGCGAGCGCGGCCGCCTTCGCCGGGTCGAGGGAGGGGTCGAACTTCACGCCGGCCGCGAGCACCAGCTTCGCCTCGAGCTTGCCGGTGGCGTTCACCTTGAAGGACTTGAGCTTGAGGAAGCCGACGTCGGCATCGAAGTCGTACGTCGGCGTGAAGCCGAGCGTGCCGGTCTCGACGGCGGCGTAGACGATGTATGGAACGTCCGATCCGTCCGCGCCCTTCGCGGTGTCCTTGATCTCGAAGAGCTTCTTGCCGCTGTAGTCGAGCAGCTTGACGGTCGTGCCGCCCTTGCCCTGCGGGTGCAGATCGAGCGAGCCGCCGATGGACGAGGGCGCCGGGCCCTCCATCGTCAGGTCCGGCACGTTGAGCTTCGCGTGCACGACGAGGCTGTCGACCGCCTCCTGGAGCGTCGCGGGCGTGGTCATGACCACCGTGCCCTCGGGCGCCTGCGCGATCGAGGCGATGCGGCGGAGGAAGCCCTCCGGGTTCTTGCCCGCGCCGTTCACGCCGGCGCGGTCCGCGAGCAGGATCTGCCCCGGCTTGTGCGCGGAGAGCGCAGCGAAGGTCGACGACGGGAAGACGATGCGATCGTCGCGCACGTCGGCGACGTCGGCGAGCGCTTGGTCGACCGCCGTGGTGCCCTCGTGCAGGGTCACGCTGCCTTGTTCCGTACCGCGCGAGGCGTACGGCGCAGGACCGCTGTCGCCGCTGCTGCTGCACGCCGCGACGACGAGGCACGCACCGGTGCACGCAAGGAGGAGAGCCGCCTTCTTCATATTGCTGAATCCCTCTGGGGTGACGAGGTCAACGCTTGATCAGCTCAGCGGAGGACTCGTCGGCGTTCTTGCGAACGCTCTTGCCGAGATTCCGATAGCCGACCGCTGCCAGAAACATGATCGCGATGATGAGCAGTGCGTACTCGACCATCGTGGCGCCTCGAACGAGGCGCCGCGATCCCCCAGGAGGCTTGAGCAGTGAGCGCAGGTCCATCGGTTGCTCATTGAGCAACGTGCGTGCCTGCCGTTCCGCCCACGCTGTCGTTCTACGATCGCGCCATTCCCCGCGCACATCGCGCAAAGCGCGAGCAGGCGCCTGGCGCCGGACTGGATGAACCGTGACCCAGGGTGCGAGAGACACACGTGATCCAGGTGCCATCACGCCGCAGGGGCGGCGCTACGATCGCCGAGCTTGGCCTCGACCCGTCCCCCCGCCGACGCAACGGCTCGCAACGACGACACCGCGACGGTGGGTCTCCTGCGCGAGGCATGGGTGGTCGGCTCCTTCCGCGACATCGTCGGCACCATCCTCGCCTCCACGTTCACGTTCGGCGCGGAGGTGCCCGCGGAGCTCGCTCGCGATCTCGCAAGCAGCTCGACGCGCTGCGCTCGCTGAACGCCGACCTCGATCCCTTGCCGAAGGCCCACGGCGGTTGGCCCCGGCGATCGCCGCTGAACGTCGCTCCCGGGCCGTGGTAGAGGCTCGCCTCCATGCGCGTCGTCTTCCTTGCGCCCCTCTATCCGCCCGAGATGATCGAGTACACGCGCGGCCTCGCCGAGGTCGGCGCGGAGGTCTACGGCGTCGGCGACACGCCGCGCGAGGCGCTCCCCGCCCGCGTCAAGCCCTATCTCCACGACTACCTCCAGGTGCCGCGCATCATGGCCGAGGAGGACGTGATGGATCGCGTCTCGGCGTGGCTCCGCGGGCGCTCCATCGATCGCGTGCTCGCGAACTGGGAGCCGCTCGTCATCCTCGCCGCGCGCCTGCGCGAGCGCTGGGGTATGCCCGGCATGTCGGTCGACGCCGTGCGCGGCTTCCGCGACAAGCAGCTGATGAAGGAGCGCGTCGCCGCCGCGGGCCTGCGCGTGCCGAAGTCGCGCCGCGCGCTCACCGAGAACGACGTGCGCGCCGCGGCCGAGGAGCTCGGCTACCCGCTCATCGTGAAGCCCATCGCCGGAGCCGGCAGCGCCGACACCTACAAGGCCGAGACCGCCGCCGAGCTCGACGTCATCCTCGCCAAGATGCGCGGCGTCGGCGAGGCGAGCTGCGAGGAGTACATCGACGGCGAGGAGTTCACGTTCGATACCGTGTGCATCGAGGGCAAGCCGGCCTACGAGAACGTCGCGGCGTACCTCCCCAAGCCGCTCGAGATGCGCTCGCTGGAGTGGGTGAGCCCGGTCATCATCACGGTGCGCGATCTCCTGCAGCCGAAGCTCCAGGGCGGCATCGCGCTCGGGCGCAACGTGCTCGGCGCGCTCGGCATGGGCACCGGCTTCACGCACATGGAGTGGTTCCTCACCCCCAAGGGCGAGGCGGTGTTCGGCGAGATCGGCTGCCGCCCGGGCGGCGCGCACATCGTCGATCAGATGAACTACACGAGCGACATCGATCTCTTCCGCGAGTGGGCGCGCGTGTCGTGCCACGGCACCTTCGAGGCGGACCCGACGCGCAAGTACAACGCCGGGATCGTCTTCAAGCGTGCGCGCGGCCAGGGCCGCATCACCCGCATCGACGGGCTCGACGAGTTCGTGAAGCTCGCCGGCGACTCGCTCGTCGAGGACAAGCTCCTCCGCCCCGGCACCCCGCGGCGCAACTGGAAGCACACGCTCCTGTCCGACGGTCACGTGCTCGTCCGCCATCCGCAGTACAGCGAGGCGCATCGCCTCTCGTTCGCGGCCGCGACCGACATCACGATGTACGCGGAGTGAAGCCGCGCGGCTCCGTGTGAATCTCGCGGGCCCGGGGTCACTTCGGGCGTGCGGGCCTTCGTCGTGAACGTGGCGTGCGTCTCGAAGGGCGCGCCCCACGCATCGAGGACCTCGGCGGACATCTGCGCGTCGGTGAAGGCGTTCCAGTTCGTGCACCACACGCCGTCGGCGGCGGCGACCGAGCGCGCGTAGCCCGAGCTCTCGTTCGAGAGATCGTAGAGGCCCTTCCAGTCGGCCTCCGACATGCCGGCGTGCTTCGCGATCTTGGTGGCGAAGTTCGACTCGTCCCCCTCGCGCGTGACGTAGATGACCTGCTCGCAGCCGAGGTTCTTCAGGACGAGCGCGGGGGCGAGGTCGCGAGAACTTCTTCGTCTTGAGGTCGTCGAAGCCCTGGGGGTTGCTCTTCACCTTCGCGAGATCGGCCTCGCTGCCCCAGTAGCCGACGTAGCGCGCGCGGGCCGCCTTGTACTTCGTGACCGCGTCGCGCTCGAGGACCGCGGTGGAGACGAGCTTGTGCAGCGGAGATCACCGAATCGAGATCTGCACGGAGCCCCGGACATCGGAGCTCCGTGTGAATCTGGCGTCAGCGCGGCAGGGGTTGCTCGCCGATGCACACGCCCACTTCGAGGAGGATGAAGAGGAGCGCCTTCTCCTGCGCCAGGAGCGCATCGGCCTCGCCGCCCTCGGCGTGGTACGTGCTGAAGAGCACGCGGCCGCACTGGTTGTCGAAGCTCACGGTCGAGGGGCCCGTGCCGTTCGACGTCATCCAGACCTTCGGCGTGATGGTGACGGCCTTGCCATCGGGGTCCTTGCCGGGCTGCGGGTTGACCTTCGAGATGATCGTCCAGCTGTCCTTCAGCTCGAAGTTCTTCTCACCGATGGCGCCGAGCCATGACGACAACCCGGGATCGTTCGCGGTGCCGGTCTTCGTGTACGCGCCGTCCTGGCAGGCCGCGCCCCACGCGCTGTTCGCCGTCATGTCGTTGCCGTTCTTGTCCTTCCACGTGATGAAGCCCGGCCACGTCTGGTTGACGTACTCGTACGAGTAGTCGGTGACGTAGAGCTTCCCGCCGGCGTTCACGAAGTTGCGGAGGTTGTCCTTCTGCGCGCCCGTGGGCGCGCCGCAGCTGAGGCCGCCGAGGGCGCAGGGCAAGAGGACGATGTGGTACTGCGCGAGCTTGTCCGGCGCGTTCAGCAGATCCATCGGCTGCCCCACGCTCGGCGGGAGCCCCTTCGGATCGTTGAACGGAGCCTTGCCGTAGCGATCGAAGGACGTGATGCCGAGCTTCTTCAGCGAGAGCTCGATCTTGTCGAAGCCACCGAACGTCACGCCGATGCGCGGGATCTCGTCGCCCTTCGACGGGTCGGGCGCGCCGGGGAGCGTGGTGAGCGCCCCGGGCACCGCGACCTCGCCGGTGGCGGTGGTGATCGGACGCACGCGGCGGAAGTGGCCCTTCTGCGTGACCAGGTACTGCGGGCCAGTGGCGTAGACCTGGAGCTTGAACGTGCCGTCGGCCTTCGAGTACGCGTACGACGTGCCGGCCGGGAGCTCGACGCACTTGTCACAGAAGACGCCCGGCGCCTGGACCGGCGGCGGCGTCGCGCTGAGGTAGACGAGCGCGTTCGAGATCGGGACCGTGCCCTCGGGCGCGAGCACGGTGCCGATCAGCGACCCGATGCCGGTCGGGTCCTTCGGCGTGCCGCCCGAGGCGCCCAGATCGCCGGTCGGTCCGGTCGGGCCGTTCGGCGGCGCCGGTGCGGGCTCCTCGAAGCCGCTCGGGCGATTGCTCCCGCACGCCGCGGCGGCGAGGACGGCGAGGAGCGTTCCGAGCAGGGCGGCGGCGACCGAGAAGCGGGGGGAGGGCATGGGGGCGAGATCCTCGACGTTAGAGTGATTGCTCTAGCTGCAACCGGCCCATGGACCTATCCCTCCGAGCTCGCTCGAGGCAACTGCACCGGGGCTTCGGGGCCTCGTGAGACGTGTTCGAGGCCGCACATAGAGCAATTGCTCTACCACCGTGTACGACGTGTGGCGGGACGTGATGGCGCAACGAGGATGCTGCGCTAGGGTGGCGCGATGCGTGTTCTTCCCTTGGTGCTCCTCGTTTCGAGCGCCCTCGCCGGCGCGATGGCAGTGGTGGCGCGCAGTGGCATGGACACTCTCCCGTACGACGCGCTGACCGGCAGCTCGTGCGGCGCGACCTACCGCTACGGCGCCACCGGCATCCGCCTGACGCTGAAGCGCCGCTGAGTGACCGGCGCCGGCGAGGGAGCCGCCGAGACGCTCCCGATCGTAGCGCTCCGCGCGGCGTTCCTCGCGAACGTGCGCGAGCGGCCGGTCGTCGTGTCCTCGCCGACGGGCTCCGGCAAGTCGACCGAGGTGCCGCGCTGGTGCCGCGCGCGTGATCTCGGCAAGGACGAGCGCGTGCTCGTCGTCGAACCGCGGCGCGTGGCCTGCCGCAGCCTCGCGGCGCGCGTCGCCGAGCTCGAGGGCTGCAAGGTCGGCGAGGAGGTCGGCTACATCGTGCGCGACGACGCGGCCCTGAGCGACGCCACGCGCATCGTCTTCGCCACGCCGGGCATCGTGCTCCGGCACGAGGCGCTCGTGCGCTCCGCCGCCACCATCGTGCTCGACGAGCTGCACGAGCGGACGCTCGACGTCGATCTGCTGCTCGCGCTGTTCGTGAAGCAGGCGCGGCGCGGCTTCGTCGTGATGTCGGCCACGCTCGACGGCGACCGCGTCGCCGCGCACCTCGGCGGCGTGCATCTCTCGGCCGACGGCCGCACGTTCCCCGTGGACGTGCGGTACCTGGAGCGCGGCGACCGCGCGCCCGATCCCGACGAGCTACCTTCGCGCGTGCGGGCGGCGCTGCGCGCGGCGCAGGACGACCCGGGTGACGTGCTCGTGTTCCTGCCCGGCAAGGCCGAGATCGAGGCGTGCCGCCGCGCGCTCGAGGGCGAGGACGCGATCATCGTGCCGCTGCACGGCGGCCTCTCGCTCGACGAGCAGCGGCGGGCGTTCCATCGCACGCCGCGCCGCAAGGTGATCCTCGCGACGAACGTGGCCGAGACGTCGATCACCATCCCCGGCGTGGGCGTCGTGATCGACGCCGGGCTCGTCCGGCAGACGCGCTACCAGGACGGGCGCGCCGCGCTCGTCCTCGCGCCCATCGCCGAGGACAGCGCCGCGCAGCGTGCCGGCCGCGCAGGCCGGACCTCCGCCGGGATCTGCTACCGGCTGTGGAGCAGCGCGGCGCGCCTCGCGAAGAGCACCGCGCCCGAGATCCATCGAGAGTCGCTCGTTCCGCTCGTGATGTCGGCGGCGGCCTGGGGCGAGCGCCCCGAGGACCTTCCGTTCCTCGATGCGCCGAAGCCCTACGCGCTGGCCGCGGCGCGCGCCGACCTCGCGGCGTGGGGCGTGCTCGACGCGAGCGGTGCGATGACCGAGGGCGGCCGCGGCGTGTTCGCGCTGCCGCTCGATCCGTTCCTCGGAAGGCTGCTGGTCGCGGCGCGCGCGGCGGGCGGGGCGGTCCTCGAGGACGCGATCGACCTCGTCTCGGCGCTCGGCGTCGGGCGCCCGCTGTTCCTGCCCGGTCCCCCTCCGCAGAGTCCGGCGGACGATCTCCGGCTCGGCGGATGCGATGCCGCCGCGCTCGTCCGCGCGGTGCGCATCGGCAAGCCCGACCTCCATCACGTGTCGGGCTTCGTGGTCGAGGAGGCGCGCCGCATCCGGGCGCGGCTCCGCCGGGCCTTCGATCTCCCCGCGGGCGGGCCCTCCGACACCCCGGTCGATCGGGACGCGCTCGTGCGCATCGCGCTCGCCGCCGATCGCCGCGTGGCCCACGTGAAGCGCACGCGCGGCCGCGCGGTCGCCTTCGGCAACGGCGGCACCGAGCTCGAGCTGGCCCGCGAGAGCGCCGTGCAGAATGCACGCGATGTGGAGGCGATCGTGGTCCTCGATGCGCGCGCGTTCGGGAGCGGGCCCGGCGCGCGCCTCCTCGTCACCTGCGCGACCCCGGTGTCGCTCGCGGTGATGGCGCGCGCCGGCCTCGGCGAGGATCGACTGGCGGGCGTGCACCACGAGCGCGGACGCGTGACCGCGAAGCTCGAACGGGTCTACGCGGAGCGCGTGCTCGGGACGCGCGATGAGATCCCCGAGGGCGAGATGGCGCGCGCGGCGCTCGCCGCGCTCTTCCTGCGCGGCAGCATCTTCAAGGACGCCCTCGCGACGACCCGCGAACGTCTCTCGCGCATCGCGCTCGCGGCGCAGCTCGCCTCGCGCGGCCACTCCTCGGGCGTGGCGCACCCCGGCCCCGTTCCCTCGCTCGAGGCGTGGGTGGCGGCGCGGCTCGTCGCGCTCGGCGTCGAGAGCGGCAATGACCTCGCGCTCCTCTCCGCGAGCGATCTCACGATCCCCGATGTTCCGTTCGAGGTGCGGGCCGGCCTCGACAAGGAGTTCCCGGTCGGCGTGGACGTGGGAGACGCGCGCTACGAGACGATCTACGATCTCGACCGGAGCCAGGTGGTCCTGAAGCGGGTCAAGGGCAACCGCGAGGGGCCACCGCCCCTCGCGTATCTCCCGCGCTTTCCGGGACTGCGGATCCTCGTCGACGGCCCGCGCGGCGTTCAGCTCGTCCGCGAGCGCGGCTAGTCGCGCGCGCTACACGCCGCCCGCGCCGAGGCGGTAGACGCGCTCGAAGCCGGCATCGAGGTTCTTGATGGTGATGGCGACGATGCCGTTCTCGTCGAGCGCGTACTGCTCCTCGATGCGCGGGCCGCGCGCCGCGATGCGCTGCACGGCCACGCCGCGCAGCGAGGCCGGGTCGAGATCGGCCTCGAACGGGAAGAGCACGTCGCCCGAGACCATCATGTCACCGCGGGGGCGGCCGTCCTCGCTGATGGCGTTGCACTCGAAGAAGCGGAAGTGGCCGACGTACCGGATAGTTCCCGCGGTCTGTGCAGGCCACCACCGTCCGTGTCGTCCCGAAGTCGATCCCGAGCTTCACGTTCCACCTCCGCGTGCCTCCCTGGCCTACCCCGCGGGGCGCTCCTCGCGCAAGTTTCGCGGTACAGTGCGGCCCGTGAACATCTTCCTGCTGCGCTCCTCGATCGACGTCTCGCCCGGCGACGACCCCGCGGGCGTGCCCGAGGCGCATCGCTACCTCTCGGCCGAGGGCCGGCAGGTGATCCGCGCGCTCGGCAACCGCCTGCGCCTGAACGAGGAGCCGAGCTTCGACCGTTTCGTGACCAGCCCCTTCCCCGCCGCGCTCCAGACGGCCGAGCTGTTCGCCGACCGCGTCGACTACGTCGGCGTGATCGAGGTGCTGCCCGCGCTCGCCGGCAATGTCCCGCCGCAGGTGATCGCGCCGCTCCTGCTCGCGCGCGGCGAGTCGATCGTGGTGGTGGGAGACGAGCCCTCGCTCTCCGCGCTGGGCGCGTTCCTCATCGGCCGCCCCACCTTCCCTCCTCTTCGCCATGGCCAGGTGTCGGTCATCGAGAACCGGCAGCCCGCGTGGTGCCTGCGCCCCGGCGATCCGGTGAAGTCACTCCTCCTCATCGCGTGACGGGCAAGGTGGTCGCGCGCCCGACGCGCTACCACGAGGTCGTCGCGACGTTGGGCCATCGAGCACCACCGCGCGATCGCGCTGCTACACTCCGGGAGTGAAGCGAGTGCAGCGTGCGTGGCCACGGCAGATCGTCGAGGTGGGCTCCAAGCGCAGCGATCCGCGCGCGGACCCGCAGGCCACGCAGAAGATCTCGCGCGAGATGCTCGACGACGCGCTCCGGCGCACGAAGAGCGGAACGCGCCCCGCCACGCGCTCGCAGCACGACGCCGAGCGACACGCGGACGACGAGGAATCGTTCGTCGGCCCGCGCGACTCCGCGCCCGAGATCACGATCGTGAAGATCGACAGCATGGAGATGTCGGTCTTCGATCCGTCGACGCTGCCGCCGGCGAGCGCGGAGCCGCTGGAGCCGCACGTCGCGCAGACGCCCTCGCGCGTGACCCCGATCCACCTCGAGACGATCGCGACCCCGCGGTCACGGCGGCTGCACGTGACGCCGCGCCTCGCGTTCCTCGTGGGGCTCGGGATGGTCGCGTTCGTCGCGATCGCGGCGGTGGTCGGCTTCTTCGCCGGCCGCTTCACCGTTCACTGAGAGGGAGCAGCGACGTTGACCGTCGCCGACGCGAGCTTCATGTAGCGCGCGGGCGCGACCATCGGGATCTGCTCGTACGAGATCGTGTACGTGCCGGGCGCGACGTCGTGCAGCACGAACGTGAGGTCGCGGGTGGTCATGCAGCGCGAGACAGAGGTCGGTCGTTCGCGAACGATGCGGATGCTGTCGGCGCGGCGGACGATGTCCGTCTTCGCGTTCGTCGAGCAGTAGTCCGTCACGCCATGGACGACCACCGTGAGGTCGTGCCCCTCGCCCGAGGCGGTGATGACCGAGCGAGCGGCGAGGGCGGGAGAGGCGACACACAAACCGAGCGCGAGGACGCCCAGGGCCAGCAGGCGTTTCATGAGCATTCAACGCACGAGACACCCCTTCGCGTTGCAGGTTCCCGCGTTCCCGCGTTCCCGCGACTTTTCAGAACCGGCCCTCGTAGAGCAGCGGGAACGTCGCCGGCGCTCCGCCTTCGGTCGACGACGCGGTGCGCCAGGTCGGGAGGCGGCGGAAGGCGTCCTTCGCGGGGGTGGCCGCGGTCTGGGAGAAGTCCGTCTTCATGCTGGGGAAGACGATCACGAGGCCGAGGACGATCATGCCTGCGCCCACGGCGAGCGCGCCGATGCCGACGTTCCGGACGCTGTCGCAGCTGTTGTCGCTGCTGCTGCTGTAGCGGTCGAAAGAGCAAGCGCTCCCGGAGAGTGCGAGGATGGTCCCGATGTACGCGGTGAAGCCGCCGCCGACCGTGAGGAGCCCGCCGCCGACGATGCCAGCCCAGTTCGGGCCGTCGACCGTGAGCTCGACGCTGCCGCCGGGCGCCGCGGCCAGAGAGAAATCGGGGGTGGTGGCGAAGCCGCTACCGCCGATGCGGTAGGTATCGCCGATCGGCATCTCCTCGTCGCACGGCGACGAGCAGGCGGTGACGAAGTCGGTGGTGCCGGCGGCGCGGCGATACAGGTACGCCGGGTGCGGCGTTTTCATGTGGACGCGGGCGCGCGGCCCCGTCATCGGCGCGGTGGCAGGCGCCGTCGGCGTCCCGGTAGCGGGCGGAATGGCGGTGGAGGCGACGATGACGCGCTCGACGTCACGCCAGACGATCCTGCGCGACTCGCCGGTGGTGAGGAGCACCGTGACGTGATCGCCGGGGACGATCTCGGTCACCCGTCCGCGGAACATCCCGCCGGTGCGGAGGTGCACGGTGTCGATGGTGGCGGTGGTGCTCTCGCTGACCGTGCCCGCGGGCGCCGCCTGGGAAGGTTGAGAAGGAGGAAGCGGCGGGGTGTCATCGGCCCGCGCGATCGCCGGCGCCGCCGCCAACGCCACGAGCCCGCACGTGATTCCGACCAAACGCCTCATCTCGGTCTCCTCGCCTTGTCCACGCGCCAGGTCGCCCTGGGTGCGCGGGGCGTGAGGCACGCATCGGGCCAACCCCAGACCCCCCTCGGAACCCGCAGGATCGCGGGGCTTCGGGCCATGATCGCCCGATCGCGTAGCCGGCCGTTGCCGTCCGGACCATCAACGGCGCGTCACACCCCGGCGCTCTGCATTGCACGACGGGAGCACCCGGGTAAGATCGACCGCGTGAAGCAGGAACATCCCACCCTCGACACGAGGATGGTCTTCCGATGCATGCTCGTCGGCCTCGACGAGGCGTCCGCCGGGATCTGCAAGGTCGCGATCCGGCCGCTCGAGGGCATCGTCGCGACCGACGTCGGCGAGGCGTGCAAGCGGATGTCCGAGGTGCTGCCGCTCATCGTGGTGCTCCCGGACGACGCGCCGCGCAGTGAGCTCACCGAGCTGACCGAGCTCGCGGTCGCGTGCGGCGCGGAGATGATCTCCGTCGCGCGTCCGCCCGACGCGAGCGCGCTGGGTCGCCAGATCCTCGAGGCGCTTCGCAAGGGCGAAGCGCGCCGCGTCGGACGGTAGGTCGCGTGCTTCGGGCGCGGCTGCCACGCTTCGCGGTCGCGATCGCGATTGCCGTCGTGAGCGCGGCCGCGCTGCCCTTCGCGGGCTGCAGCGCGAGCGACGGCGCGCCCGGCTCCACGGACGACGGCGGCGCGGAGGCGACACCGCCGCTCGACGCCGGCCTGGCGGACGCGGCCCCCGCGGGATGCGCGGGTGATCGCGATCCGGACGGGATGTGGCGGCACCTCTCGTGCGCCGGCCTCTACGTCGACTTCGGCGCGAAGCGCGTGGATCCCGCGCTGCGGCCGTACCGCCCGGCGCTCGAGCTGTGGAGCGACGGCGCGGCGAAGCAGCGCTATTTGTTCTTGCCGCCCGGGACGACCATCGACACCTCGGACATCGACGAGTGGGTGTTCCCGGTCGGAACGCGCGCCTGGAAGGAGCTCGCCGTCGACGGCAGGCGCGTGGAGACGCGCCTCTACGAGAAGGCCGCGAGCGGCACGTGGCGCCATGCTTCGTTCCGCTGGCTGGACGACGGCAGCGACGCGATCCGCACCGATGACGGCGCGCGGATCGCGCGCGGAGGCCCCGACGTGCCCCCGTACCAGATCCCCACCGCGAACGAGTGCAACGACTGCCACAGCGGGCGGAAGGATCGCTTGCTCGGTGTCGAGGCGGTCAGCCTCGGTCTGCCCGGTGCCGAAGGACCGACGCTCGCCACGCTGGTCGCCGAGGGGCGCCTCTCCGCTCCGCCCGCGACGACGATGCTCGCGCTGCCGGAGGACGGCACCGGAGCCGCCGCCAGTGCGCTCGGCTGGATGCACGTGAGCTGCGGTCCCTGTCACAATCGCTCGAGCGCCGCGACCGCCGAGAAGAGCCGCGTGTACACGCTCGTGCGTGCCTCGCAGCTGTTCGCCACCGATGCGGCACCCGCGGTCGCGAGCCTCGACGCCCACGTGAGCACGGTGGGACGCGCGAGCACGTTCGAGATCCCGGACGGCGGTGGGGCGACGTTTTCGATGATCGCGGCCGGCGATCCGCGGACGAGCCTGGTCTCGTACCTGTCGGGACGGCGCGTCGGGCCGACGGGCAATCCCAACGAGAAGGAGCAGATGCCGCCCATCGTCACGCGCCTCGTGGACGCGAAGGGCCACGCGCTCCTCGACGCGTGGATCACCGCGCTTGCGCCGTGATCAGAACGGATTCGGCGGCAGCGCGGCGGACGGGAGGGAGGGAGCGATCGCCACGGCCGGTGGCGACGCGGCCGGCGCGGCCGGCGCGACGAGCGACGAGCGACGAGCGACGAGCGACGAGCGACGAGCGACGAGCGACGAGCGACGAGCGACGAGCGACG
>Ga0123336_10002587_pt1 | contig 15628 bp, 9 predicted proteins | sample SSSSmetaG_FD_96466 | JGI IMG/M metagenome (GOLD analysis project Ga0123336, IMG submission 96466) | Glacier valley bacterial and archeal communities from Borup Fiord, Nunavut, Canada, to study Microbial Dark Matter (Phase II) - ​SSSS metaG | ecosystem: Environmental > Aquatic > Freshwater > Ice... | reverse complement strand
TGCTACAACGGACTGAAGTCCGTCGCTGCGTGCGTTCCGCCAAGAAATTGTTTTCTTCCTTCGGACACGCATCTCCAAATGTACGAAGTTATTGTGTTGCACTGCTCAGTTGCTGAAGTTGCGCCTCCTCTTCAGGAGTAAGTGTAATCACAATACTCATGAGCTGATTCTCCTTTCAGCTTCCGTTATACGGTGTAAATACTGAATCTTCACCTTCAATGGATTCAGAGCGGAGCGCCTCCGGTTCCGCTGCTATCAGATAAGCAGAAATTCAACGCAACGGGCAGTTTGCTCTGCGCTATTTCATGTTCTGTGCGACGACGAGCGCGGGAACGGCGTCGAGAGCAGCTTGCAGTTTGTCGGGATCGCGCCCGCCCGCCTGCGCGAAGTCGGGACGCCCGCCTCCGTTTCCGCCCGCCACTTTCGCCACCTCCCGCACCAGATTCCCCGCATGGAAACCGCGCGCCACGAGGTCATCGGTCACCTTCGCAGCGAAAGTTACTTTGCCGTCGTTGACCGTGCCGAGCACGATGATCGCTGAACCGAACTGTATGGCAGCGCTCGCAGCGAGGTTCGCAACCGTCTCCGCGTCGGCGTTCTCCAGCCTGTGTGCGACGACCGAAATGCCGTTCACCGACTGTGCGGTCAACTCCGCCGCCTGTGCCGCCCCGCTGCCCGTTTTGAGAAGACGGTTCTGCTTTTCGAGCTCTTTGCGCTGCGCGATCAGCCGTTCGACCGCCGGAACGATCTCGACAGGGTTGGCTTTGAGCAGCGCGGACGCCTGCAGCAGCATCTCTTCCCGCTTGTTCACATAGTCGAGCGCACCGTTTCCCGTCACCGCTTCGATGCGCCGAACGCCCGATGCGACGCCGGTCTCGCGCACGATCTTAAACAGCCCGACCTGCGCCGTATGCGTCAGATGCGTACCCCCGCAGAGTTCGAGGCTGAAATCGGGAATCTCGACCATGCGTACGCTGTCGCCATACTTCTCGCCGAACAGCGCCATCGCGCCCCGCGCCTTCGCCTCCGCGATCGGAACATCGGTAAAGGTCTCGACAGGGGAATCCCGCAGAACCTGCGCGTTGACGATACTCTCGATCTCGCGCAGTTCCGCCGGACTGACCGGCTGTGTGTGCGTGAAGTCGAACCGCAAACCGTCCGGCGCGACTTCCGAGCCTTTCTGATGCACGTGTCCGCCAAGAACCTGTCTCAGTGCAGCCTGCAGGAGGTGCGTCGCGGTATGGTTGCGGCGTATCTCATTGCGTCGATCGACATCGATTTGTGCAACGACTTTTTGCCCGACACTGAGCTTGCCCTCGAGAATCTCCGCACGGTGCAGAAAGATGCCCTCGGATTTCTTGGTGTCGAGAACACGGACTTTCAGTGCGGAGGTCCCGTTTTCTGCCAATGCGGTAAGCAGTCCCGTATCACCAACCTGCCCGCCCGATTCTGCATAAAATGGCGTCGAATCCAGCGCAACAAGAACCTCTTGTCCGGCCTCCACATTTTCCGCTAAATCATTCCCTTTATATATCGCCAGAACCATCGCCTCAGCAGTTGCCTGGTCATACCCAACAAACGGCGGTGCGGAAGAAAATTGAGGCAACACCGGCAGTATTTGCGCTCTGCCCTGAAAGTGTGTGGTTGGCGCGGGTCTACTCACAACAGGACCAAACAGTGATTTGGATATATTGCTGCCCTTACGGGACTTTTCGCGCTGCTCTTCCATCGATCGCTCGAAGCCTTCCAGATCGACTTCGATGTTGTGCTCCGCCGCAAGGTCTTTGGTCAGGCTGAGCGGGAAACCGTACGTGTCGTAAAGCTTGAAGGCGTCTGCGCCCGACAGGATTCTGGTCTGCTGAACCGTGCCCGAGTCCAGCATCTCGTCCAAGATACGCATCCCGTTGTCGAGCGTGCGGTGAAACAGCTCTTCTTCGGTGCGTATCGTGCTGAGGATGAGCTCCTGCCGCTCGACGAGCTCCGTATAGTAGCCGCCCATCTGCTCGATTACCTTGGGCGCGAGCAGATGCAGGAACGGCGCGTCGAAACCCAATGCCGTCTTGCCGAACCGGATCGCGCGCCGAATGATGTAGCGCAGCACGTAACCGCGCCCCTCGTTCGTGGGCGTGATGAAGTCGGCGAGGCAGAAGACCATCGAGCGCGTGTGCTCGGCAACGACGCGGAACGCAAAATCTTCCGGAGACATCGTCCCGCCATACGTCCTGCCTGAAAGCCGCGCGATCTCCTCCAGCGTCGAACTGAACAGGTCTGTCTCGAAGACCGACGTTTTGCCCTGCGCGACATACGCGATCCGGTCGAGACCCGCGCCGGTGTCGTTGTTCTTACTGGGAAGCGGCGTCAGAATCGCCTTGCCGTCCGCGTCCTCCTGTCGGTCGAACTGCGTGAAAACGTTGTTCCAGACCTCGAGCCAGCGTCCGGCATTGTCATCGACAGCGAAGCGTTCGGCGGGCGAGAGCGCGGGATCGCTCGTCATCTCCTCGAGAGGCGCGACCCTGTAGAAAATCTCGGAATTGGGACCGCACGGACCGTTGGGACCGTTGCTCAGGACGCTTGCGGGCCAGAAGTTCTTGTCTTCGCCCTGCCGATGAATCCGATCTGCGGGCAGGCCGATCGTGTCGTGCCAGATGCTGAACGCCTCGTCGTCATCGCTGTAGATCGTAACGCAGAAGCGGTCGGGATCGAGCCCGACGACTTTCGTCAGGAACTCCCACGTCCAGGGAATCACGTCGGCTTTGAAGTAGTCGCCAAAGCTGAAATTGCCGAGCATCTCGAAGAATGTGCAGTGCGAATAGTCGCCGACGGAGTCGATATCGTTGGTGCGAACGCACTTCTGCACCGTCATAATGCGGGTGTTCGGCGGCACGGCGGTTCTGGCGAAGTAGGGCTTGAACTGCTCCATGCCCGACCCGGTAAAGAGGGTGGCTTCGTCGAGGACGCCGAGTATGTTCTTCGGGACGAGCGACGCGCTCTGCTCCTGGACGTGGCCGCACGCTCCAAAAAAATCGAGGTATTTCTGACGTATCTCATGCGCTAACATAATCGGGATTCGCTCCGGTGTAATTGGGATTTGATGCTGCGAAATTATAGGGTGAAATCAACGCGGGACTGCAGTCCCGGTCTGGAAATGGGAAGCCTGCGTAAAGACAGGGGACTAAAAACGGCTAACCACCCCCCAGCCCCCTCCTTCGCAAGGAGGGGGAGTAGTACACCTTGCGAAAGTCTCCCCGTCCGTAGGACGACTGGCGGAACGCCACCTGAGGCGGTGGTTTTCAACCACCGGTATCAAACTACCGATAACGCGTCCGAAGGACGCTCGGCGACACGCCAGATAGCCTCAGATTTCGACCCTGGTGGTAATTGTTTGCACTGTATTCAGCGGAGGTGTTCACGGGAATAGTCGCTCAATCGTGCGCCCGCCCAGCCTGCCTCTACATAGCCGACGTGAGCCAGCAGGCGGTAACGGAACGACAGCATCCCGCGCGGCGGCAGTGTGACCGCCTGATAGAGGAACGGATTTGCCGAAAGAAAGCCGTCTGCCCGCGCAACGAACGGGGTTGGATGAACTGGATTGGCGGGATGATCGAGACATACGAACCCGACGGTGATGCTTTTGACGACCCCGACGCAGGCGCACCACAAAGCGTTTTTCCCTGAGATAGCGGCAGGACCGTAGTCACCGAGGCTGTTGCGTATCTGACCCGTTCCCGAGGGCGATAGCGGTGGCGCGGCGCGCAGGCACAGCAGACCGATGTCGGTACGACCGAGCACAACGCTGTCATTATCAGGAGCCTGTAGTTGTATTCGCATGTCGAGTATCCCACCTTCGGACGGTCCCGGCGTGATGCGCGTCGACAAGGTTTGGGTCAGCAGGTGGTTCCTGCCAGGATCACGCCATGCACAGGTATGCCGAAAACCGACGGAAGCGAGCCCGCGCCGCACCTCCATATCCTCCGTAACGATACTGCCGACTGGTTTCGCGTCCCGCTGCTCGCCTGCGTTTTCCTCTGGACTATTCTGGTTTCCGCCCTGTGGACCGCCCTCGATGATATCCGAATGATCGAAAACGACACCATTGACGTTTCCGTGCGATACGTATATTGCGGGTTCACCATCGTGGGTCTGCACGACGGCGCGTTCGCCATACATCTGCAGCTTCGTGAAACCGAAAGCTGCACCTTCGTTGTAGGCGTAGGTTGCAAACGAATCGCCGCGCACGAAAAACTCGAGGCGGTTGGAAGTCGTCAGCAATGCAACCGGCTTCACATCTCTTGGCATTTTCCTACCGCTGCATCCTGAAGTCCAATCAAAATTTCGATCAAAATCCCTTTTTCGACAACGACGAGCCAGCCGATGCAGGACTGGTCGATGCCGGGACAGACGAGTCCGAACTGCCCGATGTCGGATTGGTCGAAATCGGTTCAGAAGATTGCGGATTGCCTCGTCCGCCGCCCCGCTTCGCCGCCGATTTATCGTTCGCTGCTCCCGCTTTCGTCACATACAGCGCGACATCCTGCGTGATCGGCGGCGTGGAGAGGGCGACTCCCTCGACCATCCCACCGCTCGACTTGGCCGCACCGGTTTTGATCGCGGCGATTTTACCGGAACCATTTTTGTCGACTGTCAGCTCGCTCGAATCGAGCGATTTCCCCGTGCGGGTGTCCCACCATGTCGCGCGATAACGACCGGGCTGCAGACCGATCAAGCGCAGTGTGCCGCTGACCGGAGACAGAGCGGAAGCGCGGCTAACCGGAGCATCGACCCCGCCGCGATTGTAGACCCAGGCGACAGCATAGTCCCTGCCGACACGCGCCAGCGACGCGAGCGCAGGCGCATAGTCGCTCAGTGTGAAATGCTTGATCACCGCCCAGTCCGCACCCGTGTTCTGGATCGTGATCGTGTGCGCCCCCTCAGCCACATCGACCTGCACCGTTTCCGAGTCCGCTTTCGGTCTGCTGTCAGCCGCGCCTGCAGGATAGTCCCGCTCGACAGATTTTCCATCAACGCTGATTTTGAGATGCGCCCCGCCTTTCGAGACCTGGCCGACGGAGACCGTAAACGTGCCGGACTGCGGATAGGTAACTTGTAAAGTAAGCGGTTTGGGCATCATATCCCGGTGCGCCTGCCCCTGCAGAAAGGCGGGGAAGCGGCTCATTCCCGCCGGTATCCCATCGGTTCCCACTACGAACTCCGACTGCGTGGCAGCGGCGAACCCGCCGCCCGGACCGAAGGAGAGCGCTGCGCGCTGCGCGGTTTCGACAGGCAGAGTCGCATCGATCAGTCCGCCGTGATTGGGCAGACCGGACGCCGCCAGAAACCCCGAAGCCGCCTGATAGTGACTGTACAAATTGTTCTTCTCGACCCCGTCCCAGTACCAGTATTGCGCCGCACCGCTGCCATTGCGCATCAGGCTCGCCCAGATGCCTTCGTGGAGCGCGATGCCGTCCGTGTCATTGCCAGAGGCGCTGCCGAACTCGCCGACGAAGGCGGGCTTATCGAGCTTCTTCCCATTTGCCGCTGTGATCGCTTCGCCGCTGAGCGCGGTTAGCACGTCCGACGGGTACATATGCTGCTGCACATAATCCACTGTTTCGGAAAGCGCACCCACCGATGGAGTGCTCGTGCTCGTCGTCACGAGGTGGCGATTGCTGTCGAACTGCCGCAGGAAAAGCGTCATCTCACGGTGCCACAGTGCGATGGTGTCGCTGAGCTTGCCTTTGCCCGCATCGGAGTTTTCGACCTCATTGAACAGCTCGTACGACAGAATGCTCGGCGAGTAACCCCATCGCGACATTATATAGTAGAGTTTGCGTTTGGTGAGCGCGCGTGCCTGCGGGTTCGTAAAGAAGTTTTCGGGAGCATCCAGAAAGCCGCCGTTCTTGACGTTGTACGGGTTGTCCTGCCAGTTCGGATCGACGTTGCCGGAATATTTGTAACCGTCTCTGCTGGCGTACTGACCGTGATGCTGCACGACCATCTGGAAATAGATGCCGTTCTTTTCGGCGGACTGCACGAGCGTGTCCCAGCGTTTGGCGGCGGTGAGGTCGATGCTGCCGATTTTGACCTGTTTGGTCTTATCCGTCGACCAATCGAGGTTTTTGCCGTCCCAGTGCGTCATCCAGACACGCGACCAGTTTTCCCCGGCGTCGTGCATTTTGCCGAACAGTTCGGTCGTGTCCGGCAGATCGCTGCTGTGCCATGCCTGATTGTGCCCGAGCGGATAGTAGCGCGCGCCATTGTCGAACATGAAACGTGTCTTATCGCCCCGATCGATCCGGACGAAACCAGGCAGCGGATCGCCTTTGACCGACCAGTCTCGCTTCTCCATCTTCTCTTCATGGGTCACAGCATTGTTGAGACGTACGTTGACTATCGAGTACTGCCCTGTCAGAGTCGGCGTGTAACGGATGCGCCAGATTTTGTCGCCATCGTAAAAAGCGGGAACTTCGGCTGTGCTGTTGTCCGGTCGGCGCACGGTCACCTGTACGTTCGTTTTCTCGTAGTCGAACGGGTCTCCGGTCGCCTCTGGCACCTGAAACGAAGTCTCCAGCACGGGATAGACTCCGCGTCCGTTCCCGATACCGGTGTTCGTGTCGCCGGGACCGCGCCCGCGTGAGCCGATAGACGAGTTGTAGCCGTTACCGATGTCGCCGCCCAGATTCCGCTGCATTCCGCCGAAATCTGCCCCGCCGCACCCGTATAAGGATGCGCCGAGAGCCAGCGAAACCGCTCCGACGATGCCTCGAGTTACCGCAACATTTGTTCCGCTCATCCGTTTAAGAAATGCCTGCTGCATATTCTTTCTCCTGCTGCACTGCCTTCTAGTTACTGCATTGTTACGCATCGTATGCACTTGCACGTTTTGTCGGGCGTCAGGTGTCTGATACTGAAAGTACCCGGCTGCAAAAAGCGGACGGCTTTCAGCCCTCACCCCAACCCCTCTCCCTGCCACTCATTCTTCGTTAGGGAGAGGGGCGAATGCAAAAGCCTCGTCTACAGGTCTAAGTAGATATTCATCCGAAGTTCGTAAAATCTAGCTCTGGCCTTTTCCGCCATTTATCGTGTGAAGCGAGCTCCTCACCGTCAAAAGCGAAACTACGAACATTGGACGTTTTGCTGCTTAGGGACTGTAAAAGAATAATCTCCCGGGCATTTGTAGGGGCGCTGCTTGCTGCGCCCTCCTGAGTCGGGAAGTTATATATTTACAGATCCTTATCGTTCGAAGGACGCTGGGCTTCAGCCAGTCAGACCGGGGTTTTAACCCTGGGATCGGCGCAACGCCGGTCAGACCGGGGCTTCGACCCCGGAAAAACAAAACATTTACTTGCCGCCCTATGGCAGCACATCCACCGTAATCTGATCGTTGGTGTAGATGCAAATCTCTGCCGCGATCGCCATCGCTTCTTTGACGATCTGTTCCGCCGAAAGGGTCGTATTCTTCACCAGCGCCTTCGCCGCCGAAGAGGCATACGAGCCGCCCGAACCGATCGCTGCCACCCCATCATCGGGCTCGACGACATTGCCGTCGCCCGACAGAATATAGACATGATCGCCGTCCGTCACGATCATCATCGCCTCCAGCCGCCGCATCATTCGATCGGTGCGCCACTCTTTCGCAAACTCGATCGCCGCCCGCGTCAGGTTGCCGCTCGAGGCCTCCAGCTTACTCTCGAACTTGTCGGACAGCGCCTGCGCGTCCGCAACCGAACCTGCAAATCCCGCGATCACGCGGTTCTGATAGAGGCGGCGCACCTTCTTCGCACTGTGCTTGAGCACGGTATGCTCGAGCGTCACCTGCCCGTCACCTGCAAGAGCAACCTGTCCGTCCCGCTTTACCGCCACGATCGTCGTCGAGTGTATCTTAGGCTGACCCATAATTTGTTCGTTTCTATTCCACACTGCACTCGCCGTGCAAATCGCCTCCCTCCAGCGGGAGGATGGATATACTCGGTGGTGCATTTCATATTCAGAATTGTTAAGTGATCGGCAGTGCGTCGCGAAGCGGTCGCCCGTGCCGTACACCTCAAAGCATACCTCAAAAACCTGAAACCGGGGAACCAAAGGCAGCGCTCAGTGCCGACCCGCCAGCAGAAACATATATAGTATCCTGAATTCTGCGGCAAAAAACAACCGCCCCCGGCATCTCCCACGATTTGAGAGCGACCGAAGGCGGAACCCTATTAAACCGATATCCTGCACACGACGCATATTATTCCAAAAACTTCCGAACAATTCCTATTGTGCGCGGCGTGTCCGGGCGACATACATCTCCATCAGCACTTCTTCCGTTTCGCGCTCGTTCAGCCATTCCCAGTAGAACGGATGATTCATCAGCATTTCCATACTCAATACCCGTCGGCCATTCGGACCATTCGGCTTTGGCATCGCCAATCCATCGCGGTTATAGACCGCTTCAACCTCCAGGACAATCGTGTGCTTACCATTCCGGGAGGGTTGACTGTCGATGTCCGCTGCGTCAGGCTTGCCTGCATTGCTTTTGGTTGACATCTGTATCCTCTTCTCTGGTCCCGGGAGATACTTAATCGTACCCCGGCTTTGCCTGAAGTCGCCTGCGCCCACACTCTATTATCGGAACCACCGCACACTTTCCTCTTATACTGCTTCTTCTTATAACGCTACTTTCTCTACTGCTTCTTTCCCTGATACTCATACTGCTGCTTAGGATCTGTAAATATATAACTTCCCGACTCAGGAGGGCGCAGCAAGCAGCACCCCTACAAATGCCCGGGAGATTATTCTTTTACAGTCCCTTACTCACATCACTATACGCTCCGCGCCGCCTGAAAATGCCGCCGCCAGCTAATTGACGTCACTGCCTGCCGGTATGTTCGCACATATACAGCTTCCCCAAGCAGCAAATGATACGCATACTAACAGCGTGCACGAAGTAAACATTCCCGATATGCGTCTGCAAACCGAAAAAGGAGACAAAAAAAACCTTGCATTGTTTAATACTGAGTTTAATACTGATAAGAACACAGGCAAAAAACAGACAAAAAAAGACCGGACATCTTACGGTGTCCGGTGCGAAGCGCGGCGTTTTCGCATGGCGCTCACATAAATGAAGGGTAATCGTCGCTCGGAGAGTGAGCGCACCTTTATGATACAGCAGCCATATTAACTCCATATTAACAATATGTTAAGATTGTGTTAAATTCGAGCGGACAACTCTCAGATCACACACTGCCGGTCTGTTCAGGACAATTCGCCGGAGAAAAAAACGACTTTTGCTCCGTTCCGCTCCAGAGCCACGCGCAGTTTGACACGGTTGTCTGGCAGAATTTCCCACTCGAGCGCACCTTTGACATCGCGTAGTTTCTCGGCTGCAATCGGCTGCGTGACATAGGTCGTCTCAGTCGCCGCAACCGTAAAAAACGCGACCAGACCTGTCGCTGTCCCCGCGTCCAGCTTCTCATGTACTTCGGGGCTGGAACCGGCAAATCCCCGCACCAACGGGCTCGCGTTCGTGACCGCCTGCGCCACACGCTTGTAGTGTCTGATCGGTTCCGCCAGTCGAGCGACCTCTTCTGCGGACAACGACAGCAGATCCCCCCAGATACCGTTGCCCCCGAGCACCAGCGCCGCCAGCGCGTTTGCCTGCGAAATTGCTGGCCCGTCCGGCAAATAATGGGTCAGAAAAAGTATCGAGGGCAGGACCGCATCGTATTTTGCGCCCTGCCGGCAAACGCGCGAACGAGCCGCCCCGGGATAGAAGAAAGCGTTGATCGTATCAGGGGCGATTTTTGTAGTGCCTGGAATATCGAAATCATGAAAATAAGGACCGTTGTTGCACAGGAAATATTTGCCGACCGAGAGGAAGCCAAGTCCGACGAATCGCCCTCCCTCCGTCACATCGAAGTCGACGATCACCTCTGGGCACCGTTTACCTACCTCTTCGACGATACGAATCATCTGCCGCCCGCTCTCGTAGGCGTAGCAGTCCGCACGTTCTATGAGCGTGTTTGATTTGGTGCCATGATCATGGTCGGAACTATCGCAGCCATACTGCCCGATCGCATCCCATTTGAAGTAGACGACACCGAGTTCCTGGTTCAGACGCACCATCGTCTCGATGAAATGATCCGCGTACCCCGACGCGAGGCACATCCCCCAGCTTTCCTCCGTCTCCCAGATCTGCCCCCAGAAGTTCGGCTTGCCTTCTCGCGACATCACATATTCGGGATGCTCCCGATAAATCTTCGATGTCTGCGCCGCAACAGTCGGATTGAACCAGAGCCCCAGCTTCATACCATATTTGTCCAGGAGCGCTTTGATGTCGCGCAGTCCCTCTGGAAACCGCTCAAGGTTGACCTCCCAGTCTCCCGTTTTCTGATACCATCCCGTATCGATCACGAAGACGTCGATGCCGATCCGATGCGCGACTTCGATCTCAGCAAGCATCCGTTCCTGGTTCATATCTGTCAGATAGGGAAGACCGTCGAAGTACTTTTTGCGCTCCTGATGATTCCAGGTGTTGTAGTAGATATAGGGTTTGCGCGACTCGCCGTTTTCCGCCGCTTCCTCCAGAAAAAACTGTCGATATCGATGCAGAAATGCCTCTTCGGACAAATCCGCGATGCCCAGTTCGAACCAGACCGAGGTGAACGGAGACGCTGCGCCGATCTCCTGTGCATCGTAATAGTTGCCCTTCACTGCGCCGACTTCCGCCTCGATCTGCCCGGATCGTGCCTGTGTCCGAATTGTGAAATCAAGGAAACCGTTTGGATGATCTGCGCCATGCTCGTAGGCGATCAGCAGGCGGTCCTCGAACTCCAGCAGCGCGATCGGACCCACGAAACGCATCCCTTCGTAGAGTTCGCTGGCAGCGTAAGTTTCCTGCATTGGAAGATAGGAATGCGCAACCGGATCGAAGTGGCTCAGCTGTATCTGCTGCAGCGAGCGCAGGTCATTGTTTCTAAGTGAGTTGGTTTCCAGTTTATGCTGAGGTGAATGCGATAGCGCATCGTCTGCTGAATACGCAATCGCTTTCGCTGATCTCGACTGCGTTACAGAGAAATAGCGCAGCGAGTCTTTGCTGCCATCCTTTGTCAGACGAGCATTGTTTGCGCCTTCAGATGTGAGCGTATAGCGAAACCTGATGAACGGCGATCCAGAGTAGCTTCTTACCGTCACAGCGAGCAGCAACATAGACTCGCCCGATGTTTTATAGTTCAGAACATGCTCCGTGCCACCGCGCGGCAGATCGGACAGCTTCTGGCAGGACTGGTACTGGAAATCGTCTCGCACAGTTCCATCCACCAGGAATCGCGGCGCCGTCAGCGTGTAGGTTCGCTCTGGCTGTGCGCGGCTGGCCGCTGTAAACAAAATGCCTGCCGCGCCCGCCGTGAGTTCCAAATTTCCAGCCTGCAGTGTCTCCAATGTCTCCTGTTCCTCCCATGGGCATTCAGTCCTACCAGCGCTTTCAGTCACGAAAAAATGCCTGACCCTGTATTCAGGTCAGGCAATTGTTTATCGCTGCTGACATATCCTGCTTTGTAACTATTCATACTACCTTGCTCTATCCCTTCAGGTCGGCTTGCTGGCCGACGAGGGCGAGCAGTTCTTCTTTAGAGAGTTGGGTAAAAGCGTCCATGCCGTTGAATACGTCTCAAAAAAACAAAGATTCCCAAAACCCTGAACAGTTACCTATCCCTTAATAGACAAATCTCATCTGATCCCGGTCAGTCCGCAAGCAAACGGACAAGCAAGATTTCAGCAGATATTTGATGCAATCCAATCTCAAATTCTGTCAGACTAAATACCAGCCGACCGACCATAAATTGACCGGGATCAGATGATATATGTCTCCTTAATCGTTATACCGCTCGGGGAAAAGCATATCAGCCCGCGCCTCCGACAGGGGAAGCAACGGGCTGATATGTTCCGAAAGCACTACCAAAAGGTCACTCCTGCGCCACCAGGAAGAGCAGCTTTCGAGCTGTCGACCTGCCGGTAACTGCGCCGGTATGTGTCGCTTTTGTACGCCTTTCGGAAAGCAAAAAGAGCTAAAAGTGTTTCGTAACAGAACGCAAGTGCCGCGATATCGCAGCCAGTTTCAGCGCAGCGGCTCCCCACTGCGGGGCTTCAGTTTGACATGACCGACCGGATCGGTGTCCATCGTCCAGCTCTCCCCACTCTGTGTCAGCACAGGGTCGCTGACCGCCAGACAGATCGAACTGAACAGAGATACCAGCGTTGCAAACCAGCGTGTATTCTTCATTTTGCTGCTCCTCGACTTTACCTGAAAATTCCACTACAAAATCGGCTGAAAAACTTTTGCAGAAATGTTCGATGGCGATGAAATAGGCGGCAAAAGAGCTTCTGTTCCGCTTCTCATTTTCGCTGCTCCACGCTGGATCGCTCCGCCTCATGTAATTTGTTCGTACAATACTCGCCAATGGTCGAACTCGAATATCGTACAGTATATTGAAACTACATTAAAAACTCGGAAATGCGAAGCGTGGTCGTTCTGCGTTTACATATGACCGTCATGGGGCGGTGTCACTCTCCCGGAAAGGATGCTCGACACCGCTCCAGTCCCTCGAACGAGCCTATTCAAAACTGCTTTCAATCCGCGCTGCCTGCATCAGCCGCCGAAGCCGCCTCCCCAGTAGTCACCGCCGGAGCCTGCGCCGCCGATCACCCCCTGCTGAATGTCGATCAGACCCGCTCCGAGTAGATTCTGATAGGATTGATTCACACTGTCGACCGTATGAGACGTGCTGCATATCCAGTACGCCACAGCTTCAGCCGGCATGTAGGGCTGCGTCGAAAGTATCAAAACCGCCTCGATCGAAACGAATGGCGCGGAGAAAGATGTCCCGGTCGACGTCGCATATCCGCCGGTTGAGAAGGTGCTCCGAATATGGGTGCCGGGCGCGACGACGGCGACATAGGATCCGAAGTTGGAATAGTTTGATTTGATATCATCTTTTTCAACCGAGGCGACGGCGATCACATTGCTCATTGCGGCAGGATACTGTGCTGCGTTCACGCCATCGTTACCGGCAGCAGCCACCAGTACAACCCCGGCTTGCTGCGCTTCGTTCAGCGCATCGGTCAGCGCCTGCGAGGGATTGGTTCCGCCAAAACTCATGTTGATTACCTGAGCGCCGTGCTGTACCGCATAGTGAATACCGGCAACGACGGAGAGTGTCGTACCCGAACCATCGCCATCGAGCACTCGTATCGGCATAATGTTGGCGTCGGGCGCAAGCAGAGCGACGAGTCCGGCGATCATCGTCCCATGCCCGACCGTGTCGTTGGTCAGCCCATCGGGAATATCGTCGGGCGGCAGGGATGAGTGTATTGCGTTGTATCCCACACCGAGATGTCCGGTCAGCGCCGTGTGCGAAGAGTTGACGCCCGTGTCGAGGATCGCGACCGTGATCCCGACGCCAGTCGAAAGCGTATGAGTAGTTCCGACATTTACCTGCTGGTAAGCGCTCTGCGTTAAATACGTTCCCGGTTTCGGGGTGCGGTCGAAGGCGAAGTGTATCTGCGTTCCGTCGACGCCTTGACTGCCGACGGTATCGTTCGATTCGACATAGAGTACGCGAGTATCGGCGAGCAAATTCTTTTCGAAGACGCTTTCGTCCACTCCGTTCGGAACTGACAGACTGTAGATGTTCATTCCATCCACGTATCCATCGGATGTGGTGTCGAAGTCGCTGACGAGTTTCTGAATGTCTGTATGCGGCTGAAGGCGTACGAGGAGGTGCGATCCATCCGACCCGTCAGCCCATGCGGGGCTGGCAAAAAGAAATACGCAGGAAAAAATGGCGAACGCCATTCCGGGCTGCAGCCATGCCGCACCCCCGAACCGCTGCCCCGTACTCCCTGTTTTCCGGTACTGTGCCATCATTGCTCCTCTTCGTTTTCAGTACTGAACCTTTGAGAACCCCGCCTGCCCGTGAGCGCGAACGCTGCCCAGAAATAAGGATGGGGATAAAGTGACCGCGTGCGCTGCTGCGCTCCGCGCAGTGCTGCAGCATAGGAACTGCCTGCCGCAAGAAGTGTATAAAATTGAACCATCAGATAAGCCGTTGCCTCGTCGTCGGCAGACCAGAGGCTTGCCGCAACCGAACGGCATCCCGCCGCGAGAAACCCGCGTATCATGCCGAAAAGCTCATCCCCCGGTTCGACGACGCTCGCTCCGGTATGGCAGGCTGAGAGCGTTGCGAGGTCGCAGTCCAGTCGCATATCATAGAGGTCACGTGCCAGAAGCCATCCGTTGGCCATACGAAGTCCAGAAAACAGAGGGTTATCGCTGCGGAAGAGCGCGTGACTCGCAAGATGAATTATCTGGCTGTCCGGCGCTTTTGCGCGAAACATTTCCATGGTCGCAGCCTCGGCGCAGAAGACTGTCTCCGTCTCAAGGAAGTCCGCCAGCTGCGCCACTTCCTCGGCAACGCGTTCGATCCCCGGCGCAGGAACTCCCATAATCAGAATATTCTGATGCTTCAGGTCGGGCTCGCTCGGTCTCGTTGTGCGATGCGCCCCCATCAGCCAGACCGCCGCGCTCGGCGCATACAGAAATTCCCAGCGATCGAGCGCGTACTGCTCGCCGTCGAAGAATGCATGGAACGGCAGTCCGTGCATCAGCCCATGCGGGATCGGGACGACCTTCGTCGTCTGAGCTGCGTCGAGCAGAGATTCCAGCGGGCGGAGCAGCAAATCGTACAGTTTTCGGAGGACTTCGCGTACGCCGGCGTGATGCTGAGTGCGAAAGATCGCGGCGTACTCTGCGGGCATTTCGGGACGCTGCAGATGACAGCGGAGTCGCCGTGCCACACAGGTGACGTCTTCCCAGTCCGCGATCTCTTCCTGAATTTGTACACCGGCGGGGGTGAGGACAAAAGCGCAGACTTTGCCGCGCACGACATAGAACTCGATCAGCGTCTCGCCCGGCGTCAGAGAGGCGCACAGCGCCGACGCTTCCGTTGTCGGCACGCTCTCGAACTGCGTCATGGTTTCGGCATCGACGCGTTCCCGTGGATTGCTGCCCCGCAGCGCGATTCGGTATTCGTTTTCCAGCGGTATCAGCGCTTCGAGATCGCGTGAGCCGCCGATTTTGCGGCGCGGGTCATCCTCTCCGAAAGCGTGTGTGCGATAGTACGCTCTGCTCAGCGCTTCACGAAGAGAGGCGACTCGCTCCCGCGACTCCTCCGTGACTTCATCGCCTTCGGCATCATTGCGCGAGGCTGCCTGCAGCCTTTCGAGCAGCAGTCGCGATTTCGAGCGTTCGATTGTTTCCAGCGCGGTCTCGATGTCGCGTCGTGTGCCGCGTGCGAGCAGCGTCTCCACCAGGTCTTCGTAGATCGCCAGCTTGTCGCGCAGGAAGGCGACGTGCATCTCTTCCGGCGGGATCAGCGTACGCGCATCTTCGAGCGCGGCTACACCGGCAAAGAAATGACGCAGGGCGCGTGGATAATCGAAACGTCGTGCATAGTAGAGACCGAGGGCACGTTCAGCGCGGCACTCCAGCCAGCCGCGTCCGTACTTTCGCGCGGTGCGAGCCACTGCGTGCATCTGCCGCGAACCCTTCTGGCTCGGCTTTTGTCCAATTTTGGGTACAGCGTCCTGTTCA
>Ga0123336_10002585_pt1 | contig 15631 bp, 8 predicted proteins | sample SSSSmetaG_FD_96466 | JGI IMG/M metagenome (GOLD analysis project Ga0123336, IMG submission 96466) | Glacier valley bacterial and archeal communities from Borup Fiord, Nunavut, Canada, to study Microbial Dark Matter (Phase II) - ​SSSS metaG | ecosystem: Environmental > Aquatic > Freshwater > Ice... | reverse complement strand
TTGGGCCTACGCGACTGGGCTACCCACTTCCAGCAAGGAGCCTACGCCGACAAGGGGCTGAAGACGATCAGCCAGATCGTGCCAGCCTACCAGCCCGCCAGCACTGGCAGCACCACCACTGGCTACAACCAGTACATAAGCAAGTTGCACGACCTGATCCAGGGCTGGAAAAGCTAGACAGCTCCTGTAGAAGGAAGTAGAGGACTGCACAGCTAGCCTTCCAGGTTGCTTGCCCCAGCCAGCGGAGTGCAGGAGTTGGACCAATCCGCTGGCTGTCCTCGCAACCCTGCACCCCCAGGATGCGGGGCAGCCGCTGCTCACGACTTGCACGGGCGGGGCGGTGGTCGCAAAGCCGACAAACTGCTCCTCAGCGGTGCAAACATTTAGCTAACGCGCATGGTCTTGCGTAGAATTGGCAGATTATGGTATAATCAAGGCACAACAACCTCGCAGCTTTCTGGAAGTGGGCGCACCCCACTTTTCTTGTTGTATGGAGGGGTAAGGATTACCTGCCCCCTTGCTGCTTGAGGAGGGTAGGAGACCAAACAATGAAAAGTGAACTCTATTCTGCCATCGCCCAAATCGCCGCCGAGCGCGGTATCGACCGCCAGATCATCCTGGACAGCCTCAAGACTGCCTTGCAAGCCGCCTACAAGCGTTCTACAAACAGCGAGGCTGAAGCGAATATTGACATTGACCAGAATACTGGCGACATCCGCGTGTATGTGCAGAAGATGGTGGTTGAAGGGCCAACTGCTGGCCCCGACGAGATCACCCTCGATAAGGCGCGCAAGGAACACCCTGACACGAACGTGGGCGATAGTGTGCAAGTGGACAGTACGCCACGCGACTTTGGCCGTATTGCCGCTCAGACTGCCAAGCAAGTAGTCTTGCAGCGCATCCGTGAGGCGGAGCGCGACACGATCTACTCTGACTACTTCGACCGGGTTGGCGAGATCGTTACTGGCAACATCGTGCGCCAGGAACAGCACGCCTTGATCCTGGAGATGGGCAAAGCCGAAGCTCTGCTGCCAGAGAGTGAGCAAGTCAAGAGCGAACGCTACCGCATCGGCCAGCCACTCAAGGTCTACCTGGTCAAGATCGACAAGACGCATCGTGGCCCTGCCATGACCGTCAGCCGCACCCACCGTGACCTGCTCAAGCGGCTGTTCGAGCTTGAGGTGCCAGAGATCAAAAACTTCACAGTTGAGATCAAGTCTATTGCCCGCGAACCAGGTGTCCGCAGCAAGGTAGCTGTTGCTGCCCGCCAGGATGGGGTAGACCCAGTGGGCAGTTGCGTTGGTATGCGCGGTATCCGCATCCAGAACATCGTTAACGAGCTATACGGCGAGAAGATCGACGTAGTGGAGTGGAGTTCGGACGCGGGCGTGTACATCGCCAACGCACTCTCCCCCGCCCAAGTCGTCAGCGTGGGCCTGAACGAAGACCCGGATGTGAGGACAGCTACCGTCGTCGTCCCAGAGCGGCAGTTGTCGCTAGCTATTGGCAAGGAAGGCCAGAACGCTCGCCTTGCTGCCAAGCTGACTGGCTGGCGCATCGACATCAAGAGTGCATCGGCGGGGCTGCGCGAGCAAGAGGACGAACTCGCCCGCGTTGCTCGTGCTGCCCTCAGCGGCGAAGGCGGCGCGACCAACTTCAGCCTGGAGGGGATGATGCCACCTGACTTTACGCTGGAGAACGCCCCGGTTGCTGATCAGCGACGCACTGTCCGCCCCGACAATACGATCAGCTACCAGGGCAATAGCTATGGCCCCTTTGAGGATGAACTGGTTGGCGAGCAAGTCTACCTCGCGGAGCGTGAGGGCAACCTGCGTGTTCGCACCGCCAGCCGCATCCTCGGCAACTTCCCGTTGCTGCCTGCCCTGAGCGAAGGGGATAGTGCGGAGGAGTAGGACAGCGTTCCTTCTAATTTTGCTGGGCGTACAAAGTGTGCGCCCAACAATCGAAACGGCAACCATGTAGCGTAACTGCCAGGTAGCAAGAAGATGAGCAACCAGACCGCCAGCCAGCCAAATAGCAAGCCGAAGCAGCCGCTGCGCCCCAGGCACGTGCCACAACGCACTTGTGTAGCCTGCAAACGCACGGAGGCCAAGCGTGGGTTGGTGCGCATTGTGCGTACCCCCGAAGGCCGAGTGGTGATTGACGAGCGCGGCAAGATGAACGGGCGGGGGGCATACCTCTGCCGCACACAAAGTTGCTGGGCCATTGCCCTCAAGCGAGGCGCACTAGAACGTGGCCTCAAGCTGCAAATCAACCAGGAAGATCGCGCCACGCTAGCGGCCTACGCTGCCAGCCTGCCGCTTAGTGATGATGAGGAGGGTAGCGAAGGTGCGCCCGCATAGCCCTACCCAGGCGTGGACAATTGAAGACTGGACCCGAACAGTGGTGGTCGCCTATGCGTAATTAGCGTAGCCAGCCAACTATTGGTCAGCGGCGTTTATGCGCCCTGCTTTCCTGCGGGTCAAGTTCAACAGCTACCCTGTCCGTAGCCCGAACCTGATCCCTTATTTTGTGGGTCAGTCGAATAAACGTAAAACAGCTTTTAGCATAGGAGAATGAATCATAATGAGTGACGAAAGAGAACCAAGACCAGAGGGTGCAGCTAACGCCCCCGAGAGTCAGCCACGCCCGGAGCAACCGCGGCGCAACGATGGCTACAACGAGTATAACGCCAATGGTGGCGAAGACATTACCGCACTGCCGAAGAACGTGCGCGAGTTGTCGCGTCCGACTGGTGCGCCACCGCCACGCCCCAGTGGCCCCGGCGGTTCCGGCGGTTCCGGCGGCTACCGTGACAACAACGGCGGTCAGGGTGGCTATCGCGGCCAGAGTCAGGGTGGCCCTGGTGGTGGGCAGGGGGGTGGCTATCGCGGCCCCAGCAGCGGCGGGCAGGGCGGCCCTGGCGGACAGGGTGGCTATCGTGGCCCCAGCAATAGCGGTCAAGGTGGCCCCAGTGGTGGGCAGGGCGGCTATCGTGGCCCCAACAACGGTGGTCAAGGCGGCTCCAGTGGTGGCTATAGTGGGGGAGGGCAGGGGGGCTATCGTGGACCCAGTGGCCCTGGTGGCGCACCAGGCGGCCCTACCGGAGGGCAGGGGGGCTATCGTGGACCCAGTGGGCCTCCACGTGAGGGTGGCGCACCCGATGGTTCTAACCAAGGTCAGGGTGGCCCCACTGGGGGCGGCTTCCGCAGCAACGGCCCCAGCAACTATGCTGGTGGCGCGCCCCGTGAAGGCGGCTACAGCGGCCCCCCACGTGAGGGTGGCGCACCGGGCGGCCCTCCGCGTGAAGGTGGCTTCGGCGGCGGTGGTGGTGGCTATCGTGGCCCCGCTGGCGGTGGCGGTCGGCCTCCCGGCCCTGGCGGGGGCGGTGGCTTCCGTGGTGGCCCCGCTGGGGGTAGTAGCGGCGGCTTCCGGGGAGGGCCTGGTGGTGGGCGTAGTGGCCCTGGCGCACCGACGGCTCCGCCAACCGGCGTAGATCGCGGTCAGCCAACTCGCCGCACGACTGACCCTAGCCGTGACAAGCGGCGTGACCAATACGCCCCCCGCGACAACGACCAGGCGGGCGCACGTGGCTCGGTTGCGGCTGCAACCCGCAGTATGCAAGGCAACCGTCGTCCCGGTGGCCCAGTCGCCCTCAGTGAGCGTCCGCGCACCATCGTTGAACTGCCAGCCCTGATGTCGGTCAAGGATTTGGCCGATGAGTTGAACTTGGGAGCGGCAGCCGTAATCAGCGAGCTGATGAAGAACGGCATGATGGCAACGATCAATCAGGAGATCGACTACGAGACCGCTGCGATCATCGCGGGCGAACTCGGCTTTGAGACCCGCGAGCAGAAGATCGAGATCGATGCGAACTTCGTCGCGCCCAGCCCAGAGCAGATTACTGAGATGATCAAGAACGACCCCGATGCCCGCCCCCGCCCGCCGGTGGTGGTGATCATGGGCCACGTTGACCACGGTAAGACCAAGCTGCTGGACGCGATCCGCTCGGCCAACGTCGCGGGTGGCGAAGCCGGTGGTATCACCCAGCACATCGGTGCCTATCAAGTAGAGGTGCAGGGCCGTAAGGTCACGTTCCTCGACACCCCCGGCCACGAAGCCTTCACCGCCATGCGCGCACGTGGGGCGCAGGTAACGGACATAGCAGTACTGGTCGTCGCTGCCGATGACGGCGTGATGCCACAGACGCTTGAGGCGGCAGCCCACGCCCAGGCCGCGAAGGTGCCAATCGTAGTGGCGGTCAACAAGATGGATCGCGAGGGCGCGAACCCAGAGCGGGTCAAGCAGCAATTGTCGCAGATCGGCCTCACCCCCGAAGAATGGGGCGGTGAGACCCCCTTCGTCCACGTCTCCGCGAAGGACGGCACTGGTATCCCCGACCTGCTCGACGTGCTGCTGATCGTGGCCGACATTGCCGAGTTGAAGGCTAACCCCAACCGCGCTGCCATCGGCACGATTGTGGAAGCGCGCATGGACAAGCAGCGTGGCCCCGTCGCTACCGTGCTAGTGCAGAACGGCACGCTCAACCTCAACGATGCCATCGTCGTTGGCACCGTCAGTGGCCGGGTCAAGGCTCTGCGCGACGACAAAGAACGGCGGATGCGTAAGGTTGAACCTGGCACCCCCGCCGAAATCCTCGGCCTCAGCGAGGTGCCGCAGGCTGGTGACGTGTTGCAGGTAATGGCAGACGACAGCATCGCCCGCGATATCGCCAGCCGCCGCGCCCTCGTTCGCCGCGCCGAGTCGATCCAGCCGCTCAAGGCTGTCAGTCTGGACGACATCTTCACCCAGATTCAGGCTGGTAAGGTCAAGGAACTGCGCCTGATCATCAAGGCCGACGTGCAAGGCTCGGTTGAGGCTCTGGTTAGTTCACTGACCAAGCTGACCACCGAGAAGGTGAGCATCCGCATGATCTTCCAGGGTACGGGAGCCATCGGCGAGTCGGACGTGAACCTGGCGACTGCCTCTGGCGCGATCATCATCGGCTTCAACGTGCGCCCCGACCCAGCGGCTCGCCGCTCGGCTGAGGCGAACCATGTGGACATCCGCTTCTACAACATCATCTACAACTTGATTGATGACATCAAGGCAGCCATGGTTGGTCTGCTCGACCCCACCTTCCAGGATGTGATCGACGGCGACGGCGTGGTGAGGGCGGTCTTCAAGCTGCCCAAGAACGAGCAGGTGGCTGGTATTATCGTCAACGACGGCAAGCTGACCCGCAACGTGCAGGTTCGCGTGCTGCGGGGTGGCACTGTGGTTCACGACGGCACGGTGAGCAGCCTGCGCCGCTTTAAGGACGACGTGCGCGAAGTGACCTCTGGTTACGAATGCGGCCTCGGCCTCGACAACTTCAACGACTTCCATGAGGGTGACCAGTTGGAGTTCCACCACCGCGAGATGGTGAAGCCCACCACGGCCTAAGAGCGGTAGTCAGCAGTTGGCAGCAGGGGAGGCGGCATGGGTTAGTGGCAATCACTGCCCACGGCTACCTCCCCGCTGCAATTCTGGAGGTAAAAGTTATGGCTTATGGTAACAAGGGGAACGGTCGCCGCCCCGCCCAGGTTGGTGAGGCGATCCAGCGCGAGATAAGCGAGATCATCCTGCGCGAGATGAAAGACCCGCGCATGGGCTTCGTTACGATCACTAGCGTAGATGTCAGCCCCGACTTGAAGCTGGCGCGCATCTTCGTCAGCGTCCTCGGCACAGACGAGGAGCGGCAAGCAACGATGGTGGCTCTGGAGAAGGCGCGGGGCTGGTTGCGCCACGAATTGGGTGGGCGGCTAGACCTACGCGCCGTCCCCGACCTGGCCTTCAAGGGTGACGTGAGTGGGGCGACAGCCCAACGCATCAGCCTGCTACTCAACGAGCTATCAGTAGAGGAAGCGAGGAAGGACGCAACAGCCTGGGCCGAAGAAGGTCAGGGCAAGGGCGGCCAGATCGCCGAAGATTAGCACATTGGCAATAAACAGAACAGCCTGCCCCGTGATGGGACAGGCTGTTTTCTGGTATAATGACCGCTGTTGGTTAGCGGTGGTTCTGGAAGCAGTTGCGGCAGTAGACTGGGCGCGCCCCGGTTGGGCGGAAGGGAACCTGAGTCTCACGGCCACAATCGGCACAGTTGACGGTGAACATCTCACGGGGTGCGCTGTTGTAGCCGCCGCCACCGCCGCCACCGCCGCTGCTATAGCCACCGCCACCGCCACCGCCGCCACCGCCGCCGCTGTAGCCACCGCCACCGCTGCGACCGCCGCCACCACCGCCGCCGCGATTGGACTTGGCCGCAGAACGGCAATCCTGGCAGCGGCCCGGCTCGTTGGTCAGCCCGCGGTCAGCATAAAACTGCTGCTCGCCAGCACTAAAGGTAAACTCGTTGCCGCAATCGCGGCAGGTGATCGCTCGATCCTGGTAAGTCATCTGTATACCTAACTCCTGTGTACTTGAATGGAAAACGGTTGCTGGTTCGATCTGGTCGGGCTTCAATCAAGTTCTAGTCACCGTTTCCACAACGCCGAAGCAGCCGGGAGCGGACAGAGACCCTCGCGCAACCTGCGCGCCAACCTGGAGATACCTACGACGTTGCTAATTATAGCACATCGGCGGCCCATAGGCAATACTTTTCGCACATATTCGACTAAAAGGGGGCGTTTGGCATGGCAAAGGGACAGGATAGCGGGGTTGCGGGTATTCTCAACCTGAACAAGCCGATGGGGATGACCTCGCACGATGCGGTGTCGGTGGTTCGGCGGCTGGCTGGCACGCGGCGGGTCGGCCACGCGGGTACGCTCGACCCCGCTGCCGAGGGGGTGCTACCGCTCTGCCTGGGCAAGGCCACGCGGGTGGTAGAGTACCTGAGCGACGCTGGCAAGACCTACAGAGCTACTATTGCCCTCGGCCTCGCCACCGCCAGCTACGATCTGGAGACCCCCCCCGATGCCGTTGCCGATGAAGCGACTCGCGCCCGCCTACGCTCCATCAGTCGGGCAGAGGTGGGGGCAGTACTAGCTGGCTTCCTCGGCCCGCAAGAGCAGTTGCCCCCCATGTACTCGGCAGTGCAGGTGGGGGGGCAACGCCTCTACGACCTCGCCCGTGCTGGCAAGGAGATCGAGCGCGCCCCCCGCCCAATCACCATCTACCGCCTGGACTTGCTGGACATGAGCGAACGGGAATGGTCGGTGGTCGTTCGCGCCGAAGCCGAAGGTCAGCCGCACGCTGGCAGCTACCTTCTACAATCCATAGTTGTAGAGGTGGAGTGCAGCAAGGGAACCTACATCCGCAGTCTGGCAGTGGATATCGGGGCGCAGCTAGGCACGCCCGCTGTCCTAGCACATCTGCTACGTACCCGCAGCGCAACCTTTCGACTGGAAGATTCGTATACTCTGCAAGACTTGAGCGAACTGGCGAAGAATGGCCGCTTCGCTGAAGCACTTTTGCCCACCGACTACGCCTTGCAAGACCTACCCCGCCTCGACCTTGACGCGGAGGGGGAGCGCAAGGTAAAGACTGGGTCGGCCCTGCCCGCCAGCGGTGACTACCCCGCAGGCCAGCTAGCCCGCGCCTATGCTGGCAGCCAGTTTGTGGCAATCTTGCGCCAGGAGGGGGGCCAGTGGCGACCAGAAAAGGTGTTTAACGTGGATTAGGTTGTTTGCTAAGGGAGGTACTATGAAGAAATTGATTGCGGGGGTAGAGCCAAAGGTTACTGCCGCGCCGTAACCTCACCATTGGTCGGGGTGTTGTAGAACATAGCGGGGCTGCACGACAGCCTCCTACACTATTTGGAGGAGCAAGGAATATGATAGCAGGCAAGGTTGAGGCGATCCAGATCGCGGCGGAGGCGGCGGCACCAATGGAGGAGGTGGCTGAAGTGGAGGCAGTCGGTGGGCATGGACTGGCGGGGGATCGCTACCACAAGGGGGTTGGTACCTTCTCACACATCCCCAAACCGAGAGGTGTTACCTTGATCGAGGCGGAGGCACTGGCCGCCGTCAACCAGGGCGGCCTGCCGCTCAACTACGCCGAGTGCCGCCGTAACATCATCACCAGTGGGGTAGCCCTCAACGAACTGGTGGGCCGTGAGTTCCAGGTGGGCAGCGTCACCCTGCGGGGGATCGAACTCTGTGAGCCATGCGACCATCTGGCGGGGTTGGCCGGTAAGCCGTTGATTGCGCCGCTGGTGCATCGCGGCGGTCTGCGAGCCGAGGTTGTCAGCAGCGGCACCATCCGACGCGGTGACAGCCTCAGCAGCTAGAACGTCGGTAAAGTAATGAGCAAGGGATTGACAGCTTGGCCGCCATGTGGTTTGCTTTGCATCTCACAAGAGAGGCAGCTCACCCATGCGCCCTCAACTCTGGCAGCCCCCAGTCGACCCCTCGCCCCAAGAACAAGCTATCCTTAAGCTCATCAAACGCACCAAGTTGTGCATCTTTCTACGTCAGCAACGTCATCACATCTCCAGCCCCTATTTCCAGCAGGAACTGGCCCAGGCCTACCATGATAGCAAACGCAGCCACCACGCTGCTGCCGCTCGCAACGTGGCCCTGATCTGGACGATGGTTGTCTATGCGCCTGCTGCCACTAGCCTAGCAACAGGCACATCGCTGATCATACTGGCCCTGCTCGTGCCTTCAGAGGCAGTCCGCTATCGAGCAGTGGCGCGGCTGGCTGATTACCCACTGCCGCCACAGTTCGTGGCTGGCGGCTTTGTCGTGCCACCCCAGCCAGCCGCGTTCAGTGTTATAATAGAGCAAGCAGCCGCGTGCGCGGTGCTGCCTGGTTGCTGATCACAACCGCCAGGCCTACTTCTGGCATTGTTCTTGCCCCAATCTTGTTAAGCAAGCCACCAGGCCAACAGAAGGTAGAACAACCCCCCATGCTCAACTTCCTCAAGCAAGCCCTACGTTCGCGCCGCAAGCCACAAGCAGGCAACCCCAGGCGATCTACCGCCGCCCGTTTCAATCCAACCAGACCCCTCCTGCTATCTATCGAACGGCTGGCAGCCGATGCTCAGCAGCTTGCCCACAGCCACCAGGTTGGCATCCCCCAACACCGTCGCTCATCCCTGCTGCTCCGCCTGGAACGCACCAGCAACTACCTGGCGACTGTCTACAAACGACTGATTGACGAGCAGCCACAAACCCAGCTAACTGTGCCAGCGGCAGAGTGGCTCCTGGATAACTACTACATCGTTCAGGAGCAAATAGCCGAGGTTCGGGTTGACCTGCCTGCCCGCTACTACAACCAGTTGCCGAAGCTGGTAGACGGCCCCACGGCTGGCTACCCGCGCATCTACGCCCTGGCCCGCGCCTTGATTGTTGCCAGCGACGGCCAGCTAAATCTAGAGCGGGTCGTTACCTTCACGCGGGCGTACCAGGCTGCGGGCGCGCCGCTGACGATGGGCGAACTCTGGTCGGTGGCAATCATGCTGCGCCTCTGCCTGGTCGAACGCCTGGGCAGGCTGGCTGCGCAGATGCTAGCTGTCCACGACGAGTGGTTGGCCGCCGACGAGCAGGCCCGCCAGTTGTTGGAGGCCGCCGAGCAACGCCTGGGTGAGCCGGTCGCTGTCCCCGCTGGCTTGCGCGAACGCAAGGGGCCGCTCAGCCCCATCTTCGCTACCCGCCTGCATAGGCTGCGCGAACAGGGCGAAACCTTCATGCCCGTGCTGGATTGGCTAAGCGAACGCCTGTACGAACAGGGAACCAGCCTGACCGAGATGGTGCAGCTGGAGATACGGCTGCTAGGTGGCATCCAAGAGTCGGTCGGCAACGTGATTACCAGCATGAAGACCATCTCCGCGCTGGACTGGGCCAGCTTTGTCGAAGACCTCAGCGTGGTTGAGGCAACCCTGCGTGGCGACCCAGCCAGGGTGTATGCCGAGATGGACTTCACCACCCGCGACCGCTACCGCCACGAAATCGAGCGGCTAGCCCGCCAAAGTCAGGTCAGCGAACTAGAAGTAGCCACCCTCGCCGTCGAGTTTGCAGCCAAAGCACAGGCGGCGGGTAAAGGGCTGGCGGCAAACGCCAGCCTTGGAGAGCCACCACTGGCCGCTCTGGAGAGCTACAGCCCGCCTGAGTCACTGCCCCCATTTGTTGTTGACGACCGCCAATCACTCAAGGCCCATGTTGGTTACTACATCATAGATGACGGGCGGATGCAACTTGAGCAGCGCATTGGCTACCGCCCTACGCCACTAGATCGGGTGGCGCGGGTGGTCGAACACTACCCCACCCGCCTCTACCTCGGCACCCTGGCGGCGGTTAGCGGCGCATTGGTCGGCGGCGCATTGGCCTACGCCCGACGGCAAGGAGCAACCCGGCTCGGCACACTCGGCGTAGCAGCAGTGGCAGCCTTGCCCGCCAGCAGCCTGGCAACCAGCCTGGTCAACTACCTGATTACCACCATCCTGCCGCCCCGCCCCCTGCCCAGGCTAGACTTTGAGCGCGGCATCCCAGCAGAGCTACGCACCTTCGTGGTCATCCCCGTGCTGATTAGCAGCGAAGCGGGCGTGCGCGAGTTGCTCAGCCACATCGAAGTGCTGGCCCTGGCAAACCCCGACCCCAGCCTCCACTTCGCCATCCTCAGCGACTTCGCCGACGCGGATCAGCAGTACCTGCCCAGCGACTCCCCCATTCTGGATCGCCTGGTCAGTGGCACCAACGACCTCAACGCCCGCTATCCCGGCCAGAACCGCTTCTATCTATTCCACCGCGACCGGGCCTGGAACCAGGCTCAGGGCAAGTGGATGGGCTGGGAGCGCAAGCGTGGCAAGCTGATGGACCTTAACCGTCGTCTGCTAGGCGACCCCTACGACAGCTTTACGGTCAAGATTGGTGACATGGCCGTGCTACCCCACGTGCGCTACGTCATCACCCTGGATGCGGACACCGAACTGCCACCCGCAGCACCGCACCGACTGGTCGGCACCATCGCACACCCACTCAACCAACCACTGCTCAACCACGAGCGCGGGCTGGTCGAGCGCGGCTACGGCGTATTGCAGCCGAGGGTAACCACCACGCTGCTCAGTGGCAATTCCACGCCATTCGCCCGCCTCACCTCTGGGCATACCGGCGTTGACCCCTACACCACTGCCGTCTCCGATGTCTACCAGGACTTGTTCAAAGAAGGCATCTTCATGGGCAAGGGTATCTACGATGTGCGCGCCTTCGAGGGTGCGTTGCGCGACCGCTTTGCCCAAAACAAGCTGCTCAGTCACGACCTGATCGAGGGGCTATACTCGCGGGCTGGGCTAGCCACCGACGTTACCCTCTACGACGACCAGCCCGGTAGCTACCTGGTTGCCGCCCGCCGCTCCCACCGTTGGGTGCGCGGTGACTGGCAGATTGCGCCCTGGTTGTTCAACCGCGTGCCTGCCCCACAAGGCCAGACCGCCGCTAACGTAATCACCCCAATTGGTCGCTGGAAGATTTTCGACAATCTGCGCCGCAGCCTGGAGTCGCCAGGGCTGTTGGCGATGCTGCTGGCAGGCTGGACGGTGCTACCCGGCAGCCCTGCACTGTGGACGGGGCTGGCGACCTTCGTGCGAGCCTTCCCGACCGTCGCTAACCTGGTCGCCACCATCCCCCGCAAGCCGCCAGCCACCGCCTGGCCCTGGCACCTCAACTATGTGCTGCACGAGACTGGCCTCAACCTCTTGCACCTCGGTATCAACACGACGATGCTGGTAGATCAGGCGGGGCTAATGCTGGATGCGGTGGGGCGCACGCTTTGGCGAGTAGCGGTCAGCCATCGCAACTTGCTGGAATGGCAGACCGCCGCCGACAGCCAGCGCAAGTTGAAGAACGACCTGCCCGCCTACCTCAAGTGGTTGTGGCAGTCACCGCTGGTTGCCACTAGCGTGGGGGGCTTGCTGCTACGCTTCCGCCCACGCGCCCTGCCAGTGGCGGCTCCGTTCCTGGCGGCCTGGGCTGCTGCCCCACTGGTCGCCTGGCGGGTTAGCCAACCGACCCCTCCACTCCGCACCGACCTTAGCACCGAGCAGAGCCACTACCTGCGCGAGGTGGCCCGCCAAACCTGGCGGTACTTCGACACCCTGGTTGGCCCTGCCGACAACTGGCTCGCTCCTGACAACTACCAGGAGGACAAGAACCTCATCGCCCACCGCACCTCGCCAACCAACATGAGCCTGGCCCTGCTCTCTACCCTGGCCGCCCGCGACTTCGGCTTTATCACCACCACCAGCCTGGTTGAGCGGCTAGGTCATAGCCTGGCTAGTATGGAGCGGCTAGAACGGCATCGCGGCCACTTCTACAACTGGTATGACACCCAAACCATGCAGCCCTTGCTGCCCACCTACATCTCGACGGTGGACAGTGGCAACCTGGCTGGCCACCTGGTTGCGCTCAAGCAGGGTTGCTTGCTGTCGATCGACGAGCCACTGGTGGCACCCGGCACCGTTGAAGGCTTGCAAGATGTTACCCGCCTGCTGGCCGCAGCCCTGACCGCCTACCAGCAGCACACTGGCCGCCTGACCGCCACCACCGATGCGCTTTACGAGCAGCTAGCCCAGCTTGACCGCTTGCTTGAGCGCGAAACCAGCGACCATGCGCAGTGGTCTGTCCTGCTGGACGAGGTGGCAGCCCTGGCTGGCGGCATGGTGGCGACTGTGGGCAGGATTGGGGCTGGAGCAGACGGTGACGAGCTACGCTACTGGGCTACCCAGTTGGGGGCGACGGCGCAGAGTGCCGCTGACCAGACCCACGCCCTCCTACCCTGGGCAGGCCTGCTGGCAACCCTACCCCCCGCTCCGGATAGCGACCACTACCCCGAAATCGCTAGGCTGTGGCAGGCGGTCGCTCTGCCAGAGTATGGGCTGTCGCTCAGTCGTGGCCTGGCCTGGTACGTGGACACTCTCCCCCGCCTGCGCCAGTTGCGAACGGCTATCGTGCGTGGCGGCTTGCCAGCAGCAGAGGCAGCGGCCCGGCTGCCCTGGCTTGAGCAGTTCAACGCGGCAGTCGCGGCGGCCTGGTCAGCCAGCGAGAGCCTGATTTATCAGCTACGTGAAATAGCCCGTCGCTGTCAGGCGATGATCGAGATGATGCGCTTCGACTTCCTCTACGACGAGGGACGCGACCTGTTCGCTATCGGCTACAACGTGGCCGAGCAACGACGTGATGGTTCGTACTATGATTTGCTGGCTAGTGAGGCGCGGCTGGCTAGCTTCCTGGCTATCGCTCGTGGCGAGGTGCCAATCGCGCACTGGTTCAAGCTAGGCCGCGCCCGCACCCACGCCGCTGGCAGCCACGCCCTCCTATCCTGGACTGGCACCATGTTCGAGTACCTGATGCCCAACCTGGTGCTACGCAGCTACCCCAACACCCTGATCGAGCAATCGAGCCGCGCCGCTGTCGGTCGGCAGCAACAGTATGGGCGCGAACGCAACGTACCCTGGGGTATCAGCGAGTCGGCTTACAACCTACGCGACCAGGCTGGGGTCTATCAATATCGCGCTTTCGGGGTGCCAGGCCTCGGCCTCAAGCGCGGGCTGGCTAACGATCTGGTCGTTGCCCCCTACGCCACAATGCTAGCCTTGCTGGTCAATCCCCCGGCTGCGGTCGCCAACCTGCGCCGCTTGCAGCTAGCCCTCGGTCGCTATGGCTTCTACGACGCAGTCGATTACACCCCTGGCCGCCTGCCAGAGAACACCGACCACGCAATCGTCCTCAACTACATGGTTCACCACCAGGGGATGTCGCTGCTAGCCCTGGATGGCGTGCTGCACGGCGCACCGATGATCGCTCGCTTCCACAACGAACCAGCAGTGCAGGCGGTCGAACTGCTGCTGCAAGAGCGTATCCCCCTGCAAGCCCCTATCGTACAACCGCACATCCCCGAAGTCGAAGGCACCCGCCCTGCTCGGCGGCTACCTGGGGCTGCTACCCCCAACGCGAACGTGCGCCACTTCGAGACGGCTGCCACGCCCCAGCCGGAGGCACAGTTGCTCTCCAATGGGGAGTACCACCTGATGCTGACTAACAGCGGTAGCGGCTACGCCCTTTGGAAAGACCTGGCGGTGACGCGCTGGCGCAAGGATGCAACCCTAGACCACTACGGCCAGTTCATCTACCTGCGTGATACCCGTAGCGGCCAGTACTGGTCGGCGGGCTGGCAGCCAACGGCTACAGAGCCAGAAGGGTACGGCGCAACCTTCGGGCTTGAGCAAGTTAGCTACTGGCGACGCGATAGCGGGATCGAGACGCTCACCAGAGTAGTGGTCAGCCCCGACGAAGCCGCCGAACTAAGAGTGGTTACCCTCAGCAACTATGGCAACCGACCGCGCGAGATTGAGGTCACCAGTTATGCCGAAGTCGTCCTCAGCAAGCCAGAGGCAGACGCAGCCCACCCAGCCTTCAGCAAGCTGTTTATCGAAACGGAGTTTCTGGAAGGGCCGGGCGCATTGTTGGCCTCGCGCCGCCCTCGTTCGCACAAAGACCCGCGTTACTGGCTAACCCACGTGGTTGCCACCCAGGGCGATGTGCGCGGTGAGTTGGAGTACGAAACCGACCGCGCCCGCTTCATTGGTCGCGGCCAGTCCTCTACCCTGCCAGTTGCGCTGGAAGGCCGTACTCCCCTCAGCAAGACCGTGGGGGCCGTGCTTGATCCCATTGTTAGCTTGCGCCGTCGGGTGCGCCTTGCCCCTGGGCAGCAGGCCATCCTCTACTTCACCACCGCAGTTGGCCTGGAGCGCGCCGAGGTCGTGGCCCTGGCTAACCGCTACGCCAACCCCGCTGCCGGTGAGCGCGCCCTTCAGCTTGCTGCCCAGCACAGCGAACTGCGCCGCCGCCGCCACGACCTCAGCATAAGTGAGGCTATGCTCTACCAACAATTGGCTTCGCGCATTCTGTTTACTACCCCCGCTCTGCGCCCAGCCAGCAAGGTGCTAGCCACCAACACAAAGGGGCAACCGGGCTTGTGGGCCTACGGCATCTCTGGCGACGCGCCGATAGTGCTGCTGCTGGTGCAGGATATCCGCGAAGCTGGGCTGCTGCAAGAACTGCTGCGCGCCCACGAGTATATCACCGCGCACGGGCTTGTTCACGACCTGGTAGTGGTCAACGAATACGATCTTGGTTATCAGCAGCCGCTCAACGATCTGCTCTGGCAGCAGATCATGTCCAGCCCAGAGGCAGAGATGCTGGGCCAGCGTGGGGGTGTCCACCTCTTGAGGGCTGACAATATGCCCGCCGCAGACCTGATCCTGTTCCGCACTGTCGCCCAGATGGTGCTAACTGGTGGCCTCGGTTCGCTGGCCGAGCAGCTTGACAACGTACTACCCACGGCCAAACCGCTGCCTGCCTTCCAGCCAAGCGACCCACGCGCAGCGGAGATGAGCAGTCGCCCCCGCCGCGAAGACACCAACCCGCTGCCGACGATCAGCAGCGAAGATAGCAAGCGGCCTGCTGAAGCTCAAGCCAAAATCTATGACAATGGCATTGGTGGCTTCAGCGCAGATGGCCGCGAGTACGTCATCAACCTGGAACCGGGCCTGGATACCCCTACCCCCTGGAGCAACGTGCTGGCTAATGCCGACTTCGGCTGCCTGACAACCGAGAGCGGGGCGGGGACAACCTGGGCGCAGAATAGCCGCGAG
>Ga0123336_10002584_pt1 | contig 15632 bp, 12 predicted proteins | sample SSSSmetaG_FD_96466 | JGI IMG/M metagenome (GOLD analysis project Ga0123336, IMG submission 96466) | Glacier valley bacterial and archeal communities from Borup Fiord, Nunavut, Canada, to study Microbial Dark Matter (Phase II) - ​SSSS metaG | ecosystem: Environmental > Aquatic > Freshwater > Ice... | reverse complement strand
CAAGTGGGGGATGCAAGTGGGGGATGCAAGTGGGGGATGCAAGTGGGGGATGCAAGTGGGGGATACAGGTCGGGGATACAGGTGGGGGATGATGATCAAGGTGTGGTGCTGCCGGAGGGTGGGGTGAATTGGGGTGGTGATCTAAAGGAGTAACCCCATGTTCGCGCGGTGTGGCTTGCGCGAACATGGGCACCCGGTTAGGCGTTAGTGGGTTAGGCGGCGGCGGGCTGCGCCGATTGCGGTGAGCAGGCCGGTGCCGAGAAGGACCAGGCTGCTGGGTTCGGGGGCGAGGGCGATCTGGCCGCGGATTTCACCACCGGGATAGCTGCTGTCGTGCAGGTTGGCGTAGGCATTGCCGCTGTTGAGGCCAGCAATGAAGGCGGCCTCGGCGGAGGACGATGAGCCGCCGTTGGCTGCTACGAAGTTGCTACCGTAGGAGGCGAGGAGGGAGAGGTCGATGACGTTGAAGTAGGTTCCAGCTGTTGCGTGAGGGAGTCCGGAGAAGGGTACGGCCACGGTGACGTTGGTACCGATGGAAGCGCAGCAGTGGATATGGCCTGCGGAGGCGGGGTTGGTGAGGCCTGTGTAGCTGAGGTTCACGGTCAGGAGGTCGCCGGTGAGCGAGAGGAAGATGTTACCCGTGGCGGTGCTGGCGTTGGCGAGGTTCTCGTTCCCGCCGTTGAGGGCCGCGGAGTAGCTGATGGTGGTGGCGTGCGCGCAGGTGGCCGCGACGAAGAGGATAGCTGTTGTCGAGGCGAGGGTGACGATACGTTTGAACATGGGTTGTTTCTCCTATTTGCTTCGCTGAGTGACTTCGTGGACAAAGGACAGCAGGGGCTGGCTAGCCTACGGGGATCGTTGCTGCGAATGCCCGATGTATTTTGTTTTATGTGCAAAGCGTACGCGCCCGCTCAAGGAAGTGGCAATCGGGGAAATGTCATTGTTTTGTCAATGCGGCACTTCGAATGTAGTAGGTTGAAGTGGATTGCGACTTTGTTGATGACGCTGGACTTGACAGGATTTTAGCGAGGTAACGGAGCGAGATGACGAGGCACGGCGACGCAGAGCGGGATGCGCTGAAGGGTTTGGAGATGGGGCGGCTGGGGTGGATGGCGCTGATGTTGACGCCGGGCATGGGGGCGACGCGGATTTGGCGGGCGATGGGGCGGCTTGGGGAGGCGGCGCGGGTGTTTGAGGCTTCGCTGACAGAGCTGGAAGGGGCGGGGATGCCGGCGAAGTCGGCGCAGTTTGTGAGTGATGGGAGGGCGCGGGTGGCGGCGGCGGAAGAGATGCAGCGGGTGGCGGAGGCGGGTGGTCTGGTATTGACGCCTGAAGATGCGGGGTATCCGGAACGGTTGAGGGAGATCTACGATCCGCCGGCAGTGCTTTGGGTGCGCGGGAGTGTGGAGTTGCTGAGCCGGCCGGGGATTGCAGTGGTGGGGACCAGGCAGCCGAGTCCGTACGGGACAGGGATGGCGGAGATGCTTTCGCGCGAGCTGGGGCAGCGGCGGCTCACGATTATGAGTGGGATGGCTCGAGGTGTGGATACGGCGGCGCACAGGGGCGCGCTGGAGGCTGGGGCGAAGACGGTGGCGGTGTGGGGGACGGGGATCGACGTGGTGTATCCGAAAGAGAATAAGAAGCTAGCGGAGCAGATTGTGGCTGCGGGTGGGACGATTGTGAGTGAGTATCCGCTGGGGACGTTTCCGGCACCGCAGAACTTTCCGCTGCGGAACAGGATTTTGAGTGGGCTGAGCGTAGGCGTGCTGGTGATTGAGGCGGGGGAGTACTCGGGGACGCGGATTACGGCGCGGTGCGCGATGGAGCAGAATCGCGATGTGTATGCGGTGCCGGGGAACGTGACGAACAAGAATGCCTGGGGGCCGAATACGCTCATTAAGCAGGGGGCGAAGCTGACGGCGACGTGGGAGGATGTGTGGGAGGATCTGCCCGGTGAGGTGCGGCTGCAACTTGAACAAGAGATGGAGGTTGTGGGGGTGGGTGAATCGAAAACGAAGGGGAGCGCATCTTTATTTAGCGAGGCTGGGTACGAAGAGGCTTCGGGGCAGCCGATGTCGGACCATGAGCGGCTGGTGATGGAGAAGCTGCGGCGGGATGAGTCGGTGCAACTGGATGAGCTGATTGAAGGGCTGGAGGCGGAACTGGGGTCTGCCGAGATTTTTACGGCGCTGTTTGAGCTGGAGATTCGGGGACGGGTGAAGCAGCTGCCGGGCAAGAATTACGTGCGCAGTTTTTAGGTGGGGGCTGGTGGGAGATTTCAGTAGATATAGATAGGTGTTTTGCGTGAACGAAGAGCAGCAGGGTGGTGCGAGGCTGTGGATAACGTGGTGCCGAAGTGACGTTTTGAGGGCGAGCGGAGTCTGTTGGTGAGATGAGAGAAGATGACGGATTGAAAGAAGCGTGTTAGGTTCGCAATGAATCAGTGAAGTGGAACGAGCAACAGAACAGGGAACGAATTGCTTCGGCAATACGTTTGGAACTACGAAGGGAACGAATGGGAAAGTCACTTGTGATCGTGGAATCGCCGGCGAAGGCGAAGACGATTAATAAATATCTCGGCAGCGATTACGTGGTGGAGGCCTCGCTGGGCCACATTATGGACCTGCCGAAGAACGACATTGGTGTGGAACTGAAGAAGCGGACGTTTGAGCCGACGCTGATTGTGTCTCCGGGTAAAGAGAAGGTGGTGGACCGGCTGAAGAAGCTGGCGGCCAAGGCCGACATGGTTTACCTGGCGCCCGACCCTGACCGCGAAGGCGAAGCGATTGCCGCGCACCTGGCAATCCAGTTGCTGCCGATGATGAAGGACAAGAGCAAACTGCGGCGGGTGACCTTCAACGAGATTACGCAGAAGGCTGTGAAAGCGGCGTTTCTGCAGGCACGCGATGTGGATGAAGACTTGGTGGATGCGCAGCAGACGCGGCGTGTGCTGGACCGGCTGGTGGGGTACCAGGTGTCTCCGCTGCTGTGGGATAAGGTGCGTCGCGGACTTTCTGCTGGACGTGTGCAGACGGTGGCGCTGCGTTTGATTGTGGAACGCGAGCAGGAGATTAATGACTTCAAGCCGGTCGAATACTGGACGATTGACGCAAAGCTGAAGACGGGCAAAGGCCAGGAGTTCGTGACGAAGTTCACGGGCATTGATGGCACGACGGCGCGGGTTTCGAATGGCGTCGACGAAGACGGCAAGGAGCAGTTCCTTTCCGGCGCACTGCCGAATGAAGCGGCTACGATTGCGGTGGTTACGCAGTTGGAGAAGGCTGCGTGGTCGGTGGCTGGCGTGGAGCGAAAGGAGCGTCGCCGAAATCCGACGGCACCTTATACGACGAGTAAGTTGCAGCAGGATGCTTCGAGCCGGCTGGGCTTCAACGTACGCCGGACGATGGGCGTCGCGCAGCGTTTGTATGAAGGCGTGGAGATTGGCAAGGATGGCACAGTCGGTCTGATTACGTATATGCGTACTGACTCCACGCGCGTTTCTGCGGACTCGATTATTGAGGCGCGGGAGTATGTGCAGTCCAAGCTGGGTGTGAATTATCTGCCGGAGAAGCCGGTGGAGTACAAGGGCAAGAAGGACGCCCAGGACGCGCATGAAGCGATCCGCCCGACACATGTGGAGTACACGCCGGACTCGATCAAGAGCGTGCTGAGCGATGAGCAGTACAAGCTGTACAAGATGATCTGGCAGCGGTTTGTTTCGTCGCAGATGATGCCTGCGGTGTTCGACCAGACGACGGTGGAGATTGCGGCGAAGGCGGACAAGACGTACGAGTTCCGCACGACGGGAAGCATCCTGAAGTTTGACGGATTCCTGGCGGTTTGGGAGGGTGGGTCGGAGGACTCGATTCTGCCGGAGCTGGATGCTTTGCAGGGGCTGACGAAGGTGTCGGTGGACCCGGAGCAGAAGTTTACGCAGCCTCCGCCACGGTACAACGAAGCCAGCCTGGTGAAGACGCTGGAAGAGAAGGGGATCGGGCGGCCTTCGACGTATGCGTCCATCATTAATACGATCCAGGATCGCGACTATGTGAAGAAGATCCAGGCGAAGTTTGTGCCGACGGAGATTGGTACTGTCGTCACGAAGCTGCTGGTGAAGAACTTTCCGTACATCTTCGACACGGCTTACACGGCTACGCTCGAAGGCGAACTGGATGCCGTGGAAGAAGGCAAGGAGAAGTGGACGGATCTGCTGAATGGCTTCTACGACCACTTTGAGAAGGAGTTGAAGGTCGCCGAAGGCTCGATGGAAGACATCAAGCGGATGGAAGAGCCGACGACGGAGATCTGCGATAACTGCGGGTCGGCGCTGATTCTGAAGTGGGGTAAGTTTGGCAGCTTCTTCTCATGCTCGAACTTTACGAAGGTGAAGCCGATGACGATCGCCGCGGGGCCGTGGAAGAAGGACCCTAAGGCGGTGACGAAGAAGGTGCTGGACGCGTTCAACTATCCGATGATCGTGAAGGCGATGAACGAGGAGATGACGGAGTACCAGAAGGAGATCGTGAGCAGCAAGGAGATGGCGGCTGCGATCGCCGAAGCTGCGCCGCTGGGCAAGAAGGTGACGGTAGAGCCGGTGAGCTGCGACTTTACGAAGGAGAACTTTGCGGCCAAGCCTGACCTGAGTGCGACGGGAGCGGACGAGGCTCCGGAAGAAGAGGCCTGTGATAACTGCGGTCGCACGATGGTGCTGCGGAATGGGCCGTGGGGGCCGTTTATGGCTTGCCCCGGGTATAACGAAGATCCGCCGTGCAAGACGATTCGCAAGCTGACGCAGAAGGTGCAGCAGAAGCCGCCGGTGCAGCTGGCGGAGATGTGTCCGAAGTGCGGGAAGCCGCTGCTGCTGCGTAACGGGCAGTATGGCGAGTTCATCAGTTGCAGCGGCTATCCGAAGTGCAAGTACATTAAACAGGAACTGCTGGAAGTGAGGTGTCCGAAGGACGGTGGCGATATCGCCGTGCGGAAGACCAAGCGCGGGGATACGTTCTATGGCTGCGTGAACTATCCGAAGTGCGACTTTGCGAGCAATCTGAAGCTGGTGAACCAGGTGTGTCCGAAGTGCGACAGCGCGTATGTGCTGGAAGTGACGAATGACAAGGGGACGTTCCTGGTGTGCCCGAACAATCGTGAGGCCCTGCCGAAGCGCCGTAAGAAGAAGGGCGCGGAGGAAGAGCCGGAGCCGACGACTGCGCCGTGCACGTTTGAGAAGAAGATTGCGGAGCCGGTTCCTGTGACGGAGCTTGAGGTTCCGGATCCGGAGAAGACGCAGGCTCTGGTGGCTTGAGTGGCGGTGGCCGGGTAGTGAAGGCCCGGGGCTAAAGCGTACTTGTGGGTGGATTATTCGTGGGGCTGAAGCCCCCCGCTACTCCCCAAGTGCTCCGGCCTCGAATACCGGTCCGGGAGGTTGTGCCGCTCGGCGTGATTGCGAATAGTAGTGGTTGTAAAAATAGAACGAGAAAGAGAGAACGGCGAGATGGCGACAGCAGCGGATGCGGAGTTGGTTTTGAAGTTGTACGAGTTACGGCGGGAAGAGTCGCTGCGGGCAGCTCGGAAGTTCATGATCTTTGAGTTCAACCCGAAGACGCTGGAGGAACTGCGCGCGGTTTCGCGTGCGATGGGTTCGCCGGATAATGCGTGCTGGCGGCAGATGTTGAGCTTCTGGGAGATGGCGGCTTCGCTGGTATTGCGCGGGGCGGTGGATGCGGACCTGTTCCTGGACTCGAATGTGGAGGGGATTTTGATGTATGCGAAGTTTCACCACTGGCATGCCGAGTCGGAGAAGGAGACGGGGAACTTGTTTATGAAGAACACGGCGGAGCTGATCCAGAAGTATCCGGCCGCTGCGCTGTGGCACAAGAATTTCCTGGTGAATTTTGGGCCGAAGACGGCGGCCTAGGGCTTCGTTTAAGCGGCAATTGGGGGTGGCGCGGGGCCTGTAGCGGGTACCGCGCCCTTCCCTTTTGTGTCCATCTCTGTTACAAAGACGATACGAAGAAGGGGTTCCCCAGCCCCGCGGTATCGAAATGCTAATGGCACGAGTCCACCGTAACTTGTTGAAAAGATTGCAGGTATTGAACTATGGCAAAGGCAGTTTGGAATGGGCAAACCCTCGCTGAGAGCGAGACGTTCGAGACGGTTGAAGGCAATATTTATTTTCCCGAAGAGTCGGTAAAGCGGGAGTTTTTCAAGGCGAGTTCCACGACCTCCAACTGCCCCTGGAAGGGACAGGCGCGATACTACACGCTGGTGGTGGACGGGCAGGAGAACCCGGATGCAGCGTGGTATTACCCCGATCCGAAGCCGGCTGCGCGCAGCGTCAAGCACCACGTGGCGTTCTGGCGTGGCGTGGAAGTAACGAAGTAACGGGGCAGTTAAGAACAGCTAGAGACAGCTAAGAGCAGCGTAGGACAGCTTGAGGCAGGTGAGGGCAGCACTTCTGATGGGATCAGGGTGCTGCCCTGTTTGATTTAGTAGGCCTGGGCTTGTTCGATGGGGAGGCGGATCTGGAAGCAGGTGGAGCCTGGGTTGGATTCGACGTCGATGGAGCCGCCGTGTTTGGCGATGATGCGGTTGACGGAGTCGAGGCCCAATCCGAGGCCTTTGCCGGGGGCCTTGGTGGTGAAGAAGGGCTCGAAGATGCGGGACTTGAGTTCCGCGGGGATGGCGGGGCCGTCGTTGGCGATTTCGACGAAGACGAGCTGGCTGGCCAGGCGGGTGCGCAGGGTGAGGGTTCCGGCGGGTTCTCCATCAGGGGTGGTGACGCTGAGGGCATCGAGGGCATTTTCGAGCACGTTGGTCCAGACCTGGTTGATCTCGCTGCCGAAGGCGGAGATGGCGGGGACGTCGGGATCGTACTCGCGGCGGATGTCTACTTTGTGCAGGCGGGACTGGAACATGGTGACGGTGTTATCGAGGGACTGGGCGACGTCGATCTCCTGGATGGGAGCCTGATCCATGTAGGAGTAGTCCTTGATGGCCGAGATGAAGTCGAAGATGCGGATGGTGGAGTTGACGACGGTCTCGGCCATGCGCTCGGCACGGAGGGAGCTGGCGAAGTTGGAGAGCGCGAGGCTGAGGACTTCGGGCCGGGCGATGGCGTCGAGGTCGTCGAGCTGAGCGATGCTGACGGTGGTCTCGGCGAGCGTGGGCGCGACCTTCCAGGGCTCGGCGACGTTGTGGGCTTCGAGCCATTTCAGCAGGGCGTCTTCACGGTCGTTCTGGAAAAGGACTTCGGCGGTGAGGCCGGAGGGGGTCACGTAGCTGGCCATGCGCTCGCGGGTGCGGTGCATCCATGACTTGTAGCCGTCGATCTCTTCCTGGGTAAGACAGGCTGCACCGAGACGGTACTTCTGGTCGCCGTAGGCGCGGAGCTCGCCGAAGAGACTGGCGGCGGAGCGCTGGGCGGCGGAGGCGGGGTTGTTGAGCTCGTGGGCGAGGTTGGCGGCGAGCTTGCCGAGAGCGGAGAGCTTCTCGGCCTGCTGCTCCATGCGGGTGACTTCGCGGACGCGATTGAGCAGGACGGTGACGCAGCGCTGCGCCATGGAAGGGATGGCGGCGAGCATGGCAGGGAACTGGTCTTTGAGGATGTCGAGGGACCAGGACTCACCGACGGCGTAGCCGGTTCCGCCGTGGCCCTTCATGCGGGAGAAGGGCAGCAGACCGGAGATTTGACCCATACGCGCGACCCAGAAGACGGTGTTGCCGGTCTGCCCGCGACGGATGTGGACTTCGCCGCCGAGCATGATGTTCATGGCGTCGACGGGGTCGCCTTCGCGGAAGAGAATGGCGCCGTCGGGGCCGAGGCGCTCTGTGCCATTGGTGGCGAGCCAAAGACACTCGTCTTCGGTGAGACCGTCGAAGGGCTCGATGGCGCGCAGGGCTGCAATGATCTTTGCCGGGTCAGTGGGGACTTTGGGCACGGTAGCGATGGCCTGGGGGGTGAAGGCTGGTTCGAAGGGCGGTTGGATGGGGGAGTATGTCGCCATAAGGGTCGCTTCCTCGGGTGTTGCGCTGGGTGAGGCCCGCTAGTGGAGTGGGGTAAAGGTGCCGAGTGGAGCCAGGGCAGCTTTCAACCAAAGGTACGGAGCTGGCGGGGCGTAAGTTCAAACTGCCGACAGGCTTATTGTGACAGGATTTCTGTCGCTACGTTGTAAATGAGACGGCCCGGCGGCGGAAATGTCGTAATGAGTAGTAGATGCGCGAAACGGCGGAAAGTCCCTTGCGACACGCTTATTCGGCGGGAGAGAGCAGGGTTTCGGGGAGGTGTCCGCTGGTGGTGGCACCGGCGTCGGGGGGGAGGCCGAGAGCGTCGATGACGGGCGCAAGCGCGAGCAGTGCGATGCAGAGGATGGCGAGATGGAAGTCCTGAAGCTGCGGCTGTGAGGCGGAGTGGTCGCGGGCGTAGGCAACCAGGCGCAGCGTGACGGCACCGACGGCGACCCCCATGCCCATGGAAAGCTGCATGACGGCGGAGAGGAAGCCGTTGGCGCGGGACATACGCTCGGAAGGGATTTCGGTGTAGGCGAGGGTGGTCATGCAGGTGAATTCCATGGAGCGCAGGCCACCGTGGACGAAGAGGATGGCCGCGATGAGGGCAGGGGGTGTGGACGGACCGAAGGTGGCACAGAGGGCCACGGAGACGGCGGTGAGGATGCCATTGACGATGAGGATGTGACGGAAGCCGAAGCGGCGGAGGGACTGGATGACGAAGGCCTTCATGGTGAGGTCTCCTGCGAAGAGCGCGAGGAGATAGAGGCCGGAGGCAAAGGCGCTGAGGCCAAAGGCGACCTGGAACATCAACGGAAGCAGGAAGGGCAGGACGGAGACGGAGATGCGGAAGCCGGAGGCCCCGAAGATGGAAAGGGAGTAGCTCTTGAGCTTGAGGGATTCGAGGTCGATAAGAGAGGTGGCGGGGGAGCGGCGGGCGGCGGCGATGGCGAGCGCTCCGCTAACGAGGCTAAGGACGAGGATGGAGACGGGCAGATGCCAGTGGCGGCCGTCGCCGCCTAACTTTTCCATGGCGTAGACGAGGCCGGTGGAGGCGAGGCCGCCGAGGAGGAAGGTGGTCCAGTCGAAGGGGTGCAGCTCCGAGGCGGGGTTACGGGTGTTCTCGATCCAGCGGAGCGTGAGGAAGAAAGCGACGGCACCGATGGGGAGATTGAGAAAGAAAATCCAGTGCCAGGTGGCATAGGTGGTAATGAAGCCGCCGATGGGCGGGCCCATGACGAGAGCGGCAAGGCCGGGCCAGGTGATGTAGGCGATGGCCTGGGTGAGCTGGTCTTTCGGAGAAGCGCGCAGGACGATCAAGCGGCCGACGGGGACCATCATGGCTCCGCCGATGCCCTGCACGATGCGCATGAGGATGAACTGTGTGAGCGTGTGCGAGAGGCCGCAGAGCAGCGAGGCGAGCGTGAAGACGGTGATGGCCGAGGCGAAGATGGTGCGGGCGCCGAAGCGGTCGGCGATCCATCCGCTGATGGGGATGAAGACGGCGAGGGTGATGAGGTAGGCGGTCATGCCCAGGTTCAGGTTGACGGCGCCGACGTGGAAGCTCTTCGCCATCTGCGGAAGCGCGGTGGCGATGATGGTGCCGTCGAGGTTCTCCATGAAGAACGCACCTGCGATAAGCGAGGTGACGAAAAATGGGGAGCGGGCCTGCTTCATGCCTCTTATCTTACGGGCGCGGCGCGGTTTTTCATCTCCTGCTGGCGCATGGGCATCGCGTCGATGAGCTGGAAGAGTTGATCGGGTGTGACCGGCGTGGTGGTGCGAAGTTTTTCGCCGCCGTCCTTGCCGAGGAGGATGACGGTGAAGGCGGTGGGGGCGATGTGGAAGCGGGTGCGGGCTGCGGCGGCATCCTGCGTGGTGAGGCTGCCGTCTTCGGGCATGTCGAGCGGGAGGATGTAGACGGCGATGTTGCGTTCTTTGATTTCAGCGGCGTGCCCGTGGAGGAGAGCGGCTTGCTGAACTGCGCGGGAGTCTTCGGGAGTGGGCGTGAAGACGAGGAGCGGGCGGCGCTTGTTGATCTGTGATTTGAGCGGAGTGGGAGCCATGTGGGCTGAGATGCGTAGCGGTGCGAGCAGGGTTAGGAGGAGTGCGGCGGTGGCAGGGAGATGGGGCTTCATGGGGTGTTTTTAGTGGAGTGTGATGGCAAGGAGAAACCCCATGGTCGACGGGTTGAAGCCGCGTCAACCATGGGTCACCCGGGTTTGTGGTTAAGCTTTGACTACGTTGCCGTTGACGACCTTGACGGGGTCGAGGAAGGGCATGGATTTGCGAAGCTCGGCGCCTACGGTTTCGATCTGGTGGGCGGCTTCTGCCTTGCGGATGCGGGCGAACTCGTGGCGTCCGGTTTCGTTCTCTTCGATGAACTTCTTGGCGAAGGTTCCGTCCTGGATGTCGTTGAGCAGACCCTTCATGGCCTTCTTTACTTCGTCGGTGACGATGCGCGGGCCGGCGACGTAGTCACCCCACTCGGCGGTGTCGGAGATGGAGTGGCGCATGTACTCGAGGCCGCCGCGATACATCAGGTCGACAATGAGCTTGAGCTCGTGGAGGACTTCGAAGTAGGCGAGCTCAGGCTGGTAGCCGGCTTCGACGAGCGTCTCAAAGCCCGCCTTGACGAGGGCAGATGTTCCGCCGCAGAGGACGGCCTGTTCGCCGAAGAGGTCGGTCTCGGTCTCCTCGGTGAAGGTGGTTTCGAGGACGCCACCGCGGGTGCAGCCGATGCCTTTGGCGTAGCTGAGCGCCAGCGCGAGGGCCGTGCCGGAGGGATTCTGCTCGACGGCTACAAGGCCGGGGACGCCGCCGCCTTCGGTAAAGACTTCGCGGACACGGTGGCCGGGACCCTTGGGCGCGACGAGCGAAACGTCAGCTGTGGCGGGTGGGGTGATGGTGCGGAAGCGAATGTTGAAGCCGTGCGCGAACATGAGCGTGACGTCGGGCTTCATGTTGGGGGCGATGTCGGCGTGGTAGACCTTGGCGGCGGTCTGGTCCGGGGTAAGGTTCATGATGACGTCGGCCCACCTGGAGACGTTGGCGACAGTGTCGACGACGAGGCCGGCCTTGCGGGCGCGGTCGGCGTTGGGTGAGTCGGCGCGGAGGCCTACGCGGACGTCGACGCCGGAGTCCTTGAGGTTAAGCGCGTGGGCGTGGCCCTGCGAGCCGTAACCGATGATGGCGACTTTTTTTGCCTGGATGAGGGAGAGGTCTGCGTCTGCGTCGTGGTATGCCTTAGCCATTGTTATTCGTTTTCCTTTGGAGTAATGGTAGCTGAGTTGAAAGAAGGCTTAACACCGATTACATGGATAAATGCGGATAGCCGGATCGTTGGAGGAGAGGAGGACTAGTCTTCTTCTTCCTCGTGAACTTCGTCGAATTCGTTGGGGAGGATCTCCTCTGGGCTCAGGTGTATGGCTGGTGGGGCAGCGGTTCCGTTGACGGTGCCGAGGGCCTTGAGGACGCGGCTGGTGTGATGGCCGCGGCGCATGGCCATGCGGCCGGTGCGGGAGACCTCGAGGATGGTGTAGTTGGACTCGCGGAGGACCTGGATGAGGCCTTCGATTTTGCTGGCGGCTCCGGTCATTTCGAGCATGATGGACTCGGGCGCGAGATCGACGACGCGGGCGCGGAAGACGGTGGCGAGCTCGAAGATCTGCGAGCGCGATTGCAGGCCGTGCGGCTCCTTGGGACCGGCGGCAACCTTGATGAGGCAGAGTTCGCGGATGACGGCTTCGGAGCGGCCAACTTCGTCGACGTCGACGGTGATCTCAAGCTTGTAGAGGGAGGCGCGGATGCGATGGGCGGCGGTGTCGGGTGCCTCGCAGACGATGGTCATGCGGGAGGTGTCGGGGCGCTCGGATTCGCCGACCGTCAAGGAGACGATGTTGATGTTGAGACGGCGGAAGAGCGAGGCGACTCTGGTGAGGACGCCGGGTTTGTCCTGGACCAGGGCTACAAATGTGTGGAGCATGAAAGTCCTTTCGGATTCGACGGAAGGTGTAACAGCGATTCAAACCGATCACACCGACTTTGAAGTTGACGCGTAGTTGGAAGGAGATTGTGAATGCACGCGGTGACAGGGGGCTTTACACCCGCTTGGGATGAAAGCGCGTGGCTAAGAAGCAGAGTCCTTGCGGGCTGAAGGCCCGCGCTACCATGGCCTGGGGCAACGCCCCAGGTATTCGGGTAGGGATGAATTGCGGGCTGTAGGCCCGCGCTATACTTGCGGCCATGTCCCAATCGCTTTCCTACGTGCTGGTTCACGTTGTGTTCAGTACGAAGGATCGTCGACCGCTGCTCCATGACAACATTCGCATGGAGATGCACTCGTACCTCGCGACTGTTCTCAACGGATCGGACAATATTTGCGTTCGAGTCGGCGGGGTTGCCGACCACGTCCACCTGGCGGTGTTTCTTGCGCGTACTGAGTCGGTTTCGCGTCTGGTGGAGAGGCTCAAGGTCTCGTCGTCGAAGTGGATCAAGACGAAGGGGACGGAGTTCGCGAAGTTCGGTTGGCAGCGTGGGTATGCTGCGTTTTCGGTGGGGTTGAGCGATCGTGACGCATTGGTGCGATACATCGATGGGCAGGCCGTGCATCATCAGCGGCGTGATTTTCAGGCCGAGATGCGTGCCATGTTCGACAAGTACGGGGTGGCGTTTGATGAAAAGTTTGTTTGGGATTGATGTTGGTTGGTTGACCGAGGAGGTGGTCGCGTTGATTTTGTGGCGCGGCGGACTTTTAGCGCGGACTTTCAGCCCGCCGGGTACGGATGGCTGACGACCTGGGGCGTTGCCCCAGGCTAGGGTGGCGCGGGCCTTCAGCTCGCAGGGGGCAAGGTGGTTCATAAAGTAGTTGGGCAAGACCGAAGGGTGGGCCACCTACTCATCCTCCGGGAGTTCGAGGAGCGGGTCTTTGGTGGGTCTCCGCACCATCTCGTGGAGGGCGGCGCCTGGAGCGATCATCGGGTAGACGCCGTCTTCTTTTTCTACCTGGAAGTTGATGAGGAAGGCTTTGCCGGAGGTGCGGGCTTTTGTGACCGTGGGGGTTACATCCTTGCGTTTGCTGACGGTGGCTCCGGCGATGCCGTGGGCATCGGCAAGCTTGACGAAGTCGGGTGAGAGGATGGGGCTGGCGGCGTAGTTCTTGTCGTAGAAGGCCTCCTGCCATTGACGGACCATGCCGAGGAAGCCGTTGTTGATGACGGCGATGTTAATCGCATAGCCCTCCTGCACGATGGTGGAGAGTTCGGAGGCGGTCATCTGGAAGCCTCCGTCGCCGGCGATAACCCACACGTCTTTCTCCGGGCAGGCGGCCTTTGCGCCGATGGCAGCGGGGAGGGCAAAGCCCATGGTCCCGAGGCCACCGCTGGTGATGAGCGAGCGGGGGGCGTCGTGCTTGTAGTACTGGGCCTCCCACATCTGGTGCTGGCCTACGTCGGTGACGATGATGGTCTGGTCGAGACGGCCGGCGGCCTTGGCTTCGCGCCAGATGTCGTTGATGACGTGAGCGGCGTAGAGGTGGCCGTTGTCGGGTAGATTGATGATATCGCGTACGGCGGCGGTGCCTTTGGACTTGTTGATCTCGTCGATCCAGGAGGTGACCGGATTGGTGGGGAGCATCGGGAGGAGCTGGTCGAGCGTGTTTGCGAGATCGCCGATGAGGGCTACGTCTACTTTGACGTTCTTGTTGATCTCGCTGGGGTCGATCTCGATGTGAATCTTTTTTGCATTTGGCGCATAATGCGCCAAGTTACCCGTCACGCGGTCGTCGAAGCGCATGCCGAAGGCGAGGAGGAGGTCGGCCTTCTGGATGGCCTGATTGACCCACGACTCGCCGTGCATACCCATCATGCCGAGGGAGAGCGGATGCGTGGTGGGGAAGGCTCCGAGGCCGAGCAGGGTGGAGGCGACGGGGATGTTCATGCGCTCGGCGAAGGCGATGACCTGTTCGCGGGCACCAGACTCGACGATGCCGTGGCCGGCGAGGATGACGGGCTTCTTTGCGGTGCTGATGAGTTCGATGGCCTGCCGCATAGCGGCGGATTCGGCCTTGAGCATGGGGTGGTCGCGATGGGGCTCGGGGGCGGCGGCGTCGAAGTCGTAGGTGGCGGTGGCTTGCTGGGCGTCCTTTGTAATGTCCACCAACACCGGACCTGGACGTCCTGAGCGGGCTACCTGGAAGGCTTCGCGGACGGTGGCGGCGATATCTTCTGCGCGGGTGACGAGGTAGTTGTGCTTGGTGATGGGCAGGGTGATGCCGGTGATGTCGACCTCTTGAAAGGCGTCGCTGCCGAGGACTTTTGAGGAGACCTGTCCGGTGATGCAGACGACTGGGATGGAGTCGAGCATGGCGGTGGCGATGCCGGTGACGAGGTTGGTCGCGCCGGGGCCGGAGGTGGCCATGCAGACGCCGACCTTGCCGGAGGCGCGGGCGTAGCCGTCCGCCATGTGCGATGCGCCTTGTTCGTGGCGGACGAGGACGTGGTGGATGGGGAACTTGCGCAGCGCGTCGTAGATGGGGAGGATGGCTCCGCCAGGGTAGCCGAAGATGGTGGTGGTGCCTTCGCCTACCAGGGTGGCCCAGAGGATTTCGGCTCCGGTGAGTTGCGGGTTGGTCGGGATTTCTTGGTTCGGCATTGTGGGTACCTCTATAAATTCGATTGAGTCGATTCGTGATCGTCGGTCACGAGTTGCAAAACACTGTCTGGATGCGATCAGCAATATTGGAATAAAAAAAACGAAGATCGCAGCGGCTTTCAATTTTGAGATCGCAGCCTCATGTGATGAAAGTGATGGATCGTTTGGCACGAGAAACCATATCCCGAAGAGCAAAAAGAGCGGAACAAGAGAAAGTAATCCGAGTGACCAAGCGACGATGGTCAAACTTAGAGTGCTTTTCTGGCCCTTGAGTTCCGAATTGGTCGACGTGGACAAGAGTGCGCATACCTCAAGGGCTAAAGCCCGATTTTGTGGTGCGATTGAGTGCCCGGGCTAAAGCCCGGGCCTACCCCAGAAGCAAGTGCAGCGGCAAAAAACAAGTGCAACGGCAAAGGCATAAACAAATACAACGGCAAGAACAAAAGCAAAAGCGGTGTTGCGGTTGAATGCTTCGAGCGGTTGGTGGTGTTGGCTTCTTCGGGGTCCTTCGACTTCGCTGCGCTTCGCTCAGGATGACGGTTTTGTGCGGAGTGGAGCAATGGGGTTGAGGTTAGGTAGTGACGGCTCCGATGCTGGCAGAGCTTACGGTGTTGGCGTACTTGGCGAAGACTCCGCGTTTGTAGCGGGGTTCGGGGGCCTTCCAGGACTCGAGGCGTTTGGCGATCTCTTCGGCTGGAACGTTGAGGCGGAGTTCGCGGGCCTCGATGTCGAAGGTGATGGAGTCGCCTTCGTGGACGGCGGCGATGGGGCCGCCGAGGTAGGCTTCGGGGGCGACGTGGCCGACCATGAGGCCGCGTGTGGCTCCGGAGAAGCGGCCGTCGGTGATAAGGGCCACGGTTTCGGAGAGGGCTGGGATGCCCTTGATGGCGGCGGTGACGGCGAGCATCTCGCGCATGCCTGGGCCTCCGCGTGGGCCTTCGTAGCGGATGACGCAAACGTCGTTGGGGTTGATTTTT
>Ga0123336_10002583_pt1 | contig 15634 bp, 12 predicted proteins | sample SSSSmetaG_FD_96466 | JGI IMG/M metagenome (GOLD analysis project Ga0123336, IMG submission 96466) | Glacier valley bacterial and archeal communities from Borup Fiord, Nunavut, Canada, to study Microbial Dark Matter (Phase II) - ​SSSS metaG | ecosystem: Environmental > Aquatic > Freshwater > Ice... | reverse complement strand
GCAGCGGAGCATGCGTTGAGTCAGCTAATCCGCTCATGATTAGCAGCGGAGCATGCGTTGAGTCAGCTAATCCGCTCATGATTAGCAGCGGAGCATGCGTTGAGTCAGCTAATCCGCTCATGAGGCTCTGACTCATCAGCACCGAACTCAACGATCGCTCGCTATTTACGATGGTGGCTACGAATTCAGCTGAAATGTGATCTTGTTGGCGCCTCTAATCTTCAACGCCCGGTGCGCATGCCATCCGTGTTGCCGCTAGCTCACAGCTGGAGTCACATTTCAACAGCAGCTCCTCACTACACCAGATGACTGATCGTTACGCACTGACGCTCGGCGAGCAAAGCGAGATTCACGTCGGCTGTGAGATTCACGGCGACGGCTTGGCCAAAGAAGGGTTTACGGTGGCGGAACTGCAAGAATTCCAACAGGCGTTCGGCGATCGGGCGACGTTGCTGATGCTGTCGGATGCGCTGCCGGTGGAACATCGGGTCGGCAATGAAGCGGCCGTACTCCATATTAAAGGAGGTATCAGCCTGCTGATGGGAGCGCCAGAATACGCAGACGGCATGCTCGTTGAGCAGCAATCCGTACAGTACGACAAGAGCTACTTTGATCGGCGTCGGCAGAAGAAGTTGAACAAACTTGCGCGCCATAATGCCGTTTTCGGTGACGTTCATGTCCAGTGCTCGGAAGACTACAAGCAGTCGACCGTGATTGCGTACGATGAGGTGCCAGTGTTCCAGCGACTGCGCGCCCTGCTGCCGGAGGTGTTTGGTGAGAAGGCACGAGAGCTGAATTCGGAAGGCAACCATTACTACAACGATAAGGCGGGCATCGGGTTCCATGGCGACTCAGAGAGGAAGATTGTCATCTGCTGTAGCCTGGGCAAGTCCACAGTGCTCCGATATTACTGGCGTTATCCGGGCACGTCAGAAGTGGGGTCAGAGATCATGGATATTGCCCTCGAGCATGGAGATATCTATATCATGAGCGAAAAAGGGACCGGTTACGATTGGCGGATGCGATCCAAGTTTCGCCTAGTGCATGCGGCCGGGGCGGATCCGTATGTGCAGCCAAAGGTCGCCCGCGGAGAGAAGCGCAAGCGCGACGAGTAGATACGTTTGTAGATGAACTTGATATACAGAAAGCAGCATGCCCACTTCACCGTTGTACGTGTGGAAGCCGCTAAATGCTACATGATTGAATATATGACGTGCAAGCACAGGCTCAGGTCAGACGTTTCGACGCAATTGGTCAGTCTGAGCCGATTTGAGTTCCAACCAATTCATCACATGTGCCCCTTCTCTGTGGCTTGTATCTCTGTTCGTCCGAGCACCTGAAATAGCAGCTGGCAAACAGCTCGACGATGATCGCATGCGTTTCGGCGAATCGCATAAATGTTTTCGTCTACCTACTCAACAACACGGTCGCGAACATGAACCCCCTCACCAAAATTGAGGCCACAGCTATGATCGGTGGAGTGAATCATGTCAAGCTGAGCCGCAAGCGCAAGCGAGGAGGATACGAGGAGTGGTGCCGACTGACAGGCGCATCACCTGAGCCAGTATCCGAACCGCTTCGGGATTCGACCACGCTCCAGGTGCGCGTCGAACGGACCACGTCTACAGCAGCTGCGGGGGTCAACCTCATGCATGCGGGTGGAGAAAGTGACCGAGTCAAGATCACATTTTCGTGTCCTGCATGCGGAGGCCGGAAACACACGCTACCCCCTCGATCCAAGTGGATGCGCATCGACATGATACTCCGCATGGTGCAGCGCCCGACGTCCATCGTCAAGTGGCAATTCGATCCGAATCGCGCGCACGTCGATATGTATGACTCGACGGCGGGATGGTCGGTGCGCGTGCGCCACAGTGATTGTCTGTAAAGGCGCGCGCTAACAGTCCATTCTCGCTACTTCGCTCCGAACGTGATACAAAATCGTCAATTCTCACGAGCAATGATCAAGATGTTCAGTTGTTCTAAACATTTTCGTGGTCACATTTGTCAATCCGAGTCACCAACTCCAACTGCAGCCACTCGTCCAAATTTCACCAGTTCTCCTGGACCAATGATGTCGTCCGTCACGTCAGCGAGTATGTATCGTGCGATCGATCTGACGTTGCGAATGCTTGTGGATGGCGATCGCATGACCGTAACGGTGAACCAACCGCAAAAGGGGCTGGATATATCGATCGCCATTCCGCTACTCCTAACCCCGCTGGCAGCGGAGAGCCGCTTGATGCCAATTGAGGCCGTAGAAGTGACCACTGGCGTTCGTGATGCCAGCGATCTGCTGCAAGGGACCAGCGCCAGCACGCATTCGTGTGTCACGTTTCGTTGTCCCTTTAACGACGACCGATGCAGTGCGCTACACATCGTGGTGCTGGATAATGGTACTGTCGGCACGTCTAGCTCGGTGCTGCGCCATCCGTTTGTGAAATGCCTGAACCATGCACTGGAGGCCGGCAACTGGAAGGCGCTGCACGACTTTACGATCGACCAAGCCTACACCGGCTTTCGACTGCAGCGCGGAGCAAGCACTGTCTTCACCAGTGTCGGCGAGGGAGTATTTCCCCTCCCCGATCGAAGTGTTCGATCAAAGGATCATGGCGGTGCAGTGATCGGGGGCGTATCTTTGACGGGGGCAGGATCCCGAGCCTTACTGCGCGCTGTGACTGGGTGCGCTACCCCTCGTGCTCGCGAGCTCCAACGTGTGGGACGCGAGTGCATGCTGCACACACTGCTCTGGCAGCACTTGGTTCGATACTGGACGGCGCAAGGCTCAGCCTTTTCGGATCCGGAAATGCTACGATATCTGTCTGCAGCGCTTCATTGAACATGAACCATTGAAAACACCTCCATCAACGCGAGCCTCGTATTTAATTTGAGTAGCAGCTGCGCATGCTGACACAGCATAGTATTACATACAATGATCAGATTCTCGAGGGCAAACTGTTACATGTAGTATTGATTTGCGTGTAAGGACAGCACTAGCATTTGAACGAATCGGATGCGGTACGAGCTCACACGTTCGCAAACGCCCACTCCGAATCAAACACCACACGGTCCTTCCATGCACTACGGCACTCGTCGATGGATGGAACTGACACGACGCGTGCCCACACCTTCAGTCCATTAGCGTCCAGCACCTGTCGCTTCAATTCCGGATGTGTCAAACGCACTTGACGTTGCGCACGGTCGCTCGTTTGCGTCCAGGCATCAAGCAACTTCCAAAACTCATTCTTGGCCGTAATCTGGTAGGTGCTGCCTCGTCGATTGCGTGTGCAAAAGCTCGTGAAGGAGTCGTACACGCTGTCTTTCACGACAAGCGCTCCAAATGAACCAAGCGTGTCACCGGGCTCAGCCTGTGCTGCCATCATCGTGGTTACAGCGCCTTCGATATGTTGCTCTTGCAGGCAATCATGCCACCACGCCATCATTGGACCAAATGATCGCACCTTTTGATCGCGCTCAAAATCCGTAGCGTGTATTTCGCGCGAATTGTAGTTGCTGAGGTCGTGATGGTAAAGCACATGCGCAAAGGCCAGCGCAGGTACCGCCATGATTTCGTCGTAATACTGCTTCAGCTCCATTGTCTGCCGACCACAGCGGCTTTCGTCGACCTCAAGCGCCATGAAACGACGTTGACGCGTCTCGCATGGCACCACAAATGCATCGTTACTGGCGATGATGATGTTGAGGTACGAGTCGACGGTATAGCTCGGCTGGTATTTGGCGTTGATGATATGCGTGGGTTCTGTGACCAACTTTTTCAAGCGTTGCGCTTGCTCGTGATTGCCGCCGTACGTAACTTCATCCAGAAATGCGAGGCAACTTGAGCGGAGGTTGTGCGTATAGGTGCCGAGGACGTCCTCCAAATTGTGCGCGTGGAAGAAGTGATCTGCGCTGCGCCCGATGATGTCGGCAAGCTTTTGCACGACGATGCCTTTCCCGGCGCCCTGCGGTCCTTTGACGACCACCGCTGTGCCGTTCTTGCCGCGTTTCTGAATCATGTTAGCCATCCACGAAATGACATAATCATACGTGACTTGGGAGTTGCGACACCACACCTGGCGAATGTGATTCAGCAGAGGCGCAGCGAGGTCAGCGCACGTAGTACGCGTTGCACCATTCAACTCCAGATTCGACTGGTACACATCGGCCATCTCCTGCGTGATATCAAAGCCGCGCCACAGATTGTAGTCACCAATGTCCCCAGTCGGCGGCAACTCGCGGAACAATGTGGCCGGCTTCTGCGGGTTAAATTCGATCTGGTTGAGCCGACGACCGGCCGGGTGATCCAGCCACAAGCTGGCGGCGTTGACTGCGACACGACGGCTTTTGCCAGCACGTCCGCCGGGCTGTAGCTGAACCAGCGCCGCAGCGTAGTTCGGCAGCTGAACGTTCAAGTTGGAATAGATTTCCTTCAGATCCTTCAGAGAGTTGAACGATGGCTGCCAGCGGACACGTCCGAGCTCGTGACTGTACGTGCCGAGCTCCTGCACCATCCACGGTTTGCCCAACCGTAAGAATCGTGCCCAGAATTGGTTCAGATATGAGACGACTGCCAGCTCCACCGCGGCGTCCATAGCGATTGCGGAGTTTTCGCACGTCGCCATCGCATGAGGATCGCGACGGACCGCTGCAATCTGCATTTGCATCTTGAGCTCGTCGAAGCTGGACTGTTGCGTACTGATTTGCTCCTGCACGATGCGCTCGATACTGGCGAGGCTGGGCTGCAAGTCGATCTCTTGTGGCGCAGTACACGTCTCGGCCTGGTTCAGCTGTGGCTCGCCGGCCCGGGGCTCAGCTGCCGATTCCATGGGTGACTGCGGGCGGTTTTGATCCACCACCACAACTAGGCCGGGCCCGCCGCTACTCGCAGGCTCAGTCTCCAGCGTGTCGATCATGATCACGTCAGACTGCTCAGAGGATGACATCGAATAGGGCGTGTCCGGATCAGTCTGACTCAGGCCCTGGGTTGGACTGACGACCTCGGGGGATGTCGATATCGATGGTCCGTTCCCGAACAAGGCGCTCCATGCGTGATCCATCGTCGCCGGGACAAAGTGTTGCTTCTTGTTCGTGCCGCAGCAAAAGTCCGAGATGGTGACGCCTCGCAGCGTGACGCAGAACGCCATCGGGGTGTTCTCATGCACATGTGGCTCACCGGAATCGTACTTTGTGCGGTTTGGGCACCACGCCGAGCGCAGCACAAACTCGCCCTGGATGCGGCTGATCACCCGATCGGCACAGGTAGCTGGACCTGATTCATCCGATTGTGTGAGGATGGTCTGGCACTTGCCGATTGCGACGTTCGGCCCCAGGACGCGCAGGTTGATGAACATGTGTTGCAGGGCGGCGATGCGATCGCTAGGCGTTTCAGAACTCGCGATGCTTTTTACGTGGCGCACGCTACTGGGTGTATGGTCGACGTCGCGCGCTCGCTTCTTCTTCAGCTGCTGCGTCTCAGCGAAGCTGAGCAACTTGTCGTCATCGACATCGATGGATAGCGACGGCATGCCTCGAAAGACAAGTTCCGCCCAGTTGAGGAGCGATTCGGCTTTCGTTGACGGCATCGGGCGCAATTCGGTCTTGTGCAGTTTACGACAACCGATGAGACGGAAGACGCGATTGGGCGTGTACACTGCGCCGTCCAGCAGGGTTGCAGCGCCGTGCTGCATCCAACGGATGTTGCCGGCCGCAGCTTCGTGATCGAGGTAGGCCACGTAGGCCTCCATGAATCGGCGCATGTGCTGGATGTTGACAAACGCCTCTGTGGTGACGTGCGCGTGGAGGGAAAACTTGCCTCCTTGCTCGTCGCTGGCCGTCTCCCAGTGCAGTCCGCTCCAGTCGACTGCTCGTCCATATGTGTGCTGGAAGAAGCGGTCGAATGTGGTGCAGAATTCTTGCTTGACGTGGGCTTCCTGTCCTTGCACGCGTTGTGCTAAAAGCTGCGACGCCGAATGTTGTCGCTCCGCCTTCGCCGAGACGGATGCGTCGAAATCAAAGTACAGATGAACGGGCGCGTCGTCAATCACCATGGCGCACATCCACATGTACTTGGGATCGAGCGCGCTATACGCGTGCAGCAGCTTTGGAAACGTCATTCCGCCGAGGAAGCTGTAGCCACAACGCATGGATGCATTGCCCTCGTGTAGTCCTTTTGCGATCGCTTGCTGCTCCTCTTCTTTATTCTTGTAGCCCATAATTGCGATCGGCACCTCCTGACGCGTCCATGCATCCACGTCACTGTTCATGGACGCCAACGTACGGAATCGTTGCGGTTTCAGCAGTTTGCTGTCGCGAAAGCGCGCAAGGTCCAAGCACTGCGGGTCTTGCTCCAGTGTTTTGCCAGCAGCCGGGCGAAATCGAAAGAAGCGCTGCACATTCAACGACTTGCACACCGACTCAAACTGTTGCGTGCCTTTCGGACGGTTGTTGAAGGAGTTGTTGATAAGCGAAAGCATATGGACGTCAGAACAGGGTATGAGGACTGGTGGCGTTGGGGGGAGGAGGGAGCTCGCTCAATTGAACAAGTTGGCGTAGATAAAATTGGCGACCGTGTTGCAAAATGTGCCACTGTCAGTTGGAAATCGAAATGGCCATTTTCACTGCGGGCCGCCCCCCTCGATGGCTGCGCGTCGATCCGTTCAACCCCGAGCCCGGAAGTCGCTCGGAAGTCGCGATCCCTTTTTACCTTCTACCTCCTTACTTCCAGGCTTATTATTCTAGATCAAGTTAAAGTAGAGTATAGTACCCCCTTATGTCCTTTCACTTCCAGGCTTCCAGGCATTCCGGGCTTCCGGGCCGAATGTTTTGAAATCCGGAGGTGGCCGGTCGTCCATTATAGAAGTTTACCCCCCCGGCAGCCTGGAATGCCTGGAAGTCCGGGAGTCACGTGCTAGCGCCTTTCCAGAACAATCAGCACACTTTCGGGCATGCTCGGGCGAGCCTGGAATAGTTGTTTATCCTCAGAGCAGAGGGTTGGTCATGGGGAGTACTACGTGAACTTCGCCCGCTCGAGCTCGGGGGAGGGCTAATTCCTCACAACAATTCAGCTGTGTTTTCTGCTTAGATTCATTCGATCAAACAGTAGGAAAACATGAAGGGAATCAATAATAAACAGCACAGCAGCGATCGGTGCAGTTAATTGGCTGCCGATTAGCACCGGCGCATGCGTTCAGGCAGCTAATCCGCTCGTGATTAGCACCGGCGCATGTATGCAGGCAGCTAATCTGCTCCTACTCCCGTCCTGATTAGCACCGACGCATGCGTTCAGGCAGCTAATCCGCTCGTGATTAGCACCGGAGCTCGGCGTGCATCTTGATTTTATGAGTCACCCCCGATCGCTGGACAGGCGGGGCGCATTGGGTCGTTCATCTCGGAGCCTGGAAGTCGCTCGGAAGTCGCGATCCCTTTTACCCTATATCACCTTACTTCCAGGCTTATTATTCTAGATCTAGTTAAATAGAGTATAGTACCCCCTTATGTCCTTTCACTTCCAGGCTTCCGGGCATTCCGGGCTTCCGGGCCGAATGTTTTCAAATCCGGAGGTGGCCGGTCGTCCATTATAGAAGTTTACCCCCCCGGCAGCCTGGAATGCCTGGAAATGCGGAAGTCTCGTGCTAGCGCCATTCAAGAACAGTCGGCACTTCCGGGGGCATGCCAGGACCAGCCCGGAAGTGTTGTGTTGCCTAAGGATGCTGATGTCGCCGACCTTGCACAGCGAAACTCCGAATTGCGGGCGCTGTTGCGATTCGTGTCATCATTTTTATCTGTGGCTTTATGTTCAACTCTGCACCGGCTCAAAGTGATCCACTTTTCACAATCATGTCGTCCACCCGTTCACTTGTCGACGAGCTCGTATCCATGGCCGCAGTACCGGAGAGCGCAAACAAATCCACCAGCACTGCACAAATTGAAGAAGAGCTACTCCGAGCGTACCGACGACATCAGCCCATCGCACAGAACAGGCTCACCGCGTCGCAACCAGCCTTCGCCAATGACACGTTTTGTTGCACGATATGCGATCAAATGCTGCCACCATCATCGTTCTACCCCTCCAACCTACAACGCTCGGCCTTCTACTGCAAAGCATGCTGCCGGAAGCAGGTCCTAGCTTTGGCTCGGCAGCGCAAATTGCAAACTCTTGCGACGCAGCCCGAGTCGGACAATACCGTAACGAGCCATTGTGGGCCGGCACTTTCCAGCAGCACGGTGGCCTCGCCCATACGGCCGAGACGTCAGACTCAGCTGCCTGGCAGTGACGCATTCGTGGCGAAAAAGACTGCAAACATGGTCAACCGGCTACGCCGAATGTGCGCGCGTCCCGACAAGGCTGGCTTTCGAAAGCTATTGGCGCATCCGGTTGGCCTTGGTTTCGGGGTTCGCGTAGCACGCAAACTGCTAGCCTTTTGGCAGCATCAATCAGCGCTGAGTGGCGATGGACCGACAGACTACAGCCAGCTGTGCTTGTTGCCGTGGACCACGCACGTGTTGAAACAAGATCGGGATTTGACACCGTGGGACATCATTCCCGTCACTCGACAAGAATGTCGTCGGCTGTGCTCCATCCCCAGGCAGCTGTGGCAGGACTGCTTTCAGCCGGGGGTGTATGTTGGTGTGGAAACTAAACTCGCAAACCTTCACCGGACGCTGCAGCAAGAGCAACTGCCACATCAAGTTGGCAATCCAAGCGATAGCGACGACACGCTTATGGCTAGTTTGTGATTGAATATTATCATTTGAATCGCACCATTTGTTTTTCTGTTTTGAGGTCGAGGCCAGGTGAAAACATGACGGTTTCTTTTTCCGCGCGCAGGTGTAGCAAACACGTTCTCTCCCCCCACCCCGCAAACCTATTGAAGCCAACATGAGGACAGATTCGAGTAGGCAGGTCAAAGCAACCATTCAAACTGATTCCAGCAATGATCAAAACACAGCGGTTATATCACTTACGCGCGCAGTGGCTGCAGCACTCGGACATATCTTTGGTGCGGACAAGACGTTTGTGAAGTTCCAACCAGTGTGGCTGCGGAATCCGCACACAGATCGCGCCATGACGCTTCACATGTACTGTGACTCACTGAATCTGGCAGTCGAGTGCGGCAGTACTAATCCCTGTGGGATGGAGCCTGATCATGAATTGGACAACGGCAACGCAGCTTGCATCGATCGGGCACAGCGCTGGCTAAAACACAAAATGTGCGACGTGAGAGGCATTACGATGATTCACGTTCCGCTCACCGTTCCGCCAGACGACGTGGATGCGTTTCTGCGCAACGCATTGAACTGACGCAACGCAGGCTGTTTGTCACGTACACGGATTTCCCTCGCACACGTCGCGCCACAAACCTTTCATTACGCGTTTGATCAACTTCCAACACTGATATCATGTTAAACTATGTGTCAACTGAATGCAGACTAGTAAGTTGACTGATCAGAATCAGCGATGGTGGCGATCCTTCAAAGCAGGCACGTGGTCGACGTGTACATGACGTTCGATCGCAGCTCATGCTTACTAGAACACCATGTCTTCTAGTTGGTCTGGGTCGACCATGCTAAATGCATGTGGTCCAGGAAGCAGCTGGCTCACCATTCGCTGACTCGCCTGCTGAGCTCCCTGGCTGTGTTTGGGCTTGTAGTAGAAGTTGCGCTGTGTTGCAGGGTCATGCGCCATGATCGACGCCAACATGCTCATCTCCGCCTCGGTCGCTCCAGAAGAGAAAAATATGGTGACCAGACTAGAGCGGAACGTGTGGGCATTGACTGGGCGGCCCAACACTTGCTGAGTCACCAGGCAGGTGGACGAGCTGAAGTCCATTCGAGGAGCTGCACCACTGCGCTTGAAGAATACGTAATCGTGCTGAGCAGCTGCATCGGCTGCAGACCGCGCCAGCATCCGAGGTCGCACACTCTGCAGGTAGTGGTCGTAGGCTGGCGTCAATTGACTTGCAAGAGCAAACAGCGTGGGACGACCATTTTTGGATTGCTCTGCTCTCATCCGGATCCAGTAAAGTCCGTCGGCTTCCTTCGTGAAAGAGCTGCCAATGCGGAGCTGCTGCAGCACCTGACTGCGCGGGGCCAACCCCAGGCAGAGCGTGCCTGTGATGAGATAGTGCGTGAAGTTCCAGTCGCTGGCGCTGTCTGCGGCCTCCATCGACGCGGTGTCACTCAGGTAGGCCAAGCAGGCCTGCGTCACAGAACTGAGCTCCTCCTTGGTCATGGTCTGGTTGGGGCTGCAGGTGGGTGCCTCGGCTACAGCTGCTGTGAGGTGCTGCTGAGGTACCGGTGCTGCCTTGCCAACCGGCCGCAAGGGAGTCGTGATTGCTGGAGCTGCCCGATTCAGAACAGTGCCTCCACTCCACGTCTTTGGAATTTCAAACACTTCTTTGGGCTGCGCCAGAGCACCACGTGCACCGTGAATGCCCAGAACCATCCGGTTTCGTGCCTCTTGCTTGCGCTGGTTCGAGCTCTCACTGCAGATGTTCTCCACGTAGAGGTAACTCTCGTAGGCCGTCGGCTGCACAAACTGGCGCGTCTTGACCGACTCGGCACTGGAGAGGAAGACCAGCATTTTCTTGACGAGGAGAAAGATTTGGTGCATCCGCCCACTACCCACTTGACGGTTCACAAGCGTCTGGTAGAGTGCCTGGACAACTGACAGCTGGAGTAGGGCTTTGAGGTCGATGGTGTCCATGGCCTTGCTCTCATAGAGCAGAGCAAAGATGAACTTGAGCGTGTTCTTGATGGGTGTCAGCTGGGACGTGGACTTGACTCGCTTCGCCTTGACCAGTGCCTCGGTGGCTGTCATACAGGGACTCGCCAGCCACTGCATGAACGGATAGGCAGCTGCTTGGAGGTCTTCCTCCTGCAGTAGTGGCCGAGCTCCTTCCGCCAGTAGCACCCCCGCAGCGACTGGCTCTGCCTGATCATGATCTGACTCTGCTTGGCCCAGCACTACCTGGTTGAGGTGACGTGAGGGCGGCTCAGGCTCTGCAGCTGACTCAGCCACAGCTTGCTCCAGTTCTGCCAAGTCGGCGGCAGATAGCTCCGAGTCAGCTGCATCAGCTGCCTCCTCAGTTTGAGCTGCCTCCAGCTCCTGATCAAATCGCATCACAATGTCTCCATGGTCCAGGAGCTGAGTGGAGTTGGTTTCGGTGCAGCGATCAGCCTGCTCCTTCTCCTCGCTTTCGACGCCGAGCGGACCCGATCCGACTGCAGCTACCTCATGGCTAGTAGACTCAGTCGAGTCAGGACCTGAGTGAGCTGCTGCACCATCATGGCCAACCTCCTGGACTGGATCGTCCTCAGGCTGATCAGCCACTCCAGATCCCATCTCGGCTGGCTCCGCACTGCCAGTCACCTCCATGGCACTGTGCTCAGCCTGGGCGACAGCAGTATCTGCGGAAGCTAGGGATCTGAGACTGGAGAACGCTGCCCCACTGCTCTGTTTGCGACTGGCTCCAGTAGCGGGGGTGCTGGGTGCTGACAGCAGCTCAGCAGCGTGCTTGAGGCGCTCATGGCGGTGGCGGTTGCTGGAGGAGGACAGTGTGCAGCTGCAGAAGCGGCAGATGTGGCTCAGCTTAGCTGCAGTTGCTGCAACTGACCCAGGACTTGTCAGACTGGAGCTGCTGTTGACGGCCGACCCAGGTGAGCAGTAAGGCAAGCTGGCAGCAGCTGGCAGTGCGTCTCTCACTCGAGCATGCTTGAGCACATGACCTGAGGCCGCCCCGGGCCACGTGAGCATCTGCCAGCGCCGTCGCTCACTTGCCACCGTGGCGTGGCCAGGCTGCGCATGCTGCTGCGACGACGGAGCGGGGCTGGACGGGACCGAAGCCGACAATGAGACCGCTGCAGCAGCACTGTACGACTGCTGATTGGGGTCTGCAGGCAGAAAAGAGCACTCAGATTGAGCTCTGCTGATGCTGCCGTTGCCGGGAGGACGCGCATAGGGGGCTGCAGTGACGAGACGGCGCCTGACACGACGCTGAGCAAACATGCCTGTGGCCTGCGGCGGTGGTCTGTGGCCAGTGACAGGCTTAGGCCTTGAGAGTTGAGAGTCAGACTCACTCACTGAGGTTGGCTGCCTGACTGCGAGAGAAGCTAGTGGATCTAGGCTTTGAGGATGAGTGTAAGTGAGTCGATGAATGAGTGCTGCAGTGCTCCAGCTCAGCAGCTCTGGCCTGGCCCGAAGAGTGAGTGCAGAATCAGCTGAGCCTGTGGATGGAGTGGTTTCAGAATGATCCAAGACAATCTCGAGGCACTCAGCAGATTCTGTCCACAAGCTCTAAGACGTGAAACGGATTGTTCTGCAGTCAGGCACTCAGCAGCAGGGAGCCGGTCGGAGCCGCTCAGAGCACTCACTGATTGTAAGTAATTAGGGTTATTAGGGTTATTAGGGTTATTAGGGTAATATTAGGGTTCAAAACAGGGTGAGAGGCATTTTATTTTACTCAACACCTTCAATCGGGTAGAAATAGTGATAGCCGCAATTATAGTTCATGCATCTACCGCACCTGTAATAAATGATGTCATTGACTGAATTGTGTAACTGCTCTCAAATAATTATTCTGGAGGCCCAAAGACGTCTCCATCGTCTCAAAATGCGTCTCTGGCGTCTCGAACTGCGTCTTTCGCCACCGGGCTGTTTATTTTTTTGCACTGCGGTGTCCTGTGAACACTGTCTAAATTCCGCTGTCTTAGTCAACCCAACTGCGCGCTGTTGCAGCTGACACAATCACACCAGACAATTTCCGTCAGTAACTGCATTACTGCGCATTCACCGCACCTCTGCCTCTGCACACACACGCCACCGGTACCGCGCTGGGCCGCGCGCGCTGCCAATATGGCCAGTGCTAGCAGCAACCAGACGTCGCACTGTGGACGGTGCAAGCTTTCCACTGCCAGGCTAAGTGACAGCTTTGCTCAGTTCAACAGAGTCTGGCCACACGCGCCTCCTCTGACTGCGTGACTGACGCTGCCTGTCTGCGTGCAGCAACTGTGACAGGCGCCAACACTCAAGAACGATTTCTCTTAGCATGTATTATTCGGCTCTAGCCTTTCTATCTGTTTGTCTGCGGACGTGCACAGGAGTCGTGACGACGCGGGTGCACGTCCGCTCGCTTAGCCGTTGGCCGCTAGCTTTTCCCTTTTTGCCTTAGCCGTTGGCCGCTCGCTCCCTTCCGCTTGGCACTTCTCGTTCGCTCGCTACGTACTGATCATACCAGCGCAGCCAACCAGTCGCACTCATCCAACCTACTCGTGTACTACTCGACCGCGCTCGCATAGCTACGAGCCGGTCACAGCAACAGCTCCAGCTCTAGCCGGCGTCTGCTTGCTGCAACACGCTCTAGCCTGCGTCAATGATGCCGGCTACACCTCTTTCTCTCTGCGCTTGTGCTGCGGGCGCTGCTGGCACTGTGCAGCGTCACCAGCGCAGCGGGCGCGCTGGCCGCGGTGTGCTCAGGCGCGGCCAGACGGTCACATTAGAAATGCCCGTGTCGCTGCCACTGCTCACAGTATGACTGTTCGCTCTGCAACTGCCCACAGCGATTTGCCGCACTGCCACGGAATCGCGCGCGCAGTCACCTCCGCCATGCACTCCACTCTCATCTCCCGCCACTCGACGACGCGTGTGCTGCTGGCGCTGGCGGCTCTGTGTCTGATCCAGGCAGGCCTCGTAGAGGCAGCAGACTACGCCAGCTGTGCTGGCTCTGCCTGCGCAGGACAAGGAAGCACGGCCAGCGGCACCGATGGCGTCATTCACTGTTGCCCGAGCGGAGGCACGATTCGCCAGAGCAACAACGCCGTCTACTGTTCGCAGCAGCAAACTTGTCCCACCGTCGCTTCGGTCGCATTCTGGCCCTCTCGCGGCTGTGTGGGATCGCAGACCTTCTCCGCGGTGACGTTGCCTGCTGGAAGCGTGGACATGAGCACATGCGCCCCCGCTCCCGGGCTCAGCGCTAGCGGCACTTTCTTTTCCCTCACCTGTCGCGCTCAGAATATTCCTGCCGGTGGATGGATGATGTCCACCCAAACGGGATCCTGTGTAGGCTCGACGAACTACCGAGAGACGTTTGGATCGGTGACTGATACCGGCTACTGCTACAATCTGCCAGGTGGCGTGTCCGTGGTGGTCGACTGCTCGGGCACTGCAAATCCCCCTGGGACCAGTATCACATCTCCGCCACTCCATCCGGAGATCTTCATGGACACCATCAACTGGACTCCCGTCGCCGGCATCCCGACATCAGCTGCTGCCGTCTTTGGTGATGCGACCTGTCTGGATGGCACGCAAAAGATGCGAGCTACATCAGCGAGCAGCCCGTGCTTGTACATGGGGTCGACAAGGTGGAGCGTGGCATGCTCGGGCACATCGGAAACCGCCACGTGGACCGCTCGTAGTTGGCTCACCTTCGATGATTGTACCGCAAGCACGTCGACACCAACTTCGACGGTATCGGGGACGGGGCTCGCATGCACACCTACTCTCACCGGAGGCATCGTGGTGGACTGCTCTTCGGCGAGCCAGGGCAGCTACATCAACTACGTACCGCGTGCAGACGGGGGCTGGACCGCCTTTGGTGCGTGCTCGGCTACGTGCGGTGGAGGCATCCAGACGCGCACCTGTACGAATCCGGCGCCGGCGAATCGAGGCGCCAATTGCAGCGGGGAATCCTCGCAGGCGTGCAACACCGACGCTTGCGATGATCCATCGGGCGCGAGCAGTACCGGTGCTGCCAGTACCGGTGACGGCGGCGGAAGTATCAGCGCGGCGACATCGACCCTCTCTCCCTCAGGGAGCATCCTCTTCTTCGCCGGTGCTGCTGTCGTCGCCAACGGCATGCGCGCTGTCCTCTAAGAAGTGGCGACGTGCCACGTTCCGCGCACTGCTCGTCTGCCTCAAACTCCATGACCGGCGCTCTCCACTCTCCCTCCATTCACACACACGCACACAAACTAAAACAGTTCATTGCATTGTACACCATCGAGACAATTTCATACACACTGCAATTATTGTTTAAACTATTCCAACGCTGACCTCACTATCGAGCCGTATCTGCCGCAAAATGTACAGCTGTAGCACGGCTTCGCTGTTCGTGTGAGTCATGGTTGCGGCTTCCGGCGCTGTGTTGGAGACGCCGGAGTGGGCGCCGACGTGTCTTGCTCAGGTGCGTCTCGCAGCATAGACTCTTGCATAAACGATAAAATGGTGTTTAAATGCAAGAGTCTGTGCGAATTGTGCCCTCCGGACTTGATGGTGGCGACGTACCCGCGCGTTGCCCAATTCGAAATAACTGCTTTAGATATCGAAAGCACGGATGAAGCTTCGGAGACAGTGAGCCAAAGTCGCGGCTCATTGCCTTCCGGCCCACAGCGGGGTGCTCGATTGTGCGCAGCCTGAAACAGATCCTTGAATCTGTCGTCGACGGTCGTTCCAATGCCACTCGTTGCCCTTAAGCCAGGTTTTCCCGAATCAGAGAAGACGCGTGAATGGGGTTCCATGCCGGACTCTGCCGCTTCTGACGCATGTGATACACCGTCGGGTGCAGTAGGGTTGGGATGCTGTGCGATGGTGCGTGTCGGGCGGATATCGTCCACGTCCGTGAGCATGGTCACATTCGGT
>Ga0123336_10002582_pt1 | contig 15642 bp, 11 predicted proteins | sample SSSSmetaG_FD_96466 | JGI IMG/M metagenome (GOLD analysis project Ga0123336, IMG submission 96466) | Glacier valley bacterial and archeal communities from Borup Fiord, Nunavut, Canada, to study Microbial Dark Matter (Phase II) - ​SSSS metaG | ecosystem: Environmental > Aquatic > Freshwater > Ice... | reverse complement strand
CAGCTTGAGCGAAGGATCGAAGATCCCCAGATCGTTGTCGTAACGAACGCCCAGGTTCAGAGTAAGTTGCTGAGTCACCTTCCTATTTTTAACGCCCACCGGGTTCGCCGGTCAGCACTTCACGCTGGGTACGAATCCGGGACATGGTCGCGCATCTTCGGAGCCGGCATGGTGAATGAAGTGAAGCTGGGTCTTAACCATTTCGATTGGGACAATGAGGCGCTCTCGAACAGCCCGGAACTGCGCTTCCCCTCGGCGACGGTGGGCGGCCGTTACAACTATCCGCAGGTCTTCCGGCAGAATGTTCAGCAGTATCGCGACGACCTGTTCTGGCTGAAGGGTACCCACAGCATGAAGCTGGGCGGCGAGTACTTGTATGACAAGCACACAGGCTTCTTCCAACAGAACCTGCGCGGCACTGTCTCGGCTTTTTCGCAGGACCCGAACTACGCGGCGGTCTTCCCCACGGTGGACCCCGCCACGTGGAACCTGACGGCAATCGCGCCAACTGCATTGAGTTACGTGCAAGGGTTTGGCAACTTCAATATCAATATTCCCAGGAACACGATTGCTTTCTGGGCGCAGGACGATTGGAAGGTGACTCAGCAACTTACTCTGAACCTGGGCGTTCGTTACGACAACGATCTGGGGATCTTCGATCCTTCGCTCAAGCTGGCTAGTGGCATCGTAACGCCACGTTCGGGCGACAATCACAACATCGCGCCGCGCATTGGATTCGCGTATGACGTCACAAACAAGCGCAAGACGGTGATACGCGGCGGAGCGGGAATTTACTATGCCGATATCCAGGCCAATCAGGTGATCGACCAGCAGATTTTCAATGGACAGCAATCGCTGCAGGTTTCCGTGGACCGAACTTCGGGCTCGACGATCAATTTGAATGCGCCATTTGGAAGCACAACGGGCGCGCAGTTTCTGAGCGGCGCTGTGCCTGTGGCGAAGCAGCAGGTGCAGATACTGGGGCACGATGCGCACACACCTTATTCGCTGCAGTCTTCGATCGGCGCGGAGCACCAGTTCGGGAAAGATTGGACGCTCTCCGCGGATTTTGTCCACTGGCGCGTGTATCACGATTGGATTCGGACCGATGCCAACCTGCTATTCAACCCGGCGAACGGCTTCAACCAAAGCCCCAGCCTTGTTGCTCGGCCCGATGCGCGGTATACCGGCATCCTCGCTTTTACCACTCCCGATGCGGCGGGTGCGATTTCCGACGGGCTTCAGATGGAGCTTCGCAAGCGTTTTTCCCGTGGCTTGACGCTGGGCGTAGGCTATACGCTGGCGCGATTGAAGGATTCAACCACCGGACCGTTTTATTACCCGAATAATCAGTACGACCTTAACAGCGAATGGGCCAACTCCGTGGATGACCAGCGGCACACGCTTTCCTTGAATGGGAGTTATCAACTGAAGTGGGGCTTCCAGGCGAGCCTGTTCTATCATTACGGCAGTGGTCAGGCATATCAGGTGACAGCGAGCGCGAACCCTTTCGGAAATACAAATGTTACCAACCGAACTTTCAAGACGGGAGTGGCGACTTACAATCATCCAGCGAATAACCTTCCCTCCGCCACGGCGCCCGGCTATTTTGTGACGGTGCGGGACCAATTCTATGGGCGCCCGATTCAACGCGTGGATACTCGCATCGCAAAGAAATTCGCGGTGAAGGAGCGGCTGAAGCTGATTGGTATGTTTGAAGCGTTCAACCTTCTGAACTATCAGAACTACGGCACTTACAACACGTCCATCACAACGAAGAGCTTCGGCGCGCCGGCCCAGAACACGAATCTGGCTTACGCGGCAAGGATGCTGCAGTTGGCGGCGCGCATTGAGTTCTAGCTTCTTACTTGGCCTGCTGTTGTTCAGCGGCTGGACGGATCATGTCGCGCCGATTCTGACCAAAGAGCAGAAGCAGGTTTACGAGAAGCTGAAGCCGGAAGCACAGCAGAATTTCGAGCACGATTTCTGGACCACGAAGAGTATCGGGCCCGAAGAGTATGCCCAGCGGCGGGCTTACATCGATGCGCAATTTGAGACTTGGCGCACGGATCGTGCTAGCGTCTATCTGAGCCTAGGCGCGCCACAGAAGATCACACGGCTGGCGAGTACGCGCAGTTTCTGGCCAATTGAGATTTGGTACTACGCCTCAGCGCCCAGCATCGGCGTTTCGAGCGCAGTACAGTTCCTGTTTTACCAGCGCAACCAGGCGGGCGATTACCGGCTTCATTCGCCCACGCTGGACACGTTCACGGCGCTGTTGAATCCACAAAGCGGCACGCGGGGAGCGTTCCGTGCGAATGACCTTCTCACCGAAGGAGACATTCGCAACACGATGAACCTGACGCCCGCTGAGACGGAAATTGTGGACGCGGCGCTGGGTGTTTCGAAAAGCATTAAGGGGATGGAGAACGATTCAGTTCTGGCGCGGGCCACTTCTCCGGCGGAAGCGCTCGCGAGGGACCCCACCTTCCAGGTGAACGCGCGCCTGGTGACGGCGGCTCATCCTGTATTCAGCATGTTCGAATCCTGGGCGGAGGATGGCACGCCGGTGATCGATGTCTCGATTGAAGCGCCGGTCCGGCGGACTATCGGGATAACAGTATCGACGGAGAGCACCGAACTTGCCGTAACTCAGTTCCCCAAGGTGCGCGTGCGTTACCAGCACCGATTGTATTTGCTGCCCGGCACTTACGCACTTACCGTCACCATTGACGACTTTCCGTACACTTATCCCCTGCGAGTAACATCGCGCCGCATGTCTGAAATACTCCTGGGTCAACAGGAGAGCGGTGGTTCGGCCACGCCGTTTGAATTCGGCGCTGTGCATTTCAATCCGGCCGCGCAGACTCACGCACTGATACAAGTGCAGGCGGGAGATATGGTGACATGGCGGCTGCATCAAAACGCGCAGACGCTCTGGGCGCGGCAATCGAAAGGGCCTATCTCCGTGGTGTCGCTGGACGCGCCGGCGGGCAAGTATCAGCTTGAGGCGCGGGTGGGAACTGAGACACGTGAATGCCAGGTGGAGATTGGCGCGAGCGACCCGAAATTGCCGGTGATCTCCTACAATGCGAACTTGAGGCCGGCCGAACGAGCGAGGTCATTAGGGCGGCAGTGGCTGGCGCGAGGGCAACTGGTGGAAGCGAGGACATGGCTCACCAGAGCGCAATGGTTACAGCCATCGGATGCGGTGACCATTGACCTGGCGCGCGTGGCGGCACTGGCGGGCGACCTGGATACACCGCGAAAAGAGTTGCTGGCCATTATCGCGCGCGATCCTAATTCTTTCGAAGCTCTCACCGTGCTGGGCTTTATCGAAGCGCAGCTGCAGGATTATGGCCTGGCCGCGGATTACTATAGGAAGGCGCTGGCGCTGCACGCTTCGCCAGCGGTTTCGAAAGCACTGGAGCAGGCTATTTCTTCGGAGCAAACTGATAAGGTGCGCCGGCCTTGAACACGGGCCTGTCTTTCGCTTGCGCCACCGCGTAGCCGACCTGATACAGGATTGTCAAGTCCTCCACGGCACCGCTTAAATCCCAATCGGGCTTCACCTGGTCGGTGACCTTGTGATAATCGTTCTGGATGTAGTTATCTCTTACCTTGTCTCCGTAGCCGGCGGGCTTGCCGACGTAATCGATACCCGGCGTGGTCTCGAGCGAGGGCACGCCGGCTTTGGCAAACTCCAGATGATCGGAACGGAAGTAGAAACCTTCGGCGGGGTCGGTATCGCCGGTAACTACCCGGTTCTGTTTCTTAGCGGCAGTTACAGCCAAGTCATCCAGCGTGGAGTTGCCGAGCCCGAGAATGCCGATGTCACGAGTTCGTCCCCAGCCCCAGTTACTGAAGTAATCTAAGTTGATATCGGCGACTGTGCGGGCCAACGGGTAGAGCGGATGCTTCACGTAATAGAGCGCTCCGAGCAGGCCCTTTTCTTCGGCTGTGGTCCAGAGGAATAAAACACTGCGCTTTGTTTTTGTTTTGGTAAAGGCGCGCGCCAATTCCAAAACACCAGCCGTGCCGGCGGCGTTGTCACTGGCGCCGTGATAGACCTTGTCTCCCTCGGTGCCCAGGTGGTCCCAATGGCCGGTGTAGATGACGTATTGGTCGCGGAGCTTGGAATCGGCGCCGGGCCATTTGGCTACCACGTTCGCTGAATCTATCTGGCGCAGCGTGTTGCGCAAATCGAAAGATGCCACGGCATTGAGGGGTGTTGCCTGAAAATCTGGGGTCACCGCGCGATCACGGAACTCATTCAAATCGAAGCCCAGATTTCGGAACAGCTCCCGCGCTTTCGGTTCGGCCAGCGAGACTTGCGCCGAGATGCGGCTGGCCGAAGTTGCGTCGCGCAGGATCATGGTTTCGCGAGGCGCGTTCTGAGCAAAGCGGGCTAGGGTTCCTACGCGATTACGCGGCGCGAAGACGGTAATTACGGCGACGGCTCCGCGCGCGTACGCTGTTTCCGCCTTGGTGGAAGGGCGGCCATAGTATGAGAGCGCGTCGCCCAGGAACATGTTTGGGTCAAGCTTCGACCTATCGTGGCGATCCTTGACGGGCGGGTCTCCGGAGAGCAGCATGACGGTCTTGCCTTTCACATCGACACCTTTGTAATCGTCCCAATGGAACTCCGGAGCTACCACGCCATAACCCGCGAATATGAGGCCGGAATTTTGAAGAGTAACTTCAGGGACAGGCTGTTGCGAAGTGGCTAAGTAATCTTGGCGGGCTTTAAGAGACAGCGGCATTCCGCCGACGGAGATGGTTACGGTACCCTCAGACCGAATGCCCCACAACGGCACTTTCTGTAGGAACGTACCATCGGGGTTGCCTGGTTTGAGACCCAACTTGCGGCACTGCGCGGTGAGGTACGCTACCGTTTTCTCTTCACCTTCGGTGCCGGGCGCGCGGCCGCCAAACTCATCGGACGCCAGCACGCGGATGTGGGACAAGAGCCCAGGGCCGGTGATGAGGGAATCCGGGTTTACCGCCGCCGAGAGGGTAACGGCGAAAATCCAAAGCGCTCTTCGCATTCCTAATTATGGGCGCGCGAGGTACTTTTCGTATAGCTTGCGGCGGCGTGTTTCGAGGTCGACCGCTTGGCCGTCGATGAACACACGCTTCACTCGGGTGGTGACTTCGAGGGGGTCGCCATCGGTGACGATCAGGTCGGCCGATTTGCCTTCTTCGATGGAGCCGAGGCGCTTTTCGAGACCGAAGATGCGCGCGGCGTTCAGGGACACTGCTTTATAAGCTTCGTCGTGCGGAAGGCCGAAGGGCACTGCCGCAGCGGCTTGAAAAGGCAGGTTGCGGCTGCCTACGGCGCTGAAGGTCGCGATGGAAAACGGAATGCCTGCGCGGAAGAGTTCGCCGGGTGTGGTGAAGGCTCGATCATAGGGATCGTCTTCATCCGTAGGCAGGCTCCAGGTGGGCTGTAGAACGACGGCGATGCCGCGCTGGGCAATCAGGTCAAGCACCTTGTAGCATTCCGCTGCATCGGCCAGAATGATTTTCACTCTTTGCCGATCCGCGAATTCGATGGCTTCTCGAATTTCGCGCTCACGCACAGCGGTGACGAAGAGTTTCGCGGAGCCATTCAGAACGGGCAACATTGCTTCCAGGCGCAAGTCTGTTTTGGTGTGGCTCTTGCGGTAGCGGCGGGCTTGATCGAAGAAGTGATTCAAGAGGCGGAGCCGCTCGTCATGCAATTGCTTTGCCTCTGCGTATGGCACGGGCTCATGCCGCACGGCAGTCTCGGGCTCTTCATCGTCCTCTCCAGATTCATGCGGCACCAGGCGTGTGGTCTCGATGGTGGGGAAGCGCAAGTGCACGGCAATGGTCGGCGCGTTGCTTGGTTCGCCGCGCAGGCCGATGAGCGAGAGTTGACCGGCGATGAGTTCGCCATCGGGCACGGTAACGGCGCGCGTGACACCGTTTTCGCGGGCCATCGCAATGGGCTCCGCAGCCCAATTCACAGCGCTGCCCGAACGCAATTGTGGAGAGAAGAGGCCGGGTTCAGTCACGTCTGAATTGAGGCCAAGCGTGGAGGCGGAATCGATCATGCCGGGATAGACGTGTTGGCCTGTGACATCGATGACGGGCACGCCTTCCGCCGCGGCGAGCCCTTTGCCGACGCCGACGATTTTACCGTTGCGCACCAGCACGGACCCGTTCTCAATCACTGGACCCGAGATGGTGTGGACGGTGCCGCCGCTCAGCAGGAAAGCGCCCTGACCATAGAGCGGCAAACTTGCGACCAGCAGCAACAGACCCCGCACGTTACGGACGATAGCACGCTGCGCTACAGTACGAAACACATGATGCATGAACCTGCAAAACCAACCGGGGAAGCCATGGCCCTGACCCATGGCGCGGGCGGCGATTGCGATTCGCCTTTGCTGTTGGCGATAGCGGAAGGTTTCGCCGCGGCTGGTATTACGGTGCTGCGCTTCAACATGGCGTTTCGCGAACTGCATCGGCCGCCATCGCCTTCCACTGGTCCGAAGGATAGGGATAGCATTCGCCAGGCGCTGGAGCGGCTTCGGAAGGATACGAAGGGCCCGTTGTATGTAGCGGGCCAATCGTATGGCGGGCGCATGACGAGTATGCTGGCGGCGGAGCAGCCTGAGTGCGCGTCGGCGCTGGCGTTGTTCTCTTATCCGTTGCATGCGCCTGGTAAAACGCAGTTGCGGACGGAACACTTTCCGGGCATTCGGAAGCCCACGCTCTTTATCCATGGGCCGCGCGATCCGTTCGGTTCAAGCGAAGAGTTGGAGACCGCCCGCCAGTTGATTCCCGCGCCCACAGCAATTCATGAAGTACCGAAGGCGGGGCACGATCTGCTTCGCGGACGCTTCGAGATGGGCCCCGTAGTGAGCGCGTTGCGTGCGCTGGTGACGCTTGCGGGTGTGACGCTTTCGGCACAGACCGTTCATAAATTGCCTGCCACGCCGCAGACAGTGGTGGTGGGGTATTACTCGGCGGCTGCGCCTCCGGCACTGCGCATCAAATCTGGAGACACGGTTGAAATTGAAACGGTCTCAGGCAATGCCAAGCGCCTGGAAGCGGCGGGCGCGAAGAACGTGCCGAGGAGCTTGTTCGAGATTAATGAAAAGGTAACGGATAAGGGGCCTGGTGGACATATTCTGACAGGGCCGGTGTTTGTCGAGGGCGCTGAGCCGGGCGACACACTGGAGGTTCGGATGGTGAAGATCGATCTGGCGGTGCCATTCGCTTATAACGCGTTCCGGCCGGGCTCCGGCTTTCTGCCCGACGATTTTCCATACTCTCGTTTCAAGGTGATTCCGCTGGACGGTGCGCGCATGGTGGCGAACTTCGGCCCTGGTATTGAGATCCCGCTGCATCCGTTCTTCGGCAGCATGGGTGTCGCGCCGCCTGAAGGCACTGGCCGCTTGAGTTCCACCGCGCCCTGGTATCACGCGGGCAATATGGATAACAAGGAACTGGTGGCGGGCACTACATTGTTCATTCCGGTGCAGGCCACTGGCGCGCTGTTTGAAGTGGGCGATGCGCACGCCGGGCAGGGCAATGGCGAAGTGGATATTACGGCGCTTGAGACAAGCTTGAACGGCACGTTCCAATTCATTGTGCGAAAGAACATGCACTTGAAGTGGCCGCGCGCAGAGACGCCCACGCACTTCATCACCATGGGCTTTCATGAAGACTTGACGGAAGCCACGATGCTTGCGGTTCGCGACATGATTGAGTTTCTGGTGACGGAAAAGCATCTGACGCGCGATGACGCTTACATGCTCACCAGCGTTGCTGTTGATTTGAGCATCAGCCAGCTTGTGGATACCAAGAAGGGCGTTCACGCATCCATCGCGAAGAACATTTTTGTAACGCGTTAGAGCGGGATGTTGCCGTGCTTCTTCTTCGGCATAGTGTCCACTTTGTTCTCCAGCATCTTAAGTGCGCGGATGATGCGGGGGCGTGTTTCGTGAGGCTCGATGATGTCGTCCAGGTAGCCGCGTTCGGCGCTGATGAAGGGGTTAGCGAACTTTTCCCGGAACTGTTCCACCAGGGCCGGGCGCGCGCTGGGGTCCTCAATTAGTTCACGGCGATAGACAATGTTCACCGCGCCTTCCGCGCCCATCACGGCAATTTCCGCCGTGGGGTAGGCCAGGTTCACATCGGTGCGCAGGTGCTTCGAACCCATCACACAATAAGCGCCGCCATAAGCCTTGCGCACCACGATGGTGATCTTGGGAACGGTGGCTTCGGCATACGCATAGAGCAGCTTCGCGCCATGGCGGATGATGCCGCCGAACTCCTGCGCGGTGCCTGGCAGAAAGCCCGGCACGTCTTCGAACGTGAGGATGGGAATATTGAAGGCATCGCAGAAGCGCACGAAGCGGGCACCCTTCACGGAGCTATCGATATCGAGGCATCCGGCCAGGTGAGCCGGCTGATTGGCAACGATGGCAACGGGCCTGCCATCCATGCGCGCGAGACCAATGACCAGGTTCGGCGCGAAGTGTTCCTGCACTTCGAAGAAATAGCCATCGTCCACCACGCGGCGGATCAGATCTTTCATGTCATAAGGGATGTTCGGTTCGGCGGGCACCAGCGTATCGAGCGCGGCATCGGCTCGCGAGGCGGGGTCGGAAGTGGGGCGGCGGGGCGGGTCTTCGCGATTGTTCGAAGGCAGGAAGCTGAGCAACTCGCGAATCATCTGAATGCATTCGGTATCGCTAGCGGCCTTGAAGTGACCCACGCCGCTGATGGAATTGTGGGTATCGGCGCCGCCGAGTTTTTCTTTGGTGACGTCTTCATGGGTGACGGTCTTCAGCACGTCGGGACCGGTGACGAACATGTAGCTGGTCTGATCGACCATGAAGACGAAATCGGTGATGGCGGGCGAATAGACAGCGCCACCCGCGCAGGGACCCATGATGGCGGAGATCTGCGGGATGACGCCGCTTGAAAGCGTGTTGCGCAGGAAGATATCCGCATAGCCGGCCAGGCTGACGACGCCTTCCTGGATGCGGGCACCGCCGGAATCGTTCAAGCCGATGACGGGCGCGCCGGTCTTGAGCGCCAGGTCCATCACCTTGCAGATTTTTTGCGCATTGCTTTCGGAGAGGGAGCCACCGAGCACGCTGAAATCCTGCGCGAAGGTATAGACCAGGCGGCCTTCGATTTGACCGTAGCCGGTGACCAGGCCATCGCCGGGGATGACCTGATCGGCCAGGCCGAAGTTGCGCGAACGGTGCGTGACCAGCTTGTCTAACTCTTCGAAGGTGCCTTCATCGAGCAGCAGGCCAATGCGCTCACGGGCGGAGAGCTTCCCTTCGCGATGCTGGCGCTCACGGCGTTCCGGCCCGCCCCCTTCTTCGGCGGCCTGGTGGCGGATGCGCAGTTCTTCAAGGCGAGTCACAGGTACATTGTAGAGGGGCTTAAACTAAGGTGTGACAGGGACGTGCAGTTGCGGAACAGTTCTGGTGGAAGGCGCTTCGTTTTGCCATCGATGCGGGAAGGCGACACGCGAACTTCTGATTGAGGAACCCGCGGACCGCGCCGAGCCGCAAATTATAGAAGCGTCGCCGGCGGCGGCTTCGAAGCCGCCGACAAAAACTGAGCTCCCGCCGGTAAGCTTTAGCAACGCCATGGCTGTGCGGGTGGGCTTCCTGGCGGCCAGCGTGGCTTCCCTGCTGGATGCGCTGCCATGGGTGGACGCGCTGTTTCTGCTGTGGTCTGCGTTGGCAGGTTTCGGCTCCGTGATGCTGTACCGGCATCGCACGGGCCAAGTGCTGAGCGTGCGCAGTGGAGCGCGTATGGGTTGGATCACGGGGATGCTGAACGCCGTGATTGTGATTGTGTTTTTCACGCTGAGTTTTGTGGCTGGCATTTCCGAATTTAAGGCAACGTATCAGCAGCAGCTCAGCACGTTGAAGCTGCGCGACCCGGCAAGCTATGCGCGCGCATCGGGTTTTCTGGAGAGCCCTTACGCGCTGGCAACAGGCGTGATCTTTCTGTTGTTCGCGATGTTCTTCGCGTTTACTTTGGCGGGGACGGCGGGTGGGGCGCTGGGGGCGAAGACGGCCAGGAAGGACTGATGGCTTCGTAAGATTTGTATGCGGCGTTGGCGATGGATTCCCAACTGAAGCGCGCTTGGGCTTGGGTGAGGCCGTTCGCAGCGAGTGCTTGACGCTGTTCGGGATGGGCCAGCAGTTCGCACACGCCGTTTGAAAACGCGTGCCCCAGTTCGCGGCTGAGTACATCGCGCCCGTCCACCAGTTCCAACCCCGCGCAGCCGACGGGCGTGGTCACGACGGGGCGCAGGCATGAAAGTGCTTCCATCAATTTGATGTTGGTGCCGGCGGAAACGGGAAGAGGCACCAGGACGATTGCGGCGGCAGTGTAGAGCGGGAGCAAGTCTTCAACGAAGCCATGTACAGTGATACGCGGATCCACTTCGCGTGAGCCGGGCCAATGATCGGTATGCAAGGGCCCGGCCACAACGTCGAGCGTTGCGCTGGGGAACCTGGCCCACACTTCGGGCATGATGCGCGCGCGCAGTTCTTCGAACGCAAGGTAGTTTGGCAGGTGCCGGAATGAGCCCACGTAGAGGAGTCGCTGTGAGGTTGGGTCGGCCGGTTCGCAATGGAAGCGTTGAAGGTCGACGCCGTTGGGCACGGCGTAGGTGTGCTGCTGCGAACTGCCTTCGGCGATGGCTCGCGCCCGGTCGAATTCAGACATGGTCCAGACGGCGGGAAAGGCGCGGAGCCGCTCGCGTTCGAAGTGGAGCCAGCGGTGATATTCGCGATCGCCCAGCTGCTGGTAGAGGGTAAATGTAAGGTCATGTTCTACCAGCACGGCGGGCGTGCCGCCTGCGGCTTCCAGGTAGCCCGCCATTTGCGTGTATTCCAGTTGCACGACGTCAAAACTATATTCGCGGCACAGTGCGCCGATCAGTTCCCGCATGGTGGATGATTCGTATTCGTTCACCTGCCTGGGCGCGGCGGTGTGATGGTACTTCTCATCGATGTCCACAATGTAAACTTCACGGAAGACTTCCTGAAGCTTGGCGTACTGCACTCGATCGGCCTGTTCATGGAAGCAGAGCAGCACGAAATCAATGCGATGAGCAAGGGAGCGGCAGATGTTCCAGATGCGAACCGCGCCGCCGTGGGAAAGCGGAAAGGGCAGATACGGTGACACAACCAGCACGCGCGGGAGAGCCCGAAAGCCAGCGCCGGGCAGCACGGATTGAGCGATATTGCCGCGCGCAAGAGGGCCATTTTGCGGGACCAGTTCACCTAACGCGGGTTCGGCGAAAAGCGTCTTGACGAACTCGGCTTCATCGAAGGGGACTGCCGCGAGTTGGGTGCGTGTGTCGTTCGACCCCAAGGAATAGCTGCTGAAACCGGCGGCCGCAGCTTGATGGAAGAGCACGTACCAGTTGGAGCCGAACGACGACAGCGCGGGGAAGGCGAGGGCGCGAAGCTTGGCTGCGTCCACCAACATGGCGGTCGAGACGGGAGCATAGACCCGACTGATTTCGCCAGGCTGCAGGGCGCGAAACGGCGCGGTGGCGAACAATAGTTTGCGCCAGGCGCGTACGGCGGTTTGGCGAGACGCGGCGAAGGTATCCGGATGGCGAAACGCAGCGATCAGTTCGGCTGCATCGGAACGATCGTCTTCGCGTTGGAAGAAGATATAGCGCGCGGCGGAGTGGCGCAGGAGTTCGAGGATTGCGTGAGCATCCCACTCGCGGCCTTTGTAGCGATGGTGCGCGATGCCTTCGCCAGCGGGCGGCACGCAAAGCTTACGGTGCACGTTGCCGCGAATGCGCCGGAAGGCAAAACGCGATACAGGCGAGAACCACTGGGCTACAAAAGCGAAGATCCACAGGGCCGCACCTACCCCGAGTTCACGGCGACGCACGTTGGCATCCGACCACATTCTCTGCAGAGCGAGGCGAGCGTAAAGGGAGACCATGCGCGGCGTGCCAGGGAAGAAGCCGCCGTCTTTGTTGCGAATGAGCGCACGGAAGAAAGGGATGGTGAAGGGGGCGAACTTCAATGGCCATGCGCCGGGCTTGCCGTTCCATTCCACCAAGGCCAGCGCCACCTGATGGGGCCACAAGTCGCGCTGCGCTCGCAACCAGAGAGCGATGGTCGACGACGCGATGACGACGCGTTCGCATTGCGAGGCGATTGCTGGAGACGGCGACTTTGTGGTGAAGAGCCAGATGGGTAGATCGAGATTCGCGCGCAGATATGAAACCTGGGCATCAGCCGATACGGCGGATGTTGCAAACACCACCGTCACGCGGCCTTTGCTCTTGCCCAGAGCGCGCAGAACAGCCTGAATCAAGGGAGCTTCTCGATCTCGCCTGCCGTGCCCAGTTTTTCATCGGGACGCTTCAGGTATTCCGTTGCCACAACGCGATTCGGGGTAGAGCCGCAGACCAACCCTTTGCGCGATTTCACCGTCAAAGCCACCGTGGAGCCATCCGCGGCCGCGATTGTAACGCGTGTGCGGGTGCCCAGGCACTCCACCTTTTTCAACGTGCCGCGCAGTTCGACGGGCATGACTTCGTCCCAGGGCACGGGCGCGGGTCCTTCGTCGCGGGAGCCAAGCCCATTGATTCGGGCGCCATTGATTTTTGCTTCCGCTGCATGCAGGTCCGCAATGGACTTGTTCTTGAGCTGATCCAACTTCTGCCGTTGCTGGTCTTCGGTGGCGCGGCGCTCGGCGGTTTCAAAATCCAGCCGCTTGCCTTCCATGCTCATCCAGGCGGCGCGCATCCGCTCACGCATGGCCGCATCGGGCGCGTTTTGTTCTGCCGCGCGCCACGCTTTGGCGGCATCGGCGAAACGGTTCTGGTCCAGATACGCAGTGGCGAGCGCGTCCCAATAGACAGCGTTTGCCGGAGCGAAAGTGGTGGCGAGTTCGAATTGCACGGGGTCATTTTTTCGGACGCCCAAAAGGTAATGCGCTTCTGCGTTTTGGGGATCGAGCTCCAGCGCGCGCGCGATGGCGTCGCCGGCTTTCACGCGGTCTGTCTCTACTTTGGCGTAAGCGGTCCATAGCGAGGCGTCTTTACTTTCAAGCTCGACGGCACGTGAAAAGTTGTCCAGTGCGGCGGCGGGATCGTTGCGCTGCAAAGCGAGTTGACCCAGCCCGTCGTAGGCTTCCGCCATGTGGCTTTTGCGCCCTACCATGGCCTGATACGCGGCTTGGGATCGCGCGTCAAGCAGGTCTGCGATGGCCAGGCGACCGTCCTCATCGGTGAGCGGAACTACCTTCAGATCCCGCTGCGCGTTCAAGGTCTTGCTTGGCGCGTCCGCCGTGGCGAACTGGCCCGCGCTTCGGTAGCGTTCCGCTTCGGCGGTGAACTCGGCAACGCTCTTGCCGATTGCGTTGCGAAATGCGGGGTCTTCCGCCACACCTTTTTGCAGGTTGAACAGGATGATGCGCAGCTTGCCGTAATAGGCGGGCTGCGTGGCCAGCATGTGGATACGCGCCCAGGCAAGGGTCCTTTGAGAGGCGGGAGGGGGAGCGCCCCAAACTACGTGGGCACCTTGAATTTCCACAGTGGAAAGCAGCGTGATGAGCCCTTCGGCAAAATCTGGCGGCAACCGCGCTGTACCGGTATCGAGCAACTGCCGGGCAAGAATCTGGAAGGTTGCGGGGGAGATGCCTTGACCGGCGACTAAGGGAAGCGTGAGGCGAGAGCGCCCAGCACGCAAGTCTGGCGCAAGTTCGGCCTGCTTGGTGATCAGCAGCCGTAAGGGAGGTGAAAATGCGATTGCAGGGTTGCCGATCAGTTCACCGATGGCGTAACGCAATTGCTCCACTTGGCCGATGGTATCTAGCGACGCGCGCAACGGAGCGTTGCCGACCAACTCCACGGAGCTCACGGATGTCATGAACCACTTTTCGGCGGCCCCGGACAAGAGCATGGCGGACAGCAAAAGGAGGGCAACGCTATTCGTGAGGCTCCGAGGTGACCACCAGCGCGGTGCCGCCCGTCTTGCCCAACCCTCTGTAGCTATGCGGTTCAGATCCATCGAAATAAACGCTGTCTCCGGCGCGCAGCACGTGATCGTCCTGCTCATAACGGATGGCAATCGACCCTTCCAGCATATATAGGAACTCCGCGCCCTGGTGAAAGTGTTCAATTACTTCCTCCGTATTTCGTTTTGGGAATTCGGCCAGGTAGGCTTGCAGTTCCTTGCCTTGCGTGGCGAAAGCGAGGCATTCGAAAAAGTATGCGGGGGTTTGCAGATCGGGGCGCTCAGGGAACTTCATGCGCTCATCGGAGCGAACGATGGAGAACGTCTTCTGACGCTTGCGATCGTCAAAAAAGTGCTCCAGGCCGACATCGAACACCATGGCGATGCGGGCGAGCGTGGGCAGAGTGGGAATCATCTTGCCGGTCTCGAGCTGCGAGAGCATGGAGGCGGATAAGCCCGTGTGTCGTCCAAGATCGACCAGCGCGATCTTCTTGCGCAAGCGTAAGGCACGAAGCTTCTGGCCGACATCGTATGAGGACAGCAGGGTTTGTACTGAATTGTCCAGAATTTCGGGCATACTGAAAGTCATATTACCAGAACTAAAATTGTCGGGAGTTTGTTTATCAGGGCTGAAACGACATTTGGCAGAGTGTGCCATACAGTGAAAGTGCGACCAATACTGAGGTTGGGTTCAAAAGGTTTGGAGCAAATACTATGTTTCAGCAGGCTGGTAGCGCCGAAATTGTCGCACGAACGGATGAGGAGTTAGTACGGTTATCGCAGCAGGGAAGGGAAGATGCATTTGCGGAGTTGATGCGCCGCAACGCATCCTCTGCTTTTAAGCTGGCGCTTTCGATCTTGAAAGAGCGGCAGGAAGCGGAAGACGAGGTGCAGAACGCATTCTGGAAGGCATTTCAGCACATTGGGCAGTTCCAACTGGATTCCAAGTTTTCCACTTGGATGACGCGCATTGTAGTGAACCAGTGTCTGATGCGGCTGCGGCAAACACGGCGGGCGCGGTTCCTGTTCTTGGACGATACGCTGATCGGTGAAGAGAGGGGAACGCTGGAATTGGTGGATGGCGGGCGCGGGCCGGAATCGGAAGTTGGGAGCAAGGAGATTCGCCGGCTGTTGCAGAAAGAGATCAGGCGGATACCGCCGCTGCTGCGGAACGTGTTTGTGCTGCGCGATGTGAATGAGCTACCGATGCCGGAAGTGGCGGAGCAACTTGGAATATCGGTGGCAGCGGCGAAGAGCCGGTTACTGCGCGCGCGGCTAGAACTGCGCAATCGATTGGAAAAGCACTGCGGCGCCCATGGCCGCGCCACGCTGACGGCGTCCTAGGCTATACTCGACATTGGCTGCGGCGCTATCGTCTAACGGTTAGGACAGAGCCCTCTCAAGGCTTAAATACGAGTTCGATTCTCGTTAGCGCTACCACTCTCTCCAACTACCAACGTAAGCCGAAGTTGTAATTTGAGACGCCCGTGCCTAGCAGGCTTCCTGCAATGTAGAGACCGGCTCATCCCGCCAAGTCTCCTGCCAAAATGTGGTTCTATTTCTGCCAAGCACCTTCGATCGGTAAAGAGCCCGATCGGCGAGCGCGATTAGGGATGCGGAGGTAGCGCCGGCAGAAGGT
>Ga0123336_10002581_pt1 | contig 15644 bp, 10 predicted proteins | sample SSSSmetaG_FD_96466 | JGI IMG/M metagenome (GOLD analysis project Ga0123336, IMG submission 96466) | Glacier valley bacterial and archeal communities from Borup Fiord, Nunavut, Canada, to study Microbial Dark Matter (Phase II) - ​SSSS metaG | ecosystem: Environmental > Aquatic > Freshwater > Ice... | reverse complement strand
GATTCATTAATAGCAAGGGAATACTAAAATAAGGAGCGTAGTTTTATAGAATTAGAAAAAGCGATTGCAATTGTCTTAAAAAGAAACAGATTAAATTCTAAACTTTCTCAGGAAGAGTTGGCCCATAGATGTGAAATAGACAGAACCTACATAAGTTTACTCGAAAGAGAGAAAAGAAAACCCACTCTCAACGTGCTTTTCAAAATCTGTGAAAACTTAAAAATAAAACCTAGCGATTTTATAAGTGAAGTTGAAAAAACTATTGAAGAAAACTAGCATTACAGGTATTAATATAAAAAAACCACTTTTAAAGGGGTTTCTCCTTCAAAAGTGGTTTTTGTGACACTGACCAAATATAATAAAGTTGTTCAAAAATATGTCTCATAAGCCGTATTATTTCACGAATAAAAATGCAGCTCCACAAAATAAAGTCGTTCAAACATCTTACATTATAGCTTATTAATGTTTTTTTGTACTAAACATCAAAATAAAAAAGTCGTTCAAAATATCGGAAATAATATACTGATGTTGCCTAGATAAAAATCACTCATAGAAAGAAATTATATCTTTATGAGATTTCATTTAAGCTATAAAGTCCACATTCCTAGCACACTCACCATCTTTCAACCCATCACTTTTTTATATTTCCATTAAATCTATCATTCATATTATCAAAATACAGATTTTGGCTTATATATGAATTGGTTTCTCTTAACATATCTTCCTTTTTCTTAATCTTTGTCTCTTGTCCAGTTAAGCTAAAATATAAAATAATTAGATCACTTAATGCTAACGCATGTCCATTTTCGAGCAAATAGCTGAAGAACTCTGAAAAATTCTTATGGGTGAGCATAATACACAATTACTCTTTTCTGGCCTGCATTTCTTATTGATAGCTCCATCCCTTTAAAATCCAAGAACTCACTACCGTTGTCTACTGAGATTGTCTTGAACTTTGCTTCGAATTTCTTACCCTACTTTCTTTCAAGAGCATCAAGCATCTTTATTACTGAATCTTGTGTCTTATCAGGCATTTTAAATATAATTTCTTCTCTCGATTTTCTTTCACTTAAAACCAATAAGGTAACTCCACTTCCTCCTTGGTTTCCTACTACACAATCCATCTCCCAATGCCCGTATTCTTCTCTTTCCTCAATGCTTTCGTGTCTATCTTCAATGCTTGTTCCTTTTAAGTTTTTATGGGCTATTTTGACCTTCTTGTATGAACCCCTTTTCTTATCCTTTTTTACCGGAAGATCTTTGTTTGTAAGCCTTAGGAATACGTCATCTCTATCAATATAATTATATAATGTTTTTGTACAAATATTTGTATCAAATTTTAAGTTTTTTGCCTTTATCTCTCCTATAACAGCATCAGGCGAGTATTTATCTTTTATTATTTTGTTCTCTATATGTTTTACCAATTTGTGATCTTTATCTATTTTCAATTCAGGTCCCTTGCTCCTTGAATTCCTTGTATAAATCCTTTGTCCTGCATCAGCACAATACTCTTTTCTATACATAAAATCGCTGTTTAGTAGTTTAACTATTCCTTTTTGAATTTCCCTCTCAATGGTCCGTTGGTGCCTTCCTAGTCTCTTGGCTATCTCAAAAGGTTTCATTCCCTCTTTTAGTAAAATTTCTATTCTATACCGTTCTCTTTCATTTAGGTGTTTATTCTTTTTGCTTTTTGCGGTATTATTATATTGACTCATGGTATTCTCCTTTGTACTGTTTTTCTTTGTCGTTAAACATTATACATTGGATTTACTATGAGTCACTATTTTTATATTCTACGGCATTTCATTTTACAACTTTCCCAATATTAATAAAGTTACTGAGTATCTGTGCTACTTCTGCTCTAGTTCCTGTGTTCTGTGGTGCGAAGGTGTTGTTTCCCACACCATTTATTATGCTGTAGCTGTAAATTGTATCCACTGCATTAACAGCCCATGAGCTTACATTGCTTCTGTCGTTAAACTTTCCATTATTTACGATATCGAATTTAACTGCCTTTGCCCTATAATTTAGATAGTTATATAGAATCTGTGCCATTTCTTCTCGTGTAATCTCACGTTCAGACTCAAACATATTGCCTCCTATGCCAAGAATAATGCCATTTTCTTGAGCCCATGCAATATATTTTGCATAGTACTCCTTGCTATTTATATCGCTGAAGGAAGGCGTTTTGTCCGCTATCAGCCCATAGCTGCTTTCGTCCAAACGGCCCAGAACTGTTGCAAACATTCCACGGGTCATAGCACCGTCAGGGTCAAAAGTCGTTACTGAAGTGCCGCTGAATAACTCGCAGTCTGTCACATATCTCACCGCGCTAAAATACCAACTGTCTGCAGCCGTGTCCCGAAAGGATACTCCCTGTTTCGCAAATGTAAGCGCTGTATGAACTTGAAGCACTCCCCATCCGCTATCTTTGTCATAGCCTGCCACACCAAAGTCCTTTGCTGAAGAGCTAAGAATACGACGAACAGCCGCAGGTTTCAAGTTCTGTTTCAGCGACAATAGCAATGCAGCAGCTCCCGAAACAAAGGCAGTGGCGTATGAGGTTCCAAAAGCATTCATGGTTTTACCACGTATGGTAGCAACTTTAAGATTGACTCCAGGAGCACACAGTGCCACGGAAGCATTACGCTGGGAAAAGGCAGCTATCTCACCATTTTCGTTAAGAGCTGCTACACCCAGGACAGTAGCATAACCTGCCGGATAGTATATGCTATCCGGCTTATAAGCATTATCATTACCAACAGAGGAAACTATCACAGCGCCACGTTTTTCAGCATAAGCCACTGCTGAACGCAACTCATCATCATCTGTTGCAGTCCCCATACTTAAGTTTATAACCTTACAACCAAATTCGTCCACTGCATCACGAATTGCCTGGGCCCATATGGCACTGCTACCTGAGATAGTTTTACCACTAATACCTAGAGTGGCGCACACCAGGGGCACTAACACAGCATCTGGTGCAACACCTCTAAGTCCCTGCTTTTCTACTCCCACAAGGATTCCTGCCACGGCAGTACCGTGACCAACTTTGTCCTCCGTATCCCCGCTCGGATCAATGTAATTCTTACCTTGCACCAACCTCTTTGAACTTATAATTGCAGTGGATATGCCTGTATCAATAACTGCAATACGCACACCTGTACCACTTGCAGCAGTTGTGTCACAGCCAATTTCTCCATATGGCCAGTCCGCTGACGCCATAACTGTCTGGCACAACAGGACTATAACCAGAAACAAAGAAATGAATTTTGCTCTCATCAGTTTTTTCTCCTTTTTTAAAAGCACCTGCTCCAGAAATGGAATCAGGTGCTTTTAGCTAGTCTAATGTTAGCAAATAAATTGTTAAAGTACAAGAACCATTATATTTAATATCAGTTGCCAAAAGCACCTATAACGCCTTGGTTACGGGCACCACCGCCCTGATATGTAGTAATTTTGCCACCTACAGAACTGCCAATTAAATAGACTGGAGTGCTGCCGTAAGCAAGTATTGTGACTACGCCTGTAGTGTAATCAAAATACACATCACAGCCACCTGTCATTACCGAAGAACCGCTCACAAGAGGTGCTGCATATGTTCCGTTGTTCTGCTTGACAAGAGTCGGGCATGATAAACCATTCCAAGTGCCATAGCTACTGAATATGCCACTCAAACCGTTACCACTTGGATTCACAGTGGAACCCACGTTATAAGTCGGAGTACCGGTTACGGCGATACCGTTTGTAAGAGCCGTCACATAAGCTCCACAGTAGGTATTGTACAGATGTATACCGGTTTCATTTGAATATACACCTATGTCGCTTGGCTTAGCCTCATAGCTAGAATGCTTCTCGTAATTATTTGTCAGCAGTGAATTGACAACATTCACTGTTCCGCCGTTGTTGCCAATACCGCCACCGTAGACACTAGTACTATTCGTTGTATCTACTATATTGCCTGTGATGGTAGAGTTCAGCACGTATAGTGTACTGCCATAATTGTTGATGGCTCCGCCAATCTCTGCGCCGTGGTTGTTGGCAAAGGTACTGTTGTTTATATAGAGCTTTGCACTTCCGTTGTTTTCGCCGCCTCCTCCGCCGCGCATACTACTGTTTAAAGTTACGGAGCTATCCTCCATTATCATGATCGCAATAGATCCTGAATTCACAAATCCTGCGCCATAATCTGCCACATTCTTGGTAATCACACAGTCTTTCAGAACAACCTTGCCCGAGTTCTTCAAACCTCCGCCACCATATAATGAACTGCCCGACTGGGTTATGGTTACACCATTCATACTAAGCGTCCCGGCATTGGTTATCGCAGTGTTGCTGCCACCTTTGACGGTTAGTTTCTGTATAGCAACAGTGCTGCCGCTTGCGATAGTGAAGATATTGTACATACTGCCGCTCTGCTCTGTTCCATCTGCAGTTGTACCTGTGATTTCCGCACGGACAGTCTTGCCTTTACCGTCAAGGCTTGTACCGTTTGTCAATCCTATTGTCTGTGTTACAACTACTTCGGTTATGCTGTTGTCGGCTAACGCAGTTACAAGGTCGCTCAGAGTACTAACCGTAATCGCATTCCCACTTGCCGTCCACTGGGCTGCGTATATTGTGTCTATCGCAGGCATATTGGCTGCCACTGCAGGTGACCAACTGGCAAATGTATTGCCTATCTTTGCTACCTCAGGTGCACTGATGTTTGTGCCATACTTAACCTGAGCTGTGCTGCCTCCAGTACCGCCGTTTGCATCAAACGTCAGGGTATAGCTATTGCGCTTATAGTACAACTTAAGAACAAGACTACCGTCTGATGCTATCGTACCGGTTGTAACAGTGCCTAAAATACTGTTGTCATATGTAAATCCTGTATAGTTCTTTACAGTGGCTGTTGTTGTCGTGTTTGCAGTTCCATTCAGGCTTTCATTTTCAAACAAGGTATAGTTATTATCTGTGATATTCTGTTGATAATACTCTACCTTGTAGGCTGATATGCTGCTCATAGTCCACTGGGCTATGTACGTTGTGTTTTGTGCAGGCATTGTAATTGCCACAGAAGGCAACCAGCCAACGAAATTATAAACTGACTCATAAACTGACTTAGCTACCGTAGGTGCTACTATAGCTGCGCCATACTTGAGCTGAGCTGTACTACCTCCTGTACCACCGTTTGCATTGAAGGTCAGGGTATAGCTGTTACGCGTATAGTACATTTTGAGAGTAAGGCTTCCGTCGGCTACTATAGTACCAGCTGCAACTGTACCTGAAACGCTGTTATTATAAGTAAATCCTGTATAGCTCTTAGCAATAGCTGTTGCTGATGTATTCGTAATACCACTTAAGTTTTCTGTATAAGCCAATATATAGCTGTTATCGATTATATTCTGCTGATAATGCTCTACCTTGTAAGATGTTCCGCTGCTTGCAGTCCATTGCGCCGTGTAGGTTGTGTTTTGCAATGGCATTTTACTTGCAACAGATGGTGACCAGCCTGCAAATGTATAACCTGACTTTGTCACCGTAGGTGCTATTATAGCTGCGCCATACTTGACCTGAGCTGTACTGCCTCCTGTACCGCCGTCTGAATCAAAGGTCAAGGTATAACTGTTACGTGTGTAGTATAGCTTGAGAACAAGTCTTCCGTCGGCAGCTATAGTACCAGATGCAACCGTGCCGGAAATAAAGCTGCCATAAGTAAAGCCAGTATAGCTTTTTGCAGTAGCTGTTGCTGTCGTATTTGTTGTGCCTTTTAATGGCTCAATTTCAGCCAGGGAATAGTTATTATCATTTATATTCTGCTGATAATGCTCCACCTTGTATGAGATGTCGTTGCTGACTTTCCACTGTGCTATGTATGTTGTATTCTGTGCAGGCATTGTGGTTGCCACATCAGACGACCAATTTACAAAAGTATAGCCCGGCTTTGTCACCACAGATACTCCAATGGTTGCACCATACTTTACCTGTGTTGTGTTGTCTCTTGTGCCACCATTTGCATTAAAGGTCAGTGAATAGCTATTGCGCGTATAATAATACTTGATAACTGCGCTACCGTCCGCTTTGATTGTGATACTCTGTGCCACCGGTGCAGTAAAGCCTGCGTATGTCTTGCGCGCCGGACTAACATTAGCATCAGTTGTACCAGTTAAGCTGTCGGTATCTGTCCGCGTATATAAATCGTTAGCGAGATTCTGTTGATAATGTTCCACAATATATTTAGTATTTGTAGCGGATGTCCACTTAGCATAGAGTACAATGTCCTCAACTGGCATAGTTGCAGGAATCGTGTATGCCGTCGTGTAATTTTGCTCCTTATACCAGCCTCCAAACACATAGCCCATTTTTTGTGGATTGGCAGGAGCTTTAATTGCTGTGTTATACGGTAAAGAAATTGCACCTACTGCGCTTCCTTCATTTGAATTGAAGCTTATGGAATAAGCATTTTTTAAATTTTCCCAATGCAACGAAATAGTACGAGTTATTGGTTTAGAGGTGAAAGCCACAGGTGCTCCGTTCCACGTGACAATCATTTCGCCATCCTCTATAACTTTGCTGCCCGGTGTTACAGTGACTGTGTTATTAGCTGGATTATATTTAAAATCACTGTTGGTCATCTTGATTGTGAAATCCTTGGAATCATCATAAATTTTTCCGTCCGTTTCGCCTGTTTTCATATCCATATTATTCATACTATAGGTACTATTCGGCAGTACAAAGCTTGTTGTCTGCTTTGCCATAGAAACTTTAGGTGTGTCAGTCGCACTGTATGAGAAGTCATTTACATTTTGCTGTGATCCAACAAAAAGGAGTGGCCATTCATTTGAATATAGTGTCGGCTTATATTCAAATGTACCATTGAACACCTGCGCTTTGAAACTAATCTCGAGATATATTCCAAATTCCAAATACAGTGCTCCAGAGTATTTAGAGGTCTTACCACTCGATGCCGTGTACGTTAGTTCATAATAGAAATATCCCCACAATTGTACATAAGCACCGACTTCTGCCACAAAACCTATGCTGTCTAGCTTCAGAGAAAATAGACCCGCAGCAAGCTCCAACCTAATACCTGCACGCAATCCCAGAGTACCCATTACGTAGAATGTAAACTGATAACGCTCTTCTACCAAATTCACTGTGCTGTTACTTTTTGTTTTAGAAAAAATTCCAATGGTAAAAATGTATCTCTTAGCGTTTTCGTAATAGAAATCACAACCGAGGGATATATTCATTTTTGCACTTACCACAAAGCTCACTTTTACTCCGTAAACCAATATATGGAACGGATCAACAAAGCTTTCCATTGAATAAAGTTCTTTATCGAATAAGTCTATCCAGTCACTATCGTTTTCAAGCATTTTGCTGTACTTATCTGCCAAAGTACCTGCAACAGTGCTTATACCGTCACCAATATACTGATCCTTTTTATCCATAAGATCTTTTATTTGTTTGCCTATGTTTTGAACCTTGCTGCTATCATTCCAGTCCCATTCTGCATCCTTTTCAAAGGTACCAATGGTTGCATTTACACGAATACCAGTATAAGTATAAGCATCGATGCTTGCATTTAGGCGATAGTCTTTGATATAAGGGAAAATCCATTTCCATTTCCAAACTGCACCACCGCTAGCACTCACTTTAACGCGCACCTCTTGCTCAAATGTACCTGACACATGGATAACAATCTTATTGCTTTCCCCTGCATCAATAACTATATCACAGCCAACTTCAAGAGCACAGCGCACACCGGACAACCCGGCAAAATGTTCCAGTTTTGTGCTGAGTCTGGCTTTAATAGTCTTGTTTTCCACTTTTACTTTACTGCCTGCCATAAGCATTACCTGATTGTCCGAAAGAGTTGTACCATCAGGAAGCGTAACATTATAGCTTTTAAGGTCAAAATCGCTATTAAATTGCTTGAAGCTGTCTGTATCCAGTGCTAGAGCCGCCAGATATTTTGAAGCTTCGTCCATAAATCCGCTCGCTATTGCCTGCTGCTCAAGTTCTGCTTCCAGTGCATATACGTCCGTGTTTTCTAATAGTTTATCTCCATCAACGTATTTTTGATTGTAGATATCCATGGCAGATGTTACTTGCTCTTGTGTGACATCTGTATATATAATGATATATTTGTCGTTTGAAATGCTAACACCAGTAATTTTACCATAGCCGGCAATTGCTGAGGAATTATCACCTAAGGTGCCAGTATAGAAAGAAATAAAGTCTCCCGCATCCACAGTAGTATTAGCATTAAGACCCATTTCAGCATATTCACTGTCACTATAGATCATATTGCTTCGGATGACAGTGATGGAGTGGTTATTTGGGTCACCGTCAGTATCTGCAGTATTGCTAACCGGCAGGATATCCGGTGTAAACAGAACTTCCTCGGAATCTGCATTTCCATATGTATATGTATTACCATTAATCGCTGTAATGGTCACATAAGCCACCGTACCAGCATCGGTGTCGCTTGTATTCAGATTACGCTGATCCGGTCTTGTTCCCTCATAAATAGCAACGGTGTCGCCAACCTTGACATTAGTTCCATCATATGTAAATGTGCCGTTTTTTTGATCCACCGTACTCAGATCGGTACCGCTATTACTCACCTTAGCAATTGGAACTGAGAGTGATGAGACGCTAGCACCATTTTGTGTCATGTTATATACGTCTGAGGCTGGAATATAAACCATTCCGCTATTTAGACCCAAATTCAAAACCGTCTGTCTTGCAATTGTGAAGTTACATATCGTTGTGGATTTATCTTCACCTGTAAAGGAAAGATTTGGGTCATTAAGCGTCAGTTTATAGGTACCTCCTTCTTCAAAGGCACCATCCTGCGCCGTTACGGTGAAGTGTCCACCAGGTCCTGTCACTTTAATACCTGCAAAGTCAGGATTTGATGGAGATTCAAAGGTCATTGCTGCTCTAATCTGTTCTGCAGTCATAGTTCCTGTCGAGTCATCTACTGCAATACTGAAGTTCTTCATCTGATCCAGTTTACTGACAGATGGAATGCTTTGAGTTTCATTAACGCTGCCAGTAGCAGCATATTTGGCATACAATGTGATATTGCCTTTCAGAGTATCGCTATCACTGATTAGTTCTGAAAAACCACTATCCTTATACCATCCTAAGAAAATAGTGTTCATTTTGTACGGATTTGGAAGATTATTCAGTGTAGTTCCTTCATTAAGCGTCTGGCTTGCTATTGTACTGCCTCCATTTGTCTCGAAATTAAGAGTATATGTATTAGGCGTATTAGGAGTTTTATGGCTATTAGTTCCACTATTCCCTGTTTGTCCAATTGGTGATTGAGTTGGTGATGGAGATGGGGTTGGTGATGGAGATGGGATTGATGATGAGGTTGGTGATGGAGATGGGGTTTGCGTCGGTTGATTTTTGGTCGTCCATATCTTCACTGTTTCACTGGTACGCATACTGAAAGTTGCAGCCTCAGCACGGGTAGCATTTGAACTAGGATTAAATTTGCCCTCTGAGTCCCCTTTAAATAGTCCCGCCTGCCAAAGCTTTAATACTGAATCAAGCGCCCAAGGAGAAATAGTAGATATATCTTTTGGCTGAGATGTTATCTGGCCACCTGTTTCATATGGCACATTATAAGAATCAAAGTATCTTACTGTCAGTGTCGACATCTGTTCTCTGGTTATAGTTGCGTCCGGCGAAAAATTGCCATCACCAGTTCCGGCTGTGATTCCTTTTTCCACTGCCCATGCCACATAAGGCTCATACCACATATCAGCCGTAACGTCTGAAAATACTGAGGTACTGTATTTACTTACATCCACCCCTGCAATTCGTCCAAGTACAGTCACATACATGGCACGAGTCATGGTACCATCCGGTGAAAAGCTATCTTTACCAGTACCACTGAATATTCCGTTTTCCTTAGCATACATTACAGCATCATAGAACCAGTCTGTTTTACTTACATCCTTAAATGGGTCTTGAGTTTCCTGCTGCGAAATAGCTGTCGAAGTAGTTCCATTTGAGACAGCAGAAAATGAATTTTGAGATTCTTGAAGCCAATTTACTGTCGGAGCAGGGCCATTCGTGGCAACAGTAGATGGACTTTGATATTTCTGCTGCGAAGCTGCTACAGGAGCAACGCCATTTGCTGTAGCAGCAAGAGCACCCATTGGCAGCATGGATACTAGCATACAGCTTACAAGCAATAAACTTATAATCCGTCTTTTCATGTTTAATTATCCCCCTAAGATAAATTTATAAATCTGTTTTGATTTTCTGTGCTCTTAAATGCCTTTTGTAATCTCTTTTTTAATGCGATAGCCTAAAACCATTGCAATAGGGTAAAAATATAGTCTTCTTACAGCTTCATTATATTTGCGTACGTTCTCGTTGTAGATTTTACAACTGATTTCAAACATTGATATAGCCTGTCTTTCGACCATTGGATCACTTCTTGCTTTAAAGATAAGTTCCTCGTGCATCTGGAATTGCTGCTCAGCGTTTTCAACCGCTTTCTTTAATCTATTGAGTTCTTTATATGCAAGGCTTATCCATAGCACGAGAATTGTTGTTATAATAGCCGTTTCCGCAATTTGGATTAACACTATACCCACCTCGCTTTAAATACATCAATTTATATGTAAAAGAATAGCATATTTTTCTATAATTTTTTACTAATATGCGCGAATCACCATTTTTTCGACCCGAATCGATTTTTAAGTGGTGACTTTTTGTAAATTATATGGTGTAATATATGTTGGATAGTCATATAGATAGGAGGGACATATGTGCTACAAATTGCAGTATGTGATGATGACATCAAAGAATTATCCAATGTTGGTACGCTAATTAACGAATATAGAACTACTTTTCGTTCAGACATTACATATATGTCTTTCACTAACCCCATAGAGCTTTGCATGAGCATTTCTAGTGATTCACAAATTGATCTTATATTCTTAGATATTGTCATGCCGGATCAAAACGGTATTGAAACAGCCAGAAAAATCCGAAAGCACGATGAAAATGTAAAAATTATTTTCCTTACATCAAGCGCTGAATTTGCTGTTGACAGTTATGCAGTTGGAGCATATTATTACGCCTTGAAGCCTATTGTGAAAGAAAGTTTTTTTGCGTTGCTTCAAAAGGTAACAGCCGAGATTAATAAACAGGACGAGCATTTGATTGTAAAATGTAAAACCGGCATTTCACGCATTCGTCTGAGAAATCTATGCTTTTGTGAGGTTATAAGCAAAACAGTTTATTATCATTTAAGCGACGGTGCTGTGCTTGAAAGCTCAGGAAGTATAACTGAGCTTGAAAATCAGTTGCTTTTACGCAGAAATTTTGTTAAGCCGCACCGTTCATATATTGTGAATATGTTGTATATTGAAACACTAACAGCAAAAGAAATCATTATGGTATCAAAAGAAATAATTCCATTACCAAAACCAAAGTATAATGAGGTCAAAAATGCTTATTTATCAATTGCATTTTCAAATGGTGATGAATAATGAGTAATATATTGGTAATTTTGAATTATGGGTTTGTTTTAATATACGGTATTATTTTAACCTTTTCATTTGTTGGTGCTCTAAAAGCAAATAAAGACACGCAGACTTTGCTTGCCACAATTTTGACATTCGGCGTCATTCAGTTGTTTGTTTATTTTACATTGGGCCAAAACTTTTTGTTCAAAGCATATCCTTTTTTAATTCATATACCTCTCTTGCTGTTTTTAATATATGGAATGAAAAAACCACCTCTTCCAGCACTTATATCCGTATTGTCGGCATATTTGCTTTGCACACCAAGACAATGGGTCGGCACATTTGTAGCTGCTTTCTTCCAGAATTCACAAGCTGTTGCCTATGTCACAGAAATTTTGGTTACTGCTCCGCTTTTGTTTTTGATTTGTAAGCATTTCACACCCCATATTGTTACCATTAGAAACGAATCGAAAAAACTGCTTCGGATATTTATAATTATTCCATTTTTTTACTATGTCATGGAATATGTATTGACGGTGTATTCTAATCTACTTTATAGCGGTAGTGCGGTAACTATAGAGTTTATAGATTGTTTCATAATTATTTTATATTTCTTCTTTTCGATTTTGTATATCTCAGAACTCAACCGCCGAAAAGAAGTAGAAATGGATAGCAAAATCAATGTTATTAAGTCCGGACAAGCGGAAAATGAAATTGAACAGCTAAAAAAATCTCAAGAGCAAGCAGCTATTTACAGACACGATTTGATACATCATCTAAACTACATAAGAGTCTGTATTAAAAGCCAACAGACAGGAGATGCTCTTTCTTATATAAGTGAAATGTGTACAAATATTGAAAACCAAAAGGTCGAAACCTACTGTGAAAATATTACTGTTAATATGATTTTATCGGCATACATAGCAAAAGCCAAAAACTCCCATATAACTGTGAATACTGATATAAAAATGTCCGCCGGCACGAATATTCCGGCGACTGATTTATGCATTATTCTTGCCAATGGCTTAGACAACGCAATTCACGCTAGCCAAATGCTTGATAATGTTGACGAAAGATTTATAAGCATTGCAGCAAGACAACAAAAAGGTAAGCTATTTTTTAAGATTGAAAATTCTTTTGACGGGACTGTTGAGTTTGAAGATGATCTTCCAAAAGCAAAGCTTGCTGGGCACGGCACTGGAACAAAAAGTATTGCTTTGACTGTAAAAAAACACAACGGCATGTTCAGCTTTGATTCCAAGGATGGCCTTTTTACTGTGATGGTTTCGATTTGAGGGGAGCCTGTAGAAAATTCTGTGTAAACTGTATAAAAGGTACTCTTTCTTGGCAATTATTTAGATAAAATAATATTCTAAAAATTGTAAGGAGGAGTATTTTTATGTCGAATATTTCTAAAGAAACCTTAAGAAATTATGTAAAGGAACAAAACTTCAAAAGCCCGGATGATGTCCTCGCCGCTATTAAGGATATGTTCAAGGAAGTCCTTCAGGAGACACTTGAAGCAGAAATGGACACACAACTTGGATATGAGAAATATGATATTTCTGAAAAGCAGACTCAAAACAGTAGAAACGGTTATTCCAAAAAAACTATTAAGTAGCAACTTGGGCCTGTTGAGCTAAATGTCCCTCGTGATAGAGCAGGGGAATTTGAACCTAAAATCATTTCCAAATATCAGAGAAATGTGACGGGTATTGAAGATAAGGTTATGGCTCTTTATGCAGCTGGAATGACCACAAGAGATATATCAGAGCAGATCAAGAATCTATACGATGTTGATATATCAGCAGATATGGTATCAAATATAACTAATAGGATAATACCTGTAGTTACTGAATGGCAAAACAGACCTCTTGAAAAACGTACTCATTCGTATTTATGGACGCAATACACTATAAGGTTCGTGAAGATAAGCAAATTGTAGTTAAATCAGCTTATGTTGTGCTGGGTGTAAATATGGATGGGGAAAAAGAAGTGCTTGGTATATGGGTTGGAGCAAATGAAAGTAGCAAATTCTGGCTGTCTGTACTCAATGACCTTACAAACAGAGGGGTTCAAGACGTCCTTATATTCTGCGTAGACGGCTTAAATGTTTTAAGGAAGCAATAGGAGCGGCATATCCTTTTCCAAGATACAACGTTGCATAATACACCAAATTAGATCAAGCATGAAGTATGTACCGTATAAAGATAAGAAGGCTTTTGTGGCAGACATAAAAACTATATACGGTTCAGTAAATGAAGATGTTGCCCTTGAAAACCTGCTAGCTGCCAAAGAAAAGTGGGGAAAGAAATATCCTAATGCTATTAAGAGTTGGGAGGATAACTGGGATAACCTTGCAACATTCTTTGTTTTTCCTGACTATATCCGTAAAATCATATATACTACAATCGCTATAGAAAGCCTTAATAGTCAATTCAGAAAAGTTACCAAAACAAAACTCATATTTCCAAATGACGAAAGTCTTATGAAAATGCTGTATCTGGCTGTTGAAAGAATCAGTAGAAAATGGACAAGGGTATATTTAGGCTGGGATCTCGTGATAAATCAACTTAATATACTTTTTGATAATGTCTTAAACAAAGGAGCATAACTCGGGGACTCTGTCCCCAAACCCCAGAGGGTTATCGCTTTTTGTTCTCCTAGGAACGTGCAAAAACGGACAGCTTAACACTGCCCGTTCCCGTACAGAAACCTAGTAACCGCTCGGGTTGCTCCTCATCAGTGCCCTATCCTGCTATTAGGCAAGAACCACGTATATTATTGACGTAAACTGGAAATAATATACTATATAAAGATGATATACTAAAAGATTTCATCGACCAAAACTTACGTTATGTTACAAAACTTCATGCACTAATTATTTGTCAAAAGAAAGAGAATACACATAATTATTTACACGGCCTATAAATTTTATTAACTTTCAATACTATCATATAAAACTTTAATTAAACCAATATATTTAGTAACAAATTCCCGAGATTTCTCATAATATTTTATTTCATCAGTTTCAATAGTTTTATTACCATATCCTGTTTCATTATTCAGTTCTGATATAAAATCATTTAATAATTTTTGATTTTTCTGTCTAATAGTATTAATAATTCCTACCAACTTTTTGTTCTCACTCAACAATTTTTCAGTAATTATTACATTATTATGAGAATCCCCTAATAATAGTCTTCTTACCAATTCGCATGGGTTATTAGATAAAAACCAAACTAATTTAATGTCCGGTAAATTCTTCTGAAAACTCAACATTCTTTCAACTTCTTTTAAGTCATCATCCCTATATTTAACCGAGGTATAATCATTTAAAAGTAACTCCAACTGCTTAAATTTGTCGTATTTTATTTCTATATTTAAAACCCCATCATCGTCTTTTGATATCTCCATTTTATCACATAAGTTTAAGTAATGAATCTTCTTGTACTCTAAAGAAGAAATTTTGTCAAATTCGCGCCCACAAAATTCACATTGGCATTTATATTTAATATTGGTATTTTTTTCATCTTTACTTTTACCATCAAGTCGCCTTATCATTGCAAAGCATTCACATCGAAGCATGTTACTACTACTGTTAACACTTAAGGAAAAACGTGACCATTCTTGCAAATCATCACATAAACGTAAAAGATATGAAAGTGGATCGTCGTTAAAAACCATCCTTTCATTATTCTCTTTATACTCATTAGTGTGATTGTACATGGCTACAGCTGACATTTCTATAATACATCTATCAATATCAGACATACTGAATATGCTCCCTGCCTGATAGAAATTAAGAAGAAAACTCATAGCAGAAAACACTCCATGATCATTTTTTTTATATTTTTCTTCTATTTCATCACTATCAATTATGGAAAAAAGTTGACTATCAACTAAAATTGCTTTTATTTCAACAAAATCAGTCTTGATATTTGAATTTATTATTTTATAAAAAGGAGTAAATTTGTGGATTTGTCTTGACTCACGAAAAAAGTATGATATTGGATAGCCAATATCATGAAAGATTGCTGCTAAAAGAAAAGATTTAAACACAATTTCTTTTGCACAGTCTTCCCAAATGATTTCCTCTTTATATCTATTTTCTGTTTTAGTTTTACTCATGTGCTTTTCTATCGTTTTATTTAT
>Ga0123336_10002579_pt1 | contig 15647 bp, 15 predicted proteins | sample SSSSmetaG_FD_96466 | JGI IMG/M metagenome (GOLD analysis project Ga0123336, IMG submission 96466) | Glacier valley bacterial and archeal communities from Borup Fiord, Nunavut, Canada, to study Microbial Dark Matter (Phase II) - ​SSSS metaG | ecosystem: Environmental > Aquatic > Freshwater > Ice... | reverse complement strand
TAGAATTTTGTAAATATTACAATATACCAAAATGCTTATATAAGTTTACAACCAATGAGTATTTTAATAAAGTAATAAAAGAATGTTCATATAATGATGTTTCTAAATTTGAGAATTTCCATCAAAAAATTATTGGTTGGGTTTCTTACTATATAGAAATTGGGAAATTAACAAAAGATAGTGTGTATGAGTTAATGCAAAGATTCACTTCTTCATTTTTCGATAATGATTTAAAAATAGATTGTTTTGTTAAATTTATAATGAAAAATCAATATCTTGGAGATAAAACATTTGTTGCAGCCAGAGATATCTTTGACTATCTTGAAAATGAAAATATTGAGATAACCGAAAGTACATTAAATTCAAAATATTATTATAACACTACTAATTATAAAGAATTGTGTGAAGACTTAGACACAGCTAAAGTAGATGAATTTGAGTATTTAAGAGAAACTTCTGGTATTATTGTCGCAATGAAAAGATTGTTACAAGATTAATTAAAAAAAAGGCAAAGTTATTTTGCCTTTTTTTTAATATGGTTTAATATAGACAGTAGAAGTTTACTATAATAAAATATATAAACAAAAAATGGTTAGAAAAAAAGGAGGAACAAAAGAATGCAAAATTTTAAAATTTCTATGAAAAATGGGCGTGTTTTTTACAACAAAGCTCTGCTTCTTGGGGAATCAAAAATGTATGAGGCGACAGATACCATAGCAACTGACCTACCATTGTTGGTGGATGTTATCAGGTGTAATGGTACAGAAGATGGTATGGAATTAGCAGTCGGGAAAATTGTAATTGATAGTGAATTTTCTCAATACCTACAAAAAGAATATATAAAATCATATGAAGATTTTAGTGCTGGTAAAAAAATTGTATTCAATTCCGATACCAAAGAACTTACTATTTTAGGTGATTTAGATTTAGAATTCATCTTAGCTGATGACAAATTAAGCAATATAGAATGGATGGAGTATGTACTGGAATTTATGATGTATGTTATAATGCACAGAAACCCATACGTATATAATCTTTTCACTGAATTAACACCCAAATCAAAAAAATTTGTAAAAACTTTATGGGGACAGAACACCATCAAACTTGTGCAAAATCTCTATAAGAATATTGACAAATTAGGAAATCTTGAAAAAATAGCAAAAAGTATTGGTGAAGATTTTATATTCGACAACATTTGTGGTGAATTCGAGCTTAATAATGCAGGAAAAAAACTACATCAAGTTGTTGAAATTCCATTAGTTGTTGCGACTGGAATTAAGAAATTAAGAATAGAAGAAACATATAATGATTTCAAAACAATTGCTAATGTGGACAAAGGTTATTCAATTGTATTAATAGAATATCTTATAGCCTTTAAAAAAGTTTTTACAAATGATTTTTGTGGAACTAGTGAACTAATGAAATTTGTTAAAAATTTGGCAAACCTAATGCAGACTGGTATTTATGATGATAGTTTTGTAATATTGTTAAATTATTTAATTAATGAAAATATTAATTATGCTAGATTCTCTATACCCACAGCAGAAGCACTTGAACTATTTGATTTTGTTTCAAAAGGCATAAATATGCAAACAGTAGATAAAAATGTACAATTTGAAAAAATGCCTAAAAACATTCAAAAAGCTCATAATGTAATGTCTAAAAATGAAACAATTATTTCAGTTCCTAGACCAGAAGAATTTGCAGTTGCTATAAGTAAATATTCATTTGTTAATGATTCTACTGACGAAGCTTTTGTCTTTATGACACCAGCAAATGAACTTGAACTTCTTAATGAAGGAAATCTGCTTCATCATTGTGTTGCATCATATCGTGATAGAATTATTGATTTTGGATGCAAAGTAGTATTAATGAGAAGAAAAGGAGAAGAAGGTACCCCATTTGTAACAATAGAATATGATGAGGGTAATGCACTTCAAATTAAAGAGAAATTCAATGAAGATGTTACTGATGCAATTGTTCTTGATGCAGTAGATAGATGGGACGTTAGAGCTCGTCGTCGCGAAAAAAAGGGGAGGTAATAAAATGGGAAAGATAAGGAAATATACAACATTTGCAAATAGAGAGTTGCTTGATAAAGGTGATTTTAATGGTATTCATTTTACTTTTGGAAACGTAGAACGTACTGCTTGCAGGTGTGGCTATGTTAGTCAAGGAAAAATATATGAATGCCCCGAATGTAAGAATTCGAAATTTTTATATGATGTTTCTTATGATAAATCTATAAGTGAAAGCAAATATGACATAGAGATAATTGGTAGAGATTTTGCTATATTCAATTATAAAGTTGGCATTAATTTTGGAGTTGACCTTTCGCTTAAAGAAGAAAAAAAGGTCATCATTTCTTATGAGAAAGGGATTTTAAATCTTCCAAGATGGGGAAATGAATTTTCTGAAATTGGTTTTCCTATAATGATGGCTCATATTAATGAGTTACCAAGTAATATCGTATTAGCTTTAGACCAAATTGGAAAATATAAGAATTTAGATGCTAGCGTATTCACTTCATTAATCAACGCTGGTCCAAATCTAAAACAACTTATAAAAAACGAAGATACCCTCAATCCTTTATTTGTAGGGGCTACAATATCAAGATTTATTGGAAGAGGATATGGAAGTACGGTCGATGTTCCTTATGTAAATATGCAACAATGTTGCAATAACTATAGAATTCCAGAAGAGTTTCATGAATTGCTAGGTAAGATTCCAAGTGTAATCTTAGAGAGGATTCCATATTATGGAACTAGTCAATTTTTCGATTCGGGAAGAAGCTGGCATCTTGTACAAAAAGAAATAAAGAATATAGCCTGGTATTATTACGAAAACGGGATTATCGATTTTAAAGATTATCTTAGTCTTGGTAATGTTAATGAAGATATCATTTTAAAAACAGACTTAATTTCTTCATTCTTTAAAAAGTATATGATGCAATTTCAAAATGGAATTGTTAATAAATTAAACGAAGTTTATGCTTATCTTATTACTAATGGGATAACCGTAGATAAAACAACTTTAGATTATAAGTTTTATTTTCAACATAAAAATGTTGCAACTATAAAAGAAAATGTTGCTCGTTCAGAATTTGATATTGATAACTTTATTAACGGATTAAGCGTTAATGCAGTTGATGCTATGAAAATACTGGCAAGCACAAAAAGAATAAAGAAAGTTTAATAAAAAAGAGGGTATTTACCCTCTTTTTGTTTTTTGTTGTTTTTAGTCATCTATGTTAATATAATATATTATACTTATAACAAGGGAGGAAATTAAAATGGCGATTAAAGTAACTTTAGAGAACAAGGAATTTTTTGATACACCTTTTACACGAGGGAAAGACTACAAAACATTTACAATGAAAGAGGTTAAAGAGGTCTTTAAAAATGTGCATATGCATATTGAAGAGACTGAAACTGAAATTCTTTTATTTAATGACGATGTTGAAGTTGAGGTCCTAGAAGAAAACGGAAGTAGTTATGCTGTATTTAAGTATATAAAAGGAGACCTTTCAATTTCATATGACAAAGATAAAAAAACAATCATTACTAATCTTGTAGAAATTAATACAGATACTGATGGTGATTGTGAAGCAGTTGGCAAATGGTTACTTAAAGTTATATTTTTGGAAAACAAATATCTCTACAATGTTTATAGTTCAACATTTCATAATGGATATTATTACGTTAAAACAATTCTAACAAATACTATTAGATTTATAAATGAAAAAACTTTTGACCAATTAGAAGGCGTAATTAAAAATTTAGGAATGGATTTTTTTGAAATAAACATTAAAAATGCTAGCTTTGAATTGAAAAATTCAAAAAAATTGCATAGAGTTATTGAACTTCCAAAACAAGTACTTGATTTTATCAAAAAATACGGATTTTCATCTCAGTTATCAACATTCAAAATGCTTGCAAATAATAATCCAAATGAAGTTATTTATTTAACTGAATGGTATGAAACTTTTAAAAAATATCAAAACATAAAAAATGATTTATCTATGTTTGACCAATTTATGAGTTTGCTTGCAGAAATTAAACCTAAATTTGAAAAACTAGATTTGTTTAGATTTTTGCCATATATTATGGGGCAAAGAATCTGGTATGAAAGTACTGTTGAAGATAAATTTTGTATCCCATATCAAGAAACTAGAACATATAGAGATTATATTAATCTTAATGGACAGTTAGCCGACCCTTATCCCGTATGTTTAGTTGCAGCTCATAATATAGCAGTTAGGAACAATAAAATTCTTCTAGATGAAGAAGTTTGCAAAAAGTTTGAAGAAGTGGTAAAAAAATATCAACCTTTAGAATGGACAGAACCCTCTGGCAAATATATCATTAAAGCTCCAAGAGTAGCTACTGATTTTGTTGATGAAGGTAATGCATTGCATCATTGTTTAGCTACTTATATAGAGTTAGTTGCTAATGAACAAGAAAATGTAATGTTTCTCCGTTTAGCAAGGAAGCCTAATGAATCATTAATAACCTTTGCTTTTGATGAGAGTTACAATGCTGTTGAAGTAAAACAAATGTTTAATGAAGATGTAGAAGACCCAGAAATTGATGAAATTCTTAAAAAATGGAAAATAAAGAGTAGAAAAAGGGAGGAAAAATAATTATGGCAATTAGAATTTTCAACACATGTATGGGTACTCATCTATTAGATAGCTATGACATAGCTGGAATTACTACGGATATAAAAGAGGGAAAAGATTCTCGTAGAATTTGTGCTTGTGGTCATGTATTAGCAGGAACTGTTGATAAATGTCCAACATGTGGAAATACTACTTGGACTAATGTAATGTCTATGGGGTATTCTAGGTGGTCAAAACCAACAGATATAAACATTAAAACAAAAGATGAATACAAGTTAGAGCGAATACATTCTGATGAATATTCAGTCGTTAGATGTTGCCTAAATCTATATATTGATACAATATCTCAAACTTTATCGATTACGGAAAAGATAGAAATTTGTGTTAGTCTTGCATCCGATAAGATGGAATTTAGGAATTTAAATGCTCCAATTATAACAAGTAACTTATGTGATGTTCATGAGTTTATACTTAAAAATATCGAAGATATAGAAGACTATAGTCTTAGAGAAAATATAAAAAGGACTTATGAAATTATAGGTATGATTGTACCTAATTGTAATCAATATGCAACAAAGGTTTTTGCATTGAACAATTGTCTAAGCGTAAACCGCATATTGACGAATGACAACATATCTAAACATAAGAAATTTTGGAAAGAAATCATAGATAAGAATAGGTTCGAGAGTGGAGACCCTTGGATTGGAAAAATGTGTTATTCTATGGACGATTTATTTATTGTTTGCAATCTTCCAACAATGTTTAAGGCTTATTATGCATCGAAAGACTTTCGTTTTTCATATGGATGGTATAATTCGAAAGAAATTGACCTTGGACAATTTGATACAATGCAAACTGAACTTAAAGATACTCTAAAGCATTCAATTGAGCATCAGATAATTTATCTTGATGACGTATCTCAAATTGTTAACTGGGCTGTAACTGAAACTCAGGAACATATGCTTTTGTTGAGTAAGTTCATAAAAAGACATGGAATGACATACGCTAATCGTGTGTTTAACGAATTTAAAGAAAGACTTGAAGTAGTTGAAGAGAATGGGCTAGATATTGAGGCTGTGGTTTCTCCTAAGAAATTTGCAGTATGTCAGATAGAAGAATTGCTAACTCGTAGGAAATTTCCACAAACAAGAATTGATGGATTTGTCAATTGTGTGGATAATGATACTTTTTTTGCAATTGGACTGTTAACATCAAAAGCTCAACTTAAACCTAATGAAGCAACTAAAATATACAAATAAAAAAAAGAGGGCTTGTACCCTCTTTTTTTATTGTTCAAATTCTTCTATTTTATTATCTTTTTTATTTAATTTCATATGCCTAAACATATAAGTATCAATTGCTTTATTAATATCTTTTGTTGTTACTAAATTCATTCTTTCAAGTTGATATTCTAAACTATCACCTGAAAATTTAGAACATAATTCATCGCAAATTACATCACATAAAACAGTACGGTTAAGTTCACCCGTTTTTTCTATTGCATTTGCTATGATTTTTTTTGTTCCTCTTGTAAGCACTTCTGGATTCTTTTCTTTTTTACCCATTTATATCACGCTCCTAGTTATTTATAGACTACTATTTAGATTTAATGAATTATACAATATAAAATATTATAATACTCATTATAATATTATACTTAATGTTTAATTATAATATTATATTGTAGAAACTTTATTTTTAATAAATGACATAGTCTTTTATCTCTTGAATATGGTATTAATTATTTAAATTATTATTGCTAACTGCTATATTTGATAGTATAACATGTTTAATTAGAAAAAGAAAGCCCTTTGTTATATTAATTAAAAAAATAATATAACAAAACTAATATTTTTTGTTTTATAATTATATGTTAATTAAAATAAAAATTCATGCTACAAATATTAAACTTAATAAAATTATTCGTTAAGCCTTTGTCATGATATTTTTGTTAAAATCAAGTCCGTATTAATATAATAAAATATATAATCTTAAAGAGGTGAATTAAAATGATTAATAGATTTAATATTGCATTAAAAAATGAAAATGGAGGTCCTATGGTACAAACATTAGTGGCACTTTCTGTTGCGGTAACTTTCGTTATTGCTCTTGGAGGTTTGGGGGCTGCTATTATAAGTTGGGTAGCTGGTGCCACTAAGGCAGTATCATCATTAAAATAGGAGGTGAAAAACAATGCTAAAAAAAATAAAGAATAATAATAAGGGCGAGATATATTTTGCAAGGGTTGTTTGTTATCTACTATTGGTTGTTTGTATTGCTTTTATGTTAGATGTAGTAATTATGCTTACCCAAAATGTAGTTACCTCTTATGAAGCAGCTTATTATGCTGAAAAGGTATCTATACAAGGAGGTATTCTTGGTCAACAACCTATATTGCCTGGACCATCAGCAAAACATTGTACTAGTTGTTTAGTAAATGCTGATTTTTCAAGAGAGATAAGTGAAACTTTTGGTTATTTCGGTATTACTAAATCAGATTGGACTGCAAGTGTTACTGACAATTCTAATGTACAGCATTTTATCCATGACAACGGAAATTCTACAATGACAATTTATACTTTTGATTATATGAATGTTGGTACTTTTACTTTGGTTACGGAATTTAGACCTAGATTTTCTACATTTCTTTGGGGAAGCAAACAGTACCTAATAACAAAATCCGTTCCGTTTGTAATAGAAAACATACCAAGTTAACTTAATATATTAATATATTAATATGTTAAGGTTCATAAAAATCAAAAATATTTTATGGAGGTGAATTAAATTGTTAACTTTTTCAGAAATAATTAAAAAACTTAAGAGCAAAAAAGGAGGAGCTGAGGGTGTTATGTTCTTATCTGGCATGCTTCTACTTACTGTTGTAATTGTTTTTTCTTTGAACGTATTTGACCTTACATGGCAAAGATATGTAGTTAAACGAGAAATAGGTAATGTATCACGATTGTATGCTATAAGATGGACTGAATTATATATAAAATCCAATTGTGATGGTAACTTTGAAACATGTAGTACTATTCCTACCAATTCAAAGCTAGGTGAAGAAATTCAAAACATTATGGAATTAACTGTTAAAGAAGGAAATCTTGATAACGCAGAATTAGTTGTTTCTAAAAATACTGGTGATACGTGTTCATCTCCTGGTGTATTGTTATGTGTACGTACTGATGGTTCTGGAAATACAACAATAAGCGGTCAATCATGGGATATAGCAAAATTGACGGGTTATGGAGATGTCTTATATACGTCATTAGATGTAAAATACACTTGGAATAGTACTCTTAGAACAGCTAGAAAACAAGATGGATATAAATTAGAAAATAAATTTGCGAGTGAACGTGCTGCAAGCGACCAAAATCTCATAGGGTCATAATGGAGGTAATTTTTTATGAAATCATATATACTAAAACTTAAAAACAATAATAAAGGCGGAGGAGACCTACAATTTGCGACTCTTACATTTTTATTTATATTTATTGTTTGCATTAGTCTTCTTATCGATTTTTGGTATGTTAGTTCTGCAAAGATAAATATTATTAAAGAAGTTCAAGGTGCTGAATTGTTTAGATTAGTAACTGCGGTTAAAGATGGCGGGGGACTTGATGACCCTATATTCCATGAACTAGACCCAAACAATGTTGACCTTCGTGCATTTCAACAGGTAGCTGTTAATGGAATGCGTTCAGAATTACAAGAAAGATTAGACACTGTACCATATCTTAAAGATTACACAATCGATATCGTTAGTGGTTTGTCTCAACCAATTGGAGAGATGGGAGTCCATACAGAAATGAGATATCATGTTAAAACAATGATTCGTTCTCCAAATCAAATATTTAATTTTATGAAAAAGCCAGCTGACCCAGAAATTACATCAGCAGGAGAAATCTCATTAAAAGTAACTACAAAATTGGTACCATATATTTTTAATAATTAAGACATACAAAAAAAAAGACGGGTTCATCCGTCTTTTTTTATGCACTTGGCATCTTGGTCGTTAATATCAAGGAAATCGCCTGGCTTGGAATATATACAAAAGTGTAACCATCTGTTTTATATATGTTTTTTTCAAAAGTCTTATATTTCTTATTGTCTATATTAATTATAATTTCACCATTATACACATCTTGTGAATAATCAAATTTACTATAATCAAGGATTCCGCTCACTGGTTTCATCCAAATTTTTGAAAGTCTCTGACATATGATATCTACATCTTTTTCAGTGTCAAATATTATTGATTTTTGTTCAGAATAAGTAAAATATTCTGTTATAAGTGGGATATAGTTGTAATGCTCCATTTGTAGAACTACAAGTGATTCATTTTCTATTAATTTAGCCTCTACAAAATCAGGGTTATTTTTTATTTGAGATTTCGCTAAAGTTGTAGGCAATTGGTTATTAAAAGATATTTTATAATACATAAGGTCATTGCCTGTATATTCTAAGTTCACTACATGGTTGTTACTTACAAACATGGTGGCCTCATATTCACCCATATCTATTTTTTTTAAATAATATTTTTTACCGTATAATGTTTTAAATTGTTCTAAAAAGTCTTCTATTTTAATTACTCTTTTATTACTATTATATTTGAAATTTATCTTCATGTTATTTGGCTGATTTCAAGCCCTGCCCTCCTTTTGTTTTTCATTACAGATTCCCTATCTTACACTATGCATTTATTATACAGTATGAAAATAAAAAAGTCAATAGAAATAGTATAAATTCATCAGTGAATTGTTAATTTAATAATAAAAAAACAGGCGAATTTTCACCTGTTTTTTTTATTATATTTTTTGTTTATATTTTTGTTGAGAATAATATGTGTTTTTCTTATCATATACTGGGTTTCGGTTATGTGCAATTATTAGAACTTGGTCATCTGGCATTCTTCTTACTTCATCGGGGGTAATAAGTTCTCTTCGAGTTCCAGAAGTTGAAACATTTTTACCTCCAACCATACTTCCAATAAAATCTTGTCCTTGCCCACTATTTGTAGAATAACTCTTTGTTTCTATTGTTGTTACTCCTGCCAAGTCGCTTACATACTGAGCAGAATTACCTGTCAATCCAGAATAAACTAATTTTGTTTTTAAGTTATTCATTATATCTGAGGCGTTTTCTTCTCCATAATTTCTTTTTAATTGTTCTACGCCCTGTATTCCTATTGAAATTCCAATATTTCTACTTCTGGCAGTAGCAGTGACTGTTGCTATTGAAGGAATAATCCCAATATTGGAAAATTCATCAAGCATATATAAAATAGGACAACCATCTTTGTGTTCCATAGTAATATCTAATAGTTGAGTAAAGAATACTGACATTAATGGCATCATCATAGTTGATTTGGATTCTGGTATACATACAAATAAAACGGTTGGTTTCTCTCTCAAAATCTTTGGATTTAATAACCTATCAACATCTGGGACCTTTTCTCCATTTTCGTTATATACCAATGGTGGAGAAACAAATTTAGCAACTTTTGGGTCAGTAAACAATTGAACATTTGTAGTAAGTACTGATTTAATTGAACTTATTGTTTTTTCACTTTCCCCAGCTGCTTTGAAAATTAAGAATAATTTAAATGCGTTCTTACACTTTCTAAATTTTACTTCCATTTCTTTTAAGTTATCATTTAGGATAATATCAAGTGCTTCTGGAATGCTTTTTTCAACACCGAATTCCATAACATATGCAAATGATGCTGCCAATAAGGGAATAGACATGTTAATCCATTCAGCTCCACCAGAACTACTTCCAGTTGAAATTTCAACAGCTTTATTTCCGTTTGTAAGAATTAATTGTGCTATGTCTCGAATCCCAGTAGCATCTTCAATGATTGCTAATGGATTATAAAAGAATTCATTTTTTTCTGGTTTTAAAGGTTCAAGCTTAATTATATTATACCCTAAACTCTCCAAGTAGGGACTTGTTAACTCGTGGAGTTCTCCTTTTGGGTCTGTTACAACAGCAGAATGTTTTCCATCCAAGTCTAAAAGATTAGGAATAAAGAAACTTGTTGATTTACCAGAACCAGTAGGACCTAAAACCATAACATGTTCATATGATTTTTCAGCAGATAGTCTTACACCCTTAGAAATTGCAAATCCATCTTTTCCTGTTAAACCTTTCAATTCGGAAATATTTCCTTCTTTTGCAGTTCCTTGATTTCCATATTTCGTTTTACTTTTTGAAAACTTGTTAGAATTCCCACCGCCATTACTACCACCGCCAATGTTTAAATTGAAACCATTTAACATGTCATTTTTAGATAAAACAACTATTGGAACAATGATTAATAAAACAAAAAACAATCCCTGGAAAGCTTTAATTCCTGGAGTAAACTTAGATTGACTAGTATTGCCATAAATTTCTACCTTTGCAGTGTCTTTTACGACATCAACGACTCTCGCCATAATAGCATTATCTACTTTTTTGTGAGAGATAACCATTCTGTTCTCTACACCTTTTGTTATGTATATTTTATCACCACTTTTTACTGTTTTGTCTGCATTACTTATGGAAATATCTTTTGTTGTAATCGATGCAGTTTGTCCGCTAGTTAAAACCATTTCTACGTTACCTTTTCCAAGAGAAAGAATAGTTGGAATGAATACAGTAATTAAAATTGATAAAGCAATATACCCCACTATTCCTGCAAGGATTAATCTCTTTTTTATTTTTTCATCCATGTTTTGACCTCCTTCATTATTTCTTTTAAATATTAAGTTATTGTAAATACATCTACTATATAATATATAAAAGCATTCTAAATTATTATTTATTATTACATTAATGACAAAAAAGTTATTTGAATATAAAAAAGAACATAAAAAAAACTAGTTCATAGTGAACTAGTCCCAAGTGATTTATCCCTTTATCTATTTATTCGATATATAAACACCCATTAGGTTTAAAAAGGACTGACGGGCGGTAATTCAGTCTACCTTATATCTTAAACTCAATAGCGTTTAGATGCAAACACATTTGAGATTGTAAGGGTAATCACGGCGTGGAATTATAAAAACATAAGTCCTGCCATTTTTTAAGTTATAACATACTATATGCATATTCTTTTGGGAATATAACTAAAAAAACAAAAAAATGATTTTTTCGACCATTTTTTCATTCCACAATATCTGATTTGGAAAAATTTTTTTAAATCAAGGCGTATTCTAAGTAAATTAAAATCATTGAGTATGTCATTTCTTAGTATTCTAAGCTGCATTATTATATGTGTGTTTGTAAAAACAATTAAAAATATAACCTGAAGAATATTTAAAAACAAACAATCAGAAATGGACATAAAAAAACCGCTATTCAGCGGGTTTTTACTAAAGTTTTCACATTAGATAAGAATTTCCCAAAGGAGTCCTATCTTTGTTAACTTTATTTTCAGAAACTAATGTTTCTAATTCAGATATTAAATCAGAAGTTGTTAATACTTTATTGAATTTTTTATTGATACTTCCTAACTTTGTAGCCATGTTTATGCTGTTTATTGGTAAAATCGTTAACAAATATTCTTGAAGTTCTGATGATTTTTGTGATATTAATTCATCAAATGGATTTAACTTAGATTTGTCTGTTGTAACATTGTATCTTATTAAAACGCTCATTGTTTTTCCAAATATACTACTAGAAACAAAACATTCACCCGAAGTTATATATGGTAGACGTTCAACCTCTTCTTTTGACAAATCCGTTTCTTTTTCAACAGACAATAAATCTTCTTTTATTGATAATTTAAAAATGAACTTTGTAGATATTTGAGCTACAATGGTTTCATCTAATAATGATGGTCGTTGTGTTGCCATAATTTCAAAAATGCCATATTTTCGTCCTTCCTGAGCAATTGTTCTTAGGATTGTTTTTATTGGTGATTTTTCAGTACTTTTTGGACAAAAAATATGTGCTTCATCCATTCCTACTATAAATGGGAGAAATAATTCTGCATCTCTACCATATTCAATACTATCTACGAAATCTTTTCTTAAATTATATAATTTTGATAAAAGATAAGAACCAACAATATTAAGAGCTTTCATTTGTCCTCTTATAATACATGTCTTTTGTTGCATAACAGCGGTCTTTAGTCCATCAATATCACAATTAAAAACTCCTTCTTGTTCTAACGAATTTAATCTCCAGGAAACAGCTATTAGTGTACCAGGTCCAGGAATACTTGAACTATATCTTTCCCACAAATCAATATCATCTTTACTAATTAATTTTTTATCTAATTTTTTAGCTTCATTCAATTCGGCCATAGTTAAAAGTTTTTTAATTTTTGATTGTAAATATATAAAACTATCACCTGTTTGATGAACTTCTCTCATAAAGTTTGTCATGGCACCACTCATATCTCCTGAAAACTCCATAATTGTAATTAATTCATCGGTTTGTATCTCTGAGAAATTAATTCCGATATTTTTTCCTATTGTGAATATTTTAAATCTATTATTAAAATCGAATGTATATTTCGAATCTATTTCTGTTCTAGCCTTAGCAAAATTCATTTCAAGATGAGGGTCAAATAAAATTAATGGAATTTTCTTTTGCATACATTCCTCTGTTATTACTTTTAACGCAAAAGTTTTACCACTTCCAGAACCTCCAAACAATCCGATGTGAGGTGATTCACTCAATTTTTTATAGTCAAACAAAAAAGGAATACTTGTTTGTGTTTGAATAGTCTCATCTTTTCTTACCATAAATAAATTCTTATATTTTTCTGGTACGGAATCCATGAATATATTAGTTCCATTAATTTCTCCAAGGATAAAACTATCTGCTATCTCTGGCTTTATTGTAAATGGTTTTATTTTTTCAAATATAGGATAAACTACATCTACTCCTGATTTTATAGGTTTTTTAATATAGTTTTCTATTTTTGCTTTTGCTATATAAATATTCTCTATACCTTCAAAATGTTTTTTTACATCCTGATATATGTCACGTTCAACTATTTCTAAGGTACTCATTGAAACATTTTCGCTTTTTATAATCCTACAAATTGGATTCTCATTTATTTCGTCATTTATCTGATAAAAATCATCTATTTGAAATGGACTATCTCCTGTTGCAATTGTTATTAAAAACGGGTTTGTTTTACCTACTACTTTTATCACTCGTTAGTCACCATCCTTATTTTTGATGCACCTTTTTCGTTAAGCTCAACAGTAAATACAGCATTTGCTGCATATTGAGTTTCTTTTGCATGTGTTACCATAATAATTTGTTTATTATAACTTTCAGATATTTCTCTTATAAAGTTAGCTACGTCTGTTGCATACCCAGCAGATACAAACTTTGTAGGTTCGTCAAGGAAAAGTGGTGCAGAATTTTTTTTATCATTAAGAATGTTCATACATATTAAAGCAGATAGAGAAATTATGTCCGCAACTCCACCTCCATCCGAGTCTGTGGGGTCAGTGATAGTTTCGTAACCATCATAAACTGTTTTTACCATAAAATCAGCAGTTGGTACTGAATTTTGTTCTCCAGCAACAATCTCTACAAATATATTTTCACCAAGTATAGACTGTAACCCATTAGTCGCAATATTTGAGAATAAATCATATGCTACTTTTCTTGCAGTATTGCAAGCTTCTTGAAGTAATAATTTCTTTTCAGTATTTAATTCTAGAGATAATTCAATTTTAGTATTTTCTTTTTTCTTTTTGTTTATCATCTCAGTTTTTTCTTTAAGTTGTCCATTTTTTTGTTCTATTTGAATAGTTATGTCATTCAAATACTCGTCTAAAGTCATATGAATACCTCCATAATTGTTAGTAATATATATATAATCATTTCAGCACAAAAGTAAAACATAATCTTTGTTGCTATCAAGCTAGACATTTTAAATTTCGTTGAATGTTTACGTCTTATAAACTCTGAAACTGTTCCACAAAGAAAAAATTCTAAAAAACTTTTTATTTGTAATATAAAACCTGAAACTTTACCCGTTTGAGTATCAGACCCTTGTATCAGAGTAGACATTAATTCTGGATGTTTAGCAATACCAATAAAAATTATAGGGGTAAGCACTACAATAAATAATACACAATATAAAATTGCAAACATAAATATATTCCGTTCAATACTTTTTTTATCGTTTATTATTTTTTTTATAGTGTTCACCTCCTCAATTAAATACGTTTAAGTTCTTTTAACAAATCCATTGGAATACTTTCCTCGATTTCTTTTATCAATACTTCAATTTCTAAATTTATTTTATTGATTTCTGATACTGCATTTTCTGGTGTTACCCCGTATTTTGTTAAATTTTCAACGCTTGTTTCAAGTTTTGTTTGACTTGTTGTCTGTGCAAAGATTGCATCATCTTTTGCCTTTTTTGTAATTTTTATTAGCTCATCATATTTAGCAAGTTGTGTTTTTAGTGCTTCCTTATCCATAATTAATATTCCTCCTTATCAAGTAAATTCTGTACAATATCTTCGTTAATAGTGCCCATACAAGTAGGACAAATTTTTGCGTCTTTTAAAAGCTTTCCTTTTGTTTCAATTAACGTTGTAAGTTTTTCGTTTTGAATCTTAATTTCTTCGGACTGTTTTTTAACTTCTTTTTTAGTTGTGTCATAATCTTTTAAATATTGAGTAATGTTTTCAGAAAGAAAAGAATTTTCAAGAATATTGTTTTTTATTTGAATATAAGTCTCAACAATATTAGTACTATCTATAATATTTTTTGCTTCTTTACTTTTTAATTGTGAGCTGTTATAAGTTGCCATATTTTTTGAAATTTCGTCTTTTTTATTAACCAAAGTTCTAACATATTCTACATCTAACAAACTTTTTACTTTTAGTAACTTATCGAGCATTATTTTTATTTTATATTGTCTTGATTGTTCTTTGTTAATCATTGTTGCATTTTCAAAAATTACATCATGTATTACAACTTGTTCTTTAAGTTTCAAAATCTTAGATTCTGTTTCTGGGATTCTGTTTAATAATTTCAACTTTTCATTAACAATTAAAATTTT
>Ga0123336_10002578_pt1 | contig 15648 bp, 13 predicted proteins | sample SSSSmetaG_FD_96466 | JGI IMG/M metagenome (GOLD analysis project Ga0123336, IMG submission 96466) | Glacier valley bacterial and archeal communities from Borup Fiord, Nunavut, Canada, to study Microbial Dark Matter (Phase II) - ​SSSS metaG | ecosystem: Environmental > Aquatic > Freshwater > Ice... | reverse complement strand
GGCTACACAGAGGCTTGGGGTGCGACTTTGCTCGGCCGCTTGTGTAGCTGCCGGGGCAGCGTTGCCGCCTACCAGCAGTAGACAGGTCAAAATGGATAGGCCATGCAGCAGGAGTTTTTGTGACATCGTAAACCTCCAGCGTCCAACTCTTGCGGAAGCTCAAACTTTTCACGGTAGGACCAGCCTATTTACAGAGGTGGGGTTAGTTTATACAAGGATGATGCGATGGAGTCATTATAGCACAAGGGAAAGAATAATGGAAGAGGTAAAGCCTCTGAGTTTTAGACGAATTATGACGAACGACTTTACTTTAACTCAGAACTCAACACTCGTCGTCAGCGTGGGTCAGGCGGGCGGCCAGTTCGTCGGGGCGCAGGGTGGCGTTGCCGACCTTTTGCACGACGATGCCCGCGCCGTAGTTGGCGAGGCGTGCCGCCTCAAGCAGGCTGGCCCCGGCGGTGAGGGCCAGGGTGAGGACGGCGATCACCGTGTCGCCCGCGCCGGTCACGTCGAACACTTCGGCGGTGTTGGTCACGGGAATATGGTGGTAGGTGTCGGTCGCGTCAAGGATCGACACGCCATCGCCGCCGCGCGTGACGACCACGCCTTGCGTGCCCAAGTCGGCGCGTAGGCGGCGCAGGCCCGGCGGAAAATCCGCCTCTGTGCGTAGCGGCAGACCCAGTGCGGCTTCGGCTTCGCGGTCGTTGCAGCGGAAGATCGTCACCCCGGCGAACTTAGCGAAGTCGCCTTGCGCGTCCACGGTGGTCAGCAGGCCCAGCGCGGCGGCGAGGCGGCGGGCCGCGCTGACCACGGCGGGCGTGACCGTGCCACTGCGGTAGTCGCTGATCAGCAGCGCGTCGGCTTGCGGCAGTTCGCGTTCCAGGGTAGCGATGATCGCCGCTTCGACTGCGCCGGCCACCGGGCGGCGATCTATTGTGTCCACGCGGGCGATCTGCTGTTGCAAGCGCGCCGGTCCCTCGGCCACGATGCGCGATTTGAGAATGGTCGGGCGGCTGGAGTCTACCACCAGTCCGGCCGTGTCTACGCCGCGTGCGGCCAGCGCGGCGCGCAGTTCGTCGCCCGTCGCATCCGCGCCGATCACGCCCACCTGCACCGCGTGACCGCCCAGCGCCTGAATGTTGCAGGCCGGCGCGGTGCCCCCGCCGGGCAAGACGACGCGCCGGGCGAACTCCAACACCAGCACCGGCGCTTCGCGCGACACGCGGCTGGGCCGACCGAGGATGTATTCATCGAGAAACAGGTCGCCCAGCACGACGATGCGTTTACCGTGGAAGCGGGGCAACAGGTCCAGGAGGCGGGCCACCGGTTAGCGCAACCGGATGTAGACGAGGCCCACCGCCAGCAACAGGAACAGCAGCCCCACCACATCGGGCGTGCCCTGTACCGGCGCGGTCAGCAGGGCCAGGAACAGCCCCGGTATATTGTGCTGTGCGCTTCGCAACCCCGCCTCCAGCAGCGCCGAACTCCCATTGCCGGGGAGGCTCACGATGAATGTGGTGAGCGTCGGTTGCAGCAGCAGCGCGGCCAGCGCCAGTCGGCTGACCAAGATACCCCAGACCACCGCTGCTACGCCCACCCCTTGCAGGCCGGGGCCGCGCTTCTGGTTGGCGGCCGCGCCCACCGCCTCGCCCACGGCCAAGCCCAGCGTCAGCGCGGCCCAGAAATCGAAGCCGGGCAAGATAGCCCAGAGGATGCCGATGGCGGTTGCCACGCCGAAGCCAAACAGCGCGGCGCGTCTGTAGTAGGCGCTGCTGATAGCATAGGTGGGCAGCACGGTCAGGCCCGCGCACTCGAAGCAGCGATAGCCCACCGGCGTGGAGACGCGACAGCGGGCGCAGATCGGCTTGTCGCAGCGGGCGCAACGCAAGAAGGTTGGCACACTGGGGTGGTTCTCGCAATAGTAGGGCGCATCACCCGGACTAGGATCAAGCTGCCGGATGTTACTGTTCATGTGTGCGGCCCTCCGGCTGGGGGATCACCCGGCGTGCGCCCAGATAGTGGTCGGTGCGGGCGTGATAGTCGGGCTGGGCCGGGTCCATGCTTTGCACCATGACCCGTTGATCGCCCTTGGCGTGGATCACACGCCCCGCGCCGAGGGCCAGCATCACATGGATCACGCGGTCCGGCGCGTGCCCATAAAAGATCAGGTCGCCGGGCTGCCAAGTGGTGCCGGCAACCGCTGTGGGGATGGTCTGCAACTGCTGGTCGGCATCGCGCGGTAGATCGTAACCGTGGACCCGATAGGCGATCTGCATGAGACCGGAGCAGTCAATACCGCGCTCGGTCAGCCCGCCCCACAGGTAGGGCACGCCCAGGAACGCCTGCGCGGTCGCGACCACTGCCGCCGCCGACCCACAGGCATCCGCTTCAGCCGGGGTCAGCGCCGCCGGGTCGGCCAGCGCGTCGCTGCCATCGGGCAGCGACACCAGTACCCAGCCTTCCATGCCGTTCACCGCCGCGTCAGGCGCTAACACCAGCCGGGTGCCGGCGTAGACGGTCAGGGGGTTGCCCGTCGGTAGATCGTCTGTATCCAGCACGGTCAAGGCGGTGCTGCGCGCGGCCACGCAAATCTGGCGGGCAGGCGACCGGCTGCCGGTGGCGGTCTCAATCGCGGCGGTCGCCAGCCAGCCCTCATAATCCGGCAGGCGCACCCGCAGCCAGTCCGTCGCTGCGTCTGTGCCGTGGTCCAACACCGTCAACGGCGTACCCAGCAGCGCTTGGTTGACCAGTTCGGCCTCCCTCCCTGGCGCAACCCGCAAATCGGTCACTGGCACCCGCACCACCCCCGTCGCCCCCGGCAGCAGCCCTGTTTGTCCTTCCATCAAATCCGTCATCCTACCCTTTTTCTAGTCGCCAGTCGTCAGTCGTCAGTCGTCAGTCGTCGGTCGTCAGTCGTCGGTCGTCAGTCGTCAGTCGTCGGTCGTCGGTCGCCAGTCGTCGGTCGTCGGTCGTCGGTCGTCGGTCGTCGGTCGTCAGAACTAAACACTAAACACTAAACACTAAACCGCCCGTCCGCAATCCGCAATCCGTACCGTTGGCCCAGCACGGCCAAGACAAACGCGGGTAGGGCCAGCATTCGCCGCCAGCGCCAGGGCTGCTGGTAGAGGCGGTAGAGCCATTCCAGCCCCAGTTGCCGCCAGCGCAGGGGAGCCAACGGCACGCGCCCGGTCAAATAGTCGAAGACACCGCCCACGCCCAACGCTAGGCGCACCGTCGGCAGCGCAGCGGCATTGCGCGCGATCCACTGGTCTTGCGCGGGCGCGCCGAAGGCGACAAACAGCAGATCGGCCCCTGCTGCGGTGATGCGGGCCGTGATCTCCGCGTCCTCGCCGGCGGCGGGCGATCCGGGATACGCCCCGGCGATGGCTAGCCCCGGATAACGGGCGGTCCAGATGCGCCCCGCCTCCGCCGCCACGCCCGGTGCCGCGCCCAGCAGGAACAGCCGGTAGCCTGCGGCGGCGGCCAGGGCGGCTAACCGCTCGGTGAGCGCTACGCCGGTCGTGCGCCCGCGCAATGGGCGCCCCAGCAGTCGCGCCGCCAGCACAATACCTGCGCCGTCGGCAGTCGCCAAGTCGGCCCCGTTGATTACGGCACGAAACGCGCCATCGCGCTGCGCCTGCATCACAAACTCCGGATTGACCGTCGTGACTTGGCGCAACCGCCCGCCCGCGCCGCCCGGCGGCAAGCGCAGCAAGCGCGCACAGTGGGCCACCGACTCCTCCAACGGGCTATCGTCCACGCGCACGCCCAGGATGTTGAGCCGTCGCCGCCGGCGTGGCGCGGCTAGTGGCGTGACGGGCGGTGCGGTTGTGGCCGGTAGGCGGCTGGGCATTGCTTGGTTGAACCCTTTCGTATGCGGCAATTATAGTACACCCTTACGCTTTTTGCCAACCTCTGCTTCGGCGTAACGGTTCCGTTTGTGCTACGGAGATCGCAACGACAACACGGAGACACGGAGACACGGAGATTTTTCGGGTTCGTTGTACCGGTCATTCGGCTGCGGCAGGCATCTAGCGGTAGACGCGGATTGCGCCGCCCGGCCCCCGCAACCCCGACGGCACCGTTACGCTCCGGCTTATGAGTTCCCGCTAGTGTAGGGCGGCAACTGCGGCTCTAGCGGACGGGGAAGCGGCCGCCGGGCCGCGATTGCGCGGCTACCGCCTCGATCTATTTGTCCGCCGCTCCCGCCTGCGGCGCGTCTGCGCGCTACGCGCGCCTATCACGGCCCGGTGGCCGCTTCCCCGTCCGAGAGTTCCCCCATCCCGCCTGTAGCCGCGAGAACGCAGGAACCCTGCCTCCTTTAGGGGCGCGTTCGTCAGCAACTCCTATATTCAGCGCGCAGAACGCAGAACGGTGGTTGACAGCCCGCCCGCCGCCGTGCTACACTCGCGCCGAAGGGGAGAGGCTACCGATGGACATACCTGCGGCGCAGCCCGGCTATTTTGTGGCGCTGGAAGGCACCGATGGCTCCGGCCTGACCACCCAGGCCGCCCGCTTGCGCGACCGCTTGCGCGCCGCCGGCCGTGCGGCCTACGGCACCAAAGAGCCAAGCGAAGGGCCGGTCGGCGCGACGATCCGCCTCGCCCTGGCCCACCGGCTGGGCTATCCCGCGTACACCGAACATCGCAGCGGAGCCGACACCGCCAGCGCGCCCTTGGAGCCGCTGGCCGACGACCTGCTGGCCCTGCTTTATGCCGCCGACCGGCTGGACCATGTGCGCCACGACATCGCGCCGCGCCTCGCACGGGGCATTGACGTGGTGTGCGACCGCTACCGGCTGTCGTCGCTGGCCTACCAGGCGCTGGGAGCCGACGAAGCCTGGTTGCGGGCCCTCAACAGCAAAGCCCCGCCGCCCGACCTGACGATCTTCCTTGATGTGCCGCCGGAGGTGTGCCAGGCACGCATGGCCGTGCGCGGCGGCTTGGTTGAACTCTATGAGCAGGAACACAAGATCGCCCGCATCCGCGCCAACTATCTGCGCCTGATCGCCGCCGCGCAGGCCGCCGGCGAGCGGGTCGTGGCCGTGGATGGGCAAGGCGACCCCGATACGGTGGCTGCTGCTGTGTGGGCCGCTTGTCAAGCCGGTCGATCAGGGTTATACTGAGCTGCATCATTCCACCTACACCACCCGGCGCGGGGCATCGCCGCCTGCGACCCGCTTGACCGGCCGACCCGTCACCCGCCGAGCCTGCTGGACCTGTTATGAATCTGAATCTGGACCCGATCATCGGCACGCTAGGACCGCTCTACCTGATGGTGGTCATCGGCGCGGCGCTCAAGGCGCTGGGCATCTTGCCCGCCGAAGTCGCCCCCTTGATCGCCCGCGTCGTGATGACCCTAACGCTCCCGGCGCTCGTATTCACCTCGATCCGGCGCGCCGGCACCAGCAATGTGCCCCTTACACTCGACTTGCTGTTCAAAGTGCCGTTGATCGCGTATATCATTATCCTGGTGTCCGGGAGTCTGGCCTGGGCGGCGGGTCGCTGGCTGCGCCTCGCGCGCCCGCAAAAAGGTTCGCTCATCCTCGCCGCCATGTTCGGCAGCACGGCGTTTCTCGGCTACCCGATCATGAAGGCACTCAACGGGGCCAAACCGCAACTACTCGGCGATCAGGGGCTGGCCGCCCACATTATCTATAGCGAGATCGGCACCCTGCTCATGCTCGTCACCGTGGGCTTGGCGGTCGCCTCGATCTATGGCGAGGGGGGCGCTTTTAGTTGGCGCAATCTGCTGGCGGTGCCCCGCGCTACGCCCTTCATCGCGCTGATGATCGGCTTGCTGTTCTACAATGACCCCGGCGTGCCCAAAGTGTTGACCGATCTGACGCAAACGATGGGTGACACCACCTCCTTCCTGATGATGCTCTACCTCGGCATGAGTATCGTCGGCACCGGCTTGGCCGCCTATTGGCCGGCGATCCTAGCCTCGCAAGCCATCAAGCTGATCGTCGCCCCCATCCTCAGCCTCGTCTTGCTCGGTGTGCTGCAAATCGGGGGCAATCCCGATTTCCTCAAAGCGGTGGTGATCGACTCGTCCGCGCCCAGCATCCTGCTCTGTCTGGCCTATGCCGCGCAGTACAAGCTCGACCTGCGCCTAGCCGCCGCCCTAGTCTTCAGCAGCTTCGTCTTCAGCCTGCTGACCGTGGCGTTTTGGTTCGCCCTGGTGGTGCGCTGAGTTCTGCGTTCTAGGCCCACTGTAGTGGCAGCTACCGGTCGCAGCTGTAGGCGTGCAATTCATTGCCCGTGCCCGGCTGCCCCACGATACTTCCCCCTCTGGGGTATTCGCACCGCATTCGCGGCCGGCTTGGCCCACGCTAACGCGGCACTGTGTAGCTCCGCACCGTCAGCCCGTCCACCAGGGTTGCCGATCCGAGCGTTGCGCCCGGCAAGACTGACGGCGCGCCGAGCGTCACAGTGCTGAAGCCGGGCAGCCCGGCATGGCGCGCCTGGGCGGGCCACGCAGCAGCCTGGGCGGGCGGAACGGCCAACAGCCAGGTGTGCCCGACAAACGTCGGGGCCAAGCGCAACGGTAACCACCAACTATCGGTCAGCAGCACCCGATCCGGCACGGCCGCCACGGCCGCCCCCCATACAGCCGCCTGCGCCCGCTCGGCCCGCAGCACGCCCCAGCCCCGCCCGGCAAAGCCCATGCCGATCAGGATGAGCAGGACTGGGATCGTAAAACGTAAAACGTAAAACGTAAAACGTAAAACGTGATGTGTACCCACCGCCGACTGGCGATTGGCGACCGTACTCCTGACCCCTGACCCCTGACCCCTGACCCCCAGCCACGCCGCCCCGTTGCAGACGGCCAGCGCGATGAGCAACGGGTAGGCGGGCAGCAGATAGCGTTGGCCCCATTCATAGCGGCTGATCGGGCCGAGGCCGCTGAGGGCGCTGATGACGAGGATGTGCAGGAGACAGTAGGCGGCGGTGAGCGCGGCCAGCCGGCGGTGGGTGGGCGTGAGCGGACCGGGCGGGCGGATGGCGGCGCAAGCGACGACCGGCGCGGCCAGCAGGAAACCATGCAGGTTGTGGTAGGGCTGGGGATCGAGCAGCACCGCGCCGGCGGCTCCGGCGATGGCGGCTAGGCCGGCCCCGGTCGGCAGCGCCCGGCGCGCGGGTGGCACCAGGGCCGCCACCGCCAGCAACGCGCACCCAACCACCGTCGCTGTCGGCACCGGCCAGGGTAGGGCCGGGCTGTCGGCGGCGGGCGGACCCACCAGCGTGTCGGGGATGACCGCGAGACCGGCCCGGCCCAGGTAGCGCAGTTCGGGCAGCCGCAGGCGGCCCGGCGCGCTGCTGTCGGGCGCATCGCTCGGCTCAAAATACCAAGTGGCGTGCTGGGGCAGCGGCGTGCCTTCCCCCTGCCCGTAGAAGATCCACAGCGGCAGCAGCGGCAAGAGCAGTCCACCCACGCCCCATGCCGCCACCCGCGCCCCGCGCCGCAGCGTCGTCGCCCGCAATGGCCCCTGGGCTGCGGTCCGCAGCTCCCGGCCCCCCGCCCATGCCACCATCCCGCCGAACACCGGCACCAGCAGATAGAGTTCGGAGCGCAGGTAGATTGCCAGCCCCAGCAACACGCCCGCCGCCGCCAACGGCCGCCCCCTCTGGGTCAGCAGCCCCCGCAGCAGGGCCACCACCGCCCCGACCACCAGCGCTGCCGCTAGAGTATGCTCAAAAAACACCGCGCTGTAGAAGCCCAGCGGGGTCGCCAAACCCACCAGCGGGATGGCCGCCGCCGCCCAGGTCGGTGGCGCGCCCGCGAGTCGCGCCACGCGGTAGCTGCCCCAGCAGGCGACCACCGCCCCGACCCACGGCCAGCCGTACAGCCCCGCAGCGCCGGCCAGCGCCCACAGCGGCCAGGCCAGCAGTGGCAGGAAGATCGGCCATTGCAGGTAAAGGTTGCCCCCCGCGTCCACGCGGCGCTGCTTGGGGTGGAACGGCACCCAGGCCAGGGCGGGGTCCAGGTCGCGGCCCGGATAGGCAATCACCGTCTCTAGCCCGTCCGCTCCCCAGCGCAGGTTTTGCAGTTGCAGAAACTTGGCCCCCTCGTCGGAGTGCCAGAATCCGCCGCTCGGCAAGGCCGCCGCCGCGCCACCCAGGATCAGCGCGACCCCCAGTAGCGCGACCAGCGGGATCCAGCGCAGCGCTTTCCGTGTGTGCATCGTAGCCTGATTGTACGCAGCCCCCGGTGGCCCTGTCAACTCCAAGCCTTTTGTTTTCACCACAAAGAACACAAAGGTTTCAGATGAGTAATTGTTTAGGCAGCGATAAAAATGGGGCGCTGTCATTCTGAGTAGCCCGACTAGGGCTATTTGTCACGTTGCGCGCCGTTGCTACCTCCGACCCCGCGCACGCCGTGCGCTACTACAGCAACACCCAACCTGCCACATAGGGCTGGTAGGAGTACTGAGCGCCGCGAAGAATCGGTTGGGGCGGGGATACGGTCTATCGTAGGCCCATGCCGGGCAGAGTGATGAGCCATTGTTCGGCGGATCACTAGGACAGCCGGATTCTTCGCGGCGCTCAGAATGACAGGCTGCTAGGTTCTGCATCACCGACGGCACCCTTGCCGCGAACCAACAAACTCAAAAAACTTCGTGTCTCCGTGTCTCCGTGTTGGCGTTCCGCTCTCTATGCCATAGGATACTCCCTTTGTGGGCTTTGTGGCTTTGTGGCTTTGTGGTGAGAATAGAAAGGGTAAGTGTTCAGTCTAACCCCCCCGTCAGCCTGCGAAGGCAGGCTTCGTAGTGGTAGACGCGGCTTGAGCCGCCCGGCTTGACAGACCACCATGCGCCCGCTACAATTTCGGCACGATGCCTGCTGTATTTATCCTCGGATCGCTCCTCTTGCTGACTGCGCTGGCCTGGGTTACGTACCAGAGCGGCAAGCTGTTGCGTGCCCTGCCCCTGCGCGAAAACCTGCTGCTGGCCCCGCTAGAGAACGCCGTTAAGGCCGCCATCATCGCTGTCTGTGCCGGCCTCGCTGCGATCAGCGGCCTGCCGCCCGCGCAATTCGGCTGGACAGTTGGGCACCCCGCCGCCGACCTGAGCGTGGCGATCCTGTTTGCCGTGACGGTGCAGGTGAGCGTCAACGCGCTGACCCGCTGGGCCATCCGGCGCTTTGGCAAAGCGGTCTATTCGCCCATCGTCATGCTCAACATCTTCCCGCGCACGCGCCGCGAATGGCTGCTGGTGCCGTTGGCGATGGGTCTGGCGGTGCTGTTGGAAGAGGTGTTGTTCCGCAGCCTGCTGCTCGGTGGCCTCAGCGCCTGGGTGCCGGCGCCGCTGCTGGTCGCTGCACTGGGCGTGGTCTTCGGCGCGATGCACAGCCCGCAGGGGGCGCTGGGCATGGTGGTCGCGGCGGCGGTCGGGGTGGCCCTCAGCATCCTGTTCCTCTGGTCGGGCAGCCTGCTGGCCCCCTTTGTGGCCCACTATCTGATCAATCTGCTGCAACTCTTGCGCGCGCGGGAAGACTGGCGCTGGCTGCAAGATTACTGATTTCAGGCAAAAGGTGGGTCTAATAGACCCTCTTTTTGTGTTCCCTAAGAGCGAGTAGAGCGGGAGAAAAACCGGATTATCTCACAAAAGTATCAATATCGCTGCTATCCGGCTGTGGGGCTATTGACAGGGCTTCTACCCCTATGTTATTCTCCGGGGGGCATGGGGGACAAACGTCCCCTATGGCTCCGGCAAAAGTCGGATCGGGCGACCGCGTACTCGTGTTGTATTGGCTCCATGCGCCCCACTCTGCTCTATTCTGGGCTGTACCTGCGCGAGCGCTGTGGCCTCCACTCGTGCCGACAGCCACCCGTAAGCTCTCTGGAAGGGACCATAACCGATGAAATATGCTGTAGTCGCTCCGTTGCGTCGCACTGGTCTGGTGTTATTGACCGCCCTAGTGGCCGCCACGGCCGGCGGCGGCTTGCCCACCCCCGTGGCCCATGCCGCCGCCGGCCCCATGGTGGTGCAGAACACCAGCGGCGGCACCGTCCGCTATCGCTCCGGCGCAGGGGTCGGCTATGATGTGCGCGGCAGCCTGAGCGCCGGCGCAGCGGTGACGGCGCTGGAAGGCCCGGTCAAAATCGCTGACGGCAGCCGCTGGTATCGCATCAGCACCGCCGGCCAGATCGGCTGGGTAGATAGCCGCTATCTCGGCAATGCGCCCGCCGGTAAAACCACCGCCTCCACGACAAGTAAACTCACCCCCAAGCCCACCGCGAAAACCCCTGTGCTAACCGGCTACGCCAAAATCGCCAACAGCCAGGGCGACGCAGTGCGCCTGCGAAGTACGGCCGGGGGCAAGATTGTCGCCACCGCCGGGGCGGGCACCGTCCTCAAAGTGGCGAAAGGCCCAGTCAGAGATAGCAGCGGCACGAGTTGGTATCAGGTGACGGGGGATGTCTCCGGCTGGGTGGTGGCCGACTATCTGACCGGCGCGCCTGCTCCCTCCGTGGCGAAAAAGCCGGCTACCCCAGCAGTGAAAGCCACCACCAAAGCGGCCACAACAGCGGCTACCACCGCCCGTAGCGGTTCGGCTCGTGGCGTGGCGGCGGCTCCGGCCAACAGTATCGCCGGCGGCGTAGTCGGCACGGCCATGAACTATGTTGGCTCGCGCTATGTCTTTGGCGGCACCACGCCCAGAGGGTTCGATTGTAGCGGCTTTGTCTATTATGTGTTCAACAAAGCCGGTTTGGGCATGGGCCGCAGCATGAGCAGCGAACTCGCCAGCGGCACGCACATTTCCAGCAGCCAGTTGCAACCGGGCGACTTGGTGTATTTCTCCAACACCTACCAGCGCGGCATCTCGCATATCGGCATCTATATCGGCAACGGCAAGATGGTCCACGCCGGCGACGAGTCGAGCGGCGTGACGGTGAGCGACCTGTGGAGTTCCTACTGGGCCGCGCACTATACTGGGGCGGTGCGCGTCGCGCGCTAACGCCTACCGACCGATGTAGCGGGGCGGATCAGCTGATCCGCCCCCTTTTTGTGCCCTGCGCCTGATGTGGCACACATTCTGCTTTTAGGGATGGCAGAACCACACCACTATGAAACTGGAATAATAAGCCTGCCGCCTTATAGGAGTATGTGACGATGAAAGCGCAAACCCTGGACACCCCCCGCCCGCTGACGCTGGCCGACCTCTGTGAAGCCATTGCCAGCGGCCAAGTAGTCGCGCCCATTGAGGACGGCTATTACACGGTCAGCCACCGCGCGCTGCGCCAATTGCGCCCCGCAGCCGATCTGCGCCGCGTGCGCCGCCCCACGCGCCCGGCCCCGCCGGCCCGCATCGCCAGCTAGGAACCATCGCGGGGTGGAACGGTCGCCGGGTGGAACCGCCTCCTACAAGGCACCTTCGATTTTCACGAAAGCTCAATGACAGCAGCGGACTGTAGGAGGCGGTTCCACCCGGCGACCGTTCCACCCGGCGGTTCCACCCGGCGACCGTTCCACCCGGCGACTGGCTTGACCTCGATCTCGCTGTAGGCCGTAACATCTACCCCTGCGACGTGGACCCGCCACATTCTTTGCTGCGCTCCATGGCCCAGGCTTCCCTCTGTTCCCCTGCCCAACCGAACAGTTACATTGTCCAATGTTCTGGGCAAACAACCCAACGGGGCACCGACGCGCAATGAATTGCGTATCTACATCCCGCCTCCAGCAGGCACAACCGCGCCCTGCCGTCACGGCTGCCATCGCCAATCCGCATTGGCTACAGCTTCGTGCGCGCCTTATCTAGTTTCTTGCTGGCCTCGTCCAGATCGCGGATCGCGGCTTTGCGCGCCTGCTCGGTTTTCTCGCGTTCGCGGGCGGCGGCCTGCTCGGCCTTGATCTGCGGCTTGTTCTCGACCGTCATTTCGGCATTATCATCTTTCACGCCCTCGCGGATCGTTGCTTCCCAGCGGGCGTGCAGCTCGTTTTCGGTCGCCAGCTGGGCGGTGCGGCCCGCGTCCAGCACATCATCCAGCCGGGCGCGCAACTGCTCGGTGGTCACTTGGCCCGATTGCGGGGCCAACAGCAACGCCGTCACCGCCCCAATCCCCAGGCCCAACAGCGCCCCGCCGGTAAACTTCAGTGTCTTGCTTATCGCACTCATGCCCTGTACTCCTTCGCATAACGATCCCTTAGTGGTGACTGCCCCTTGCTGTACCAGCAAACTTCATGCCGACGAGGTATCAGGTATCAGGAGACGGAACGCTGACCCCTGACCTAGGCATCAGGTATCGGGTATCAGGAGACGGAACGCTGACCCCTGACCTAGTTATCAGGTATCAGGCATCGGGTATCAGGAGACGAAAAACGGACCTCCGATGCCTGACCCCTGACCCCTGACCCCTGACCCCTGACCCCTCGCCTACGCCTTGCTCGCCGCTTCTTGCGTCATGCGCTCGATCAGGTCGGCCACCGGCACGGCCCCCAGGTCGTCGCCGCTGCGGAGGCGCACGCTGACCGTCTGGCTGTCGCGCTCTTTGTCGCCGATGACCAGCATATAGGGAATTTTTTGCAGCTGCGCTTGACGGATTTTGGCCCCCATACGCTCTTTGCTGCTGTCAATCTCGGCCCGCAGCCCCGCCGTCTTGAGTTGCGCCAGCACGCTTTCGGCATACTCCATGTGCTTCACGTCGGAGATCGGGATAATCTCGGCTTGCACCGGTGCGATCCAGAGCGGGAACGCCCCAGCGTAGTGTTCGATCAGGCAGCCGAAGAAGCGTTCCATGGAACCCAGCAGGGCGCGGTGGATCATATAGGGCCGGTGGTCCTTGCCGTCTTCGCCGACAAAGGTCATGTCGAACCGCTCCGGCAGGTTGAAGTCGAACTGGATCGTCGTGCATTGCCAGGCGCGGCCCAGGCTGTCTTTGATCTTCATGTCAATCTTCGGTCCGTAGAACGCCCCGCCGCCCACATCCATCTTATAGGGCAGCCCCCGCTCGTCCAGCGTCGCCTTGAGCGCCGCCTCGGCGGCTTCCCACTGCTCCGGTGCGCCGACAGACTTGTCCGGGCGCGTCGAAACATAGATTTCGTATTCGTGGAAGCCGAACGCCTGCAACACTTGCAGCGAAAAGTCCACCACGCGCACCACTTCGGCGTGCATCTGGTCGGGTCGGCAGAACAGATGCGCGTCGTCTTGCGTGAAGCCGCGCACCCGCAGCAGGCCGTGCAGCGTGCCCGACCGCTCGTAGCGATAGACCGTGCCCAGTTCGGCCCAGCGCAAGGGCAGTTCGCGGTATGACCGGCGGCGCGTTTTGTACATCAAGATATGGAACGGGCAGTTCATCGGCTTGACATAAAACTCCTGATTGTCCATCTCAATCGGCGGGTACATACTCTCTTTGTAGAACTCCAGGTGGCCGCTCGTCTGCCAGAGCCAAGCGCGCCCAATGTGCGGCGAAAATACGATGTCGTAGCCGCCCGCTAGGTGCGCGTCGCGCCAGTAGTTCTCGGCAATCACGCGCATGAGGCCGCCTTTGGGGTGCCAGTAGATCAGGCCCGCGCCGGCTTCCTCGTGGATCGAAAACAGATCCAACTCTTTGCCCAGGCGACGGTGGTCGCGCCGCTCGGCTTCTTCCAGCTTGTGCAGATGGGCCGCCAAATCCTGCGCGTTGTCCCAAGCCGTGCCGTAGATGCGTTGCAGCATGGGCCGCTTTTCGTCGCCGCGCCAATACGCCCCGGCCACCGTGAGCAGTTTATACGTGCCCACCGCGCCCGTGCCGGCAACGTGTGGTCCCCGGCACAGATCGCGGAACTCGCCGTGCTGGTACGTCGAAATCGTCGCGTCGGCGGGCAGGTTTTGGATCAGTTCCACTTTATAGGGCTGATCGCGGAACAGCGCCAATGCTTCGTCGCGTGAAATGGCTTCATACTGGTAGGGATAGGCCGCCGCTTGGTCCGCCGCCATCAGTCCCTCAATCGCGCGCAGGTCTTCCGTCGTCAGCGGGCGCGGCAGGTCGAAATCATAGTAAAAGCCGTCCTCAATGGCCGGGCCGATGCCGAACTTGGCATCAGGGAACAGCTTCAACACCGCTCCGGCCATCAGGTGCGCCGCTGAGTGGCGCATCCGCGCCAGTGCCGCTCCCTCCGATTCGGGATCACCCTGCTTGGCATCCTCTGCCGCATACGGGTGCGGCGCATAGTCCAGTTCTTCGTCTACTTGGCTCATGGTGCTACTCCTTAGTCGTTGGTTGTCGGCGTGTCGGCGTGTCGTCGGTGGGTTATTACGCGCCGTTGTCGTCGGCTGCGCTTGGGTCGGCAGTCTCTGGATCGACCGGCACGCTGACCTTGCGGTAAATCTCGGCCAGGGGCACCGTGCAGCCAATCGCCGGTAGGTACACTACCGCGCTGAGGTCGTCCGTTGTCGTCAGCGTCCAACTGTCCCCCGCGCGCACATAATGCTCCACCAGCACCTTGTTCTGGGCGACCAACAGGTATTCCTGCAACGATGGCAGCGCCCGATAATAATCGAACTTGGCTCCCCGATCATACCTCTCGGTCGAGGGCGACAACACCTCGATGATCAGCGTCGGGTTGAGCAGCGTTTCTACCTGGGCATCTTCTGTTCTTCGCCACAGACCACCGTGAGATCGGGATAGGTGTACATTCCGCGTGCAGTGACTTTGACGCGCATATCACTGCCGTAGGTCTCACAGGGCCGGTCACGCAATAGCGGTCCCAACACCTGCGCGAGGTTCATGCTGATCCGCGCGTGTGCCCGGCTGCCCCCGCTCATGGCGATGATCTGGCCGGCGATAAACTCGTGTTTCGTTTCGGCCTCCCGCTCGTAGGCCAAGTATTCTTCGGCGCTGTAGCGGCGTTGCAGTAGGGGTGTAGCCATCGGATCTCCTCTCCTGTTCAGATGCTTTGCCTGTCGCGTACTGGATAAGCCCTGCCGCCCGGTCAACAAAAAGGCCACGCATCCCTCAACACGGGACGCGAGGCCAAAGGCGCTGCGTGGTTCCACCCGATTTCCCGCCGCCGGGTCCATCCCGGCAACGGCTCATCGCGGCGGGTAACGGGGCCAACCGGCAGAGGCTACTCAGCCCCAAGCGGGCGTTCACCCAGCGGCTCCCAGGCGGTGTTCGGGGCGAGGCACTCCGGCTCGGCTTGCAGCCGCTGGTCGGGCCTCTCTGTGGCGCGGTCGCCCCTACTTGTCCTGTTCGCAGCGTTTTCAATATCGGTTCTATGGCTCCATTATAGGTCGCGCCCGCTGCTGTGTCAAGGGCCGTTTGATGGAGCCATTATCCGTGCGGGGAGGTATGTGTACGGCAGTAGCTGTGCGGCCTGCTGCGAAGGGGGAGCCACCCACCGGCAATCGCGGCAGGCGGCTCCCCTTCATTGACTCTGCCGCTCCGCGCTAGTGCAAGTTCACGCGAGCTATTGGGATTGTAGTGGCGCTGCTTACTGTGCTTGTCAGGGCATATATAAACCCAACAGGTCACCGGAACCTGCACTAGGGCGTGATGCAAGGCTCCAGATCCTCGTCGGCCAGAAAGACGATCTTGGCGATCTGGCCCCGGTTCGTGTAGGTGCTTGGGCGGAAGTACCGCCGGTTCTGGCTATCGCAGGGCTCGCCTGGCCCGCCGCAGGTATAGCCGCTGATCACGTAGTGGCAGGAGAGGGTGTCTATG
>Ga0123336_10002574_pt1 | contig 15656 bp, 13 predicted proteins | sample SSSSmetaG_FD_96466 | JGI IMG/M metagenome (GOLD analysis project Ga0123336, IMG submission 96466) | Glacier valley bacterial and archeal communities from Borup Fiord, Nunavut, Canada, to study Microbial Dark Matter (Phase II) - ​SSSS metaG | ecosystem: Environmental > Aquatic > Freshwater > Ice... | reverse complement strand
GAAAAATTTATGGATGCATTCAGAATATTAAAACTCAAAGATGAGCTCGGTTTCACTGCCGTTCTTGCTGATTTAAAAGATGGCTGGCCCGTTGTTTCAAAGTTGAAAGCTTCCAACAGTAAAATATTCTTGTCCCTTGACCTTCCTGAAGAAGTGAAGAAGGACGAGAAAAAAAATGATAAGAAGTCGGATAAAAAAGATGAAAAGAAACCGGAAGCAGTTCCTAAAGAAAAAACTCCTGCTGAGATTGAAAAAGATGCACTGGATAAAAGAAAACTGGAAGCCATTGCAAGTTATGCAGCACAAGCCGCAACGTTTCAGAAGGCAGGAATCTCTTTTGGATTTTCAAGTCTGAGTGTAAAGTCAAAGGATATTCCGACAAACCTACGACGCATGATCGCTGCTGGATTGACTCCAGATGCTGCGCTTGCAGCCTTGACAACTACTCCGGCGCAATTGCTGGGTTTGTCTGACCGAATGGGAAGCATTGACAATGGAAAGATGGCCAACCTTGTTATCACGGATAAATGTTATTTTGATGAAAAAGCAAAAGTTCGTTATGTTTTTGTCGATGGTGTGATGTATAAAATGGACGTTAAAGAAACTCCTAAGAAAACGGATGGCGCAACTGCGAAAGCGGAGATTGAAGGTTCATGGTCGACCATCACTCAAAGTCCCCAGGGAAACACGGATGGTAAACTTGTTTTCAAAATAGAGGGTACAAATTATTCAGGGACGATGTCAAGTGCAAGAATGCCAGTTCCTGTTGAATTAAAAGATATCAACCTTGACGGAACAACATTATCATTTAATTATATCGTCAACTTTGGTGGTAATTCTATAAAAGTTGAAGTTGAAGTGAGTATTGACGGTGATTCATTGAAAGGAACTTCGTCCGTTGGCACGTTTGGAAGTTTTCCAACAGAAGGAACAAAAGATCCTAAGAACTGATGGTTACAGATAAAAAGTTTATGAAAATGAAAAATACTATTCTAATAATACTCGTGAGCTGCTTCTTCTCGGTAGCTTCAGGTCAAGTCGAAAAGGGAAGTGTGCTCATCAAGAATGGCACCGTCCTTACTATCACGAAAGGTAATCTTGAAAATACAGATGTGCTTTTGAAAGATGGGAAGATCAGCCAGATTGGAAAAAATATTGCGGCACCTGCGGGTATGAAAGTGATCGATGCTACCGGACTTTTTGTAATGCCGGGAATTATTGATGCTCACTCACATATTGCGTTAGATGCTATCAACGAGGGGACCAATGCAATTACACCGGAAGTCTTTACCGGTGATGCGATCAATCCATTTCAAATGTCAATCTATCGGGCGCTGGCGGGAGGATGCACTACATCTCACGCATTACACGGTTCAGCAAACTCAATTGGTGGTCAGTCGCAAACCATTAAACATCGCTATGGTACATTCGATCCTGATGCAATGAAGATGGAAGGCGCTCCCCGCACGATCAAGTTCGCCCTGGGTGAAAATCCTACAGGTCATGGACGAAGAGATGGAGTTCAGCCACAATCAAGAATGGGAGTGGAATTTGTAATTCGTCAGGCGTTTTCAGAAGCGAAACAATACCAGGAAAAATGGGACACATATAACAAGAACAAAGCGGTTAAGGGATTTCGTGGAGCGCCGCCGGCATATAGTCTTCGCTATCAAACAGTAGCAGATATCCTTGCGGGAAAGATCATTGTTCATTGTCACAGCTATCGTGCCGATGAGATCAATATGATATTGAGAGTTTTTAAAGAGTATGGAATCAAGAAGCTTGTATTCCAGCATACGAATGAAGGTTTTAAAGTTGCACCCGAAATCGCAGCGGCAGGAGCAATGGCTTCTGTGTTTGCCGACTGGTGGCAATACAAACTTGAAGTATATTATTCAACAGCCTATAACGCAGCGATCCTTGTTAAGAATGGAGTAGTGACTTCGATTAATTCAGATTCACCTGATCTTATTCGTCATTTATACCATGAAGCTGGTAAAACCCAAAAGTATGGTAATCTCACAGATGAAGAATCATTGAATCTTATTACAATCAACCCCGCGAAACAACTCGGTGTTGAAAACAGGATCGGTTCCCTTGAAGTGGGAAAAGACGGTGATGTTGCAATCTTTAAGAACCATCCACTTTCTATTTATGCAGTTCCTCAGTACTCAATTGTAGACGGGATTGTTAGGTTTGATCGGGCTAAAGATGCAAATGACATGAGACTGATAGTTGACCCGAAAGAAACGATCGACGTTACTTATTTTAAGAATAGTCTTGATCATGATAATTGCATGCAGGGTGTTGAATCATTATTTGGTGCGGATGCCAACGAACAAAAAAATTAATTAAATATGAAATCAATTCAATCAATAGCTGGAATTGTTATCGCAGTAATTTGTTTTGTTGTGATACACGTGGAGGCGCAAAATGCCAAGGCAACAACCGGAACCTTTGCACTGACAAACGCCACAATTGAAACTGTAACAAAGGGAACCATCAATAATGGAACAGTAGTGATCAGTAATGGAAAGATCATTGCTGTGGGACAGAATATTGCTATTCCATCAGGAGCGCAAACAATTGACTGTAAAGGTCAGACTATTTATCCTGGTATGATCGACGGCGGAACACGCATTGGTATAGTTGAAATTGGAGCAGTGCCTCAGGCCGTGGATCAGCAAGAAGATGGAGATATCATTCCTCAGATGAAGGCCTTGAGTGCTGTTAACCCAAACGCCACAGCTATTGCCATCACGCGCGTGAGCGGTGTGACAACTACACTTACTTCTCCGGAAGGAGGATTAATGCCCGGCACAGCTGCGTTGGTTAACTTATTCGGATACACCGAGGATCAGATGTACGCGGGCTTCGAAGGTGTTGTAGTACTATTTCCGAATACCGGTAGAAGAGGGTTCTTTGACCGCAGAACGGATGATGAGATCAAGAAAGGTGTGGAGAAATCATTGAAACAATTAAATGATGTTTGGGAAAAAGCACTTCAATATCACAAGCTTGATTCTACCACAAAGGGAAAAGGTCTTGCGTACTATCCTGAGATGATAGCGATGCTTCCGGTAATGCGTGGTGAGATGCCGTTGCTGATTGAAGTCAATGCTCAGAAGGATATCCAGGCGGCATTAAAATGGGTGAAAGAAAAGAAAGTTAAGAAAGTTGTATTCACTGGCGTGACAGAAGGCTGGCGTGAAGCGGAGAACATCGCGAAAGCAAATATTCCTGTGCTGGTTGGTCCTGTGATTGGAATTCCATCACGGGAATACGATCGCTATGATGCAGTGTATGCAAATCCTGGTCTGATGAAGAAGGCTGGAGTTAAAGTTGCCATCCGTTCACAAGAAGATGGAAATGGAAACTATCGCAATCTTCCCTACCACGCTGGCTTTGCTGTCGCGTACGGAATGGACAGGATGGATGCATTGAAAGCGATCACAATCGTCCCGGCAGAGATCTTCGGAGTAAGCGACAAGCTTGGTTCAATTGAGGTTGGAAAGAACGCAACGTTGTTTGTTGCCAATGGCGATATCATGGAAACAAAGACACAGGTGAGTAATGTGTTTATTGATGGATATAAGATGCCAATGGAGAGCAGGCAGACGTTGTTGTATGATGAGTTTTTGAATAGAGTGCCGGGAGTGAAAAAGTAGAATCTGATTCGGGGATTCGTTGATGGGCGTGTAATTTTCTACGCTGTATTTCCCCACTTTTAAATGGGTAACGTTACCATTAATAGCGGACTACTACTGCAGTTTAGCGAGGCGTTGTTTTCTTGTTTTGCCTTGTGTCTCATCAATCATTACTGAGCCACTCGCTAAATCGTGGATTTCTCTGCTATTGGCAACGAAGTATATTTTTCATATCACTCCATCTTAATGACATCAACCGGATTCATTCGTCCTGATTTCCAGGCAGAGAAACTTCCTGATACAATTACCAGCAGCAGGGAAGTTAATCCTACAAACAAAAAAGGCCAGTAGCTTATTTCGATGCGATACGCAAATGTCTCCAGCCAGTTTTTGATAAGCCAATAAGCTATTGGCAAGGCAATCAGATTGGAGAAGAACATAAGCCGAACGAAGTAGTTGATGTGCAAGGTGAAAATCTGAGTGACCGATGCCCCCAATACTTTACGAATGCCGAACTCTCTCATGCGCTTGATGGACATATAAGCTGCCATCGAAAAAATTCCAAGCACGGAAACCAAAATGATGACCAACGTTCCAAACTGGAGTGACGCAAACGCTTTGCTTTCTTTCTGATGGCGACTGTTGTAAAGTTCATCCACAAAACGACACAACAATGGATACCCGGGCATAGTGGCTTTATACTTTTCTTCAATTGCCTGGACCACAGCCGTGTCATTACCCAGGTAGCGCACATAGATAAAACCGTCGGGATAAGCATTCGTCCACGGCAATCGCATCACCAGCGGCTTGACTTTATCATAGAGCGGACTGATGTTGATGTCGGACACAACACCCACAACCGTGCCCTCCCATTTGCCTTTTTCTTCCGGGTGTGTGTAGATGTGCTTACCAATTGGATTCTTCCAACGCAACTCACGCACAGCAGATTCATTCACAATGAATGCAGCACCGCTATCGGACGGAATATTCGCATTGAACGTTCGACCTTCCAGAAGTCTGCTGCCAAGTGTTAAGAATAATTCATCGTCGGAAAAAACTTCATAGAGCTCCACTTTTTTCATTTCCGGTTTGTCTTCCTGCTCCACGAAATACCAGTCCTTCCAGTAGCCACCACCAATCCTGAAAGAACTGTTTGATGCATTCGTCACGCCAGGAACTTGTTTGAGTTCATGTTTGAAAGTTTCCATGTTTTTCACGGTAAATTCCTGTGGCATGCTCAACACAAGCAAATTCTTTCTGTCAAAACCCAATTCTTTGTTATGGATAAATCCGATCTGCTGGCCGACCATATATGTGCAGCAAATGCAAATAGCTGAAATGGCGAACTGACTGAACAACAAAATCTGACTTACCGACGAATTATATCCGCCTGATTTTGATTTCAGGTTTTGGATGACCCCTGTGTTGGCAAACTGTCGGGCAGGGAAATAGATTGCGAAAAACAATAAAGTGATGATTCCAGAGAGGCCAATAACTAAAACAGGAGTGTTTAGCAGCATTTCAAAACGGAGGTCAGCATCAAGTAACTCTAAAATTTTAGGAAACAGTAAATAGAGCAGACCTATTCCCACGCATAGCGAAATAGCACTAAAGAATAGGGCTTCAATAGTTACCTGCGTTACCAATTGATGCTTACGCGCACCCAGCACTTTACGCACACCCGTTTCACGTGAGCGGCTGCTAAAATCGGCAATGGAAAGGTTAACATAATTGATGCCCGCTACTACCAACAATAGGATGGCGAGAACCGAGAAGGCGTAAACATAAATCGGGCTGCCTTTTCCAAAGTATTCATTTCTGTAGGTAGCACCGAGATAGATATCGGCAATAGGTTGAAGCGAAACATTGAACCCAATCTCGTTTCGATCTGATTTTTTTATATAGGGCTCCAGTGCGGCCTCGACCTTTTCCGGGAAGTTCCTGCCAGGAGGTTGTGACATTCGAACAAAAAGTGTTGCTGACAAGTCAACGAATGCAACCGGGTCATTGATGCTCGCTAACGAAAATTCATACTTATCGCGAATTGCAATGATGGCGCTTGCGAACAGGTGCGAGTTGGCGGGCGTGTCTTCAATAACTGCCGAAACTTCATACAGGTTTGGATCATTATTGATTCCCAGGACACGCTGCAGGACATCAGTGGTTCCAAAGAGTTTGTTGGCCATGGTGCGGGTGAGTACGATACCATTGGATTTCTGTAACGCTTTTCGGTTCCCCTTGATAAAGCGAAACGTCAATACATTAAACAAGGAACTATCAGCCTCCAGTAAGCTCTCGCATTCGTACAAATTTTTGTCAAGACGCAGGTAGGTGTGATTGGCATAACGGACACGAGCCATCGAAACAACTTCAGGGATATGCAGCTTCAGGATCGGCCCAATACCATGGGGTACGATAGCATAATTTTCCAACATGCCATTCTCGTTTCGCTGCGAATTCACTCGGTAGACATTTTGATAATCTTTGTGATAGGTGTCGAACGAAAGTTGAAATGTCACATAAATAGCAATTGCAAGAAAACTGAAAGTGGCCAATGACAATCCGGCAAGCTTAAATGTAAAATTCATTTTGCTCTTGCGAATATGGCGCAGGCTGGTGATGAAATAGTTTTTGAACATAGCAAGCTGATTTTGGTTCGTTGAAAATTTATTTCTTAGCAATATCCCCGACCTGCAAAACATAATAACACTCCACAGTAATCTTCTCTTGGCTTTTCCCTTACCTATGGTCTTTACTTCGTAGTTGTATATTTCTATCAAGTCTCCTTCAATCTGCTCATACAACTCATCAGGACAAATTGCCCGAAGTAATCTTTCTGCCCATATTGGAAGAGATTTCATTTAGCTGTTGACTATTTTCAATTGTGGCACCAATTTCCAAATTTCCGTTCTCGTTACTTTCATTGCACGTAATACGGCAAGACCTGCGTTCGTAATGGAATAGATTCTTTTTCGCCTCCCGCCACGTTCATTAGTTGCACCGCCAACAGTCGATTTCATGTATCCCTTGTCTTCCAGCCGGTAAAGTATTACGTGTACAGCACTCAACGTCACTTTCCGGCCTAGCCACTTCTCAATTTCAATAGTAATAGCAGCTCCGTAAGCATTTTCGCCAAGGGCTGCGACCAGCGTTAAAATCAATTCTTCGAAGTCATTCAGGAATTCCTTTCCCATTTCATTCTGTTTACAGAAGCAAATAAGTAAATAAACTCTGAAATACATAAAGCAGGAAAATCCGGCTTTGCTATAGCTTTGGTGTCGAAGTGGGTTTGTGCGACTATTGCATGTGCCAAATACGCAGCAATTGGGAGGAGAATCTTTTTAAAAACTTGAAGTGTCGGTTGTATTAATTTTTAATTTGTCCTACAAGCTGGTCGAGGTGTTTGTAACGTGCCAGTGGGGTTATTGGTCGGAATTTGCAATCACTAGTGTCTGGGGAAAATTATGGGAGAAGCTAAATTCATAGCCTCTCTCAGCTAACGTTGTTATTACCACACAACAAAATTAGCATGAGCAAAAGTACTTTTTTTACCGGACAGCCGATCTTTTCATAGATCCTGGATTTATTGTCGGTCAACCGAATTAATAAGATCGCTTACCAATACCGTGCTGACCGTTACTGCAAGATATTCAGAACCCACTACGTTACGAATGCAACAAACAATTAAGAGTTGTCAGGGTGACATATCCGGACGAGCTTGGTATGATGTCAGTGAGTCTTTGCGAATTTTTCTGCTTACTCAACTCTTGACCCACATGACATAATCGTCCGCGAGATTTTCAAATATTATTTGTTTTCAAACGCTCACTCCGGTTCAATACTTGTGCTGTTGCAATAAATAATAGTGATAGTAAGAAGAACCCTATAAACAAACCAACACTATTTAAAAGCACCATTCTATATCCTAGAGTATTTACATTAATAAATGGATAAGGATAAAATCCGGATAATGCGCCACGGGATAAAACGCAAACTGCATATACAAAAGGATATATTAACCAGGGAAAAGCATTTTTCCATCGCAATCCACTTTTTGGTGCAAAAATAGACCAATATATAATAAACAGTAAAGGAGTAACTACATGGAGTAGTTCATCTGCTATTCGCTGAAGTCCTTCAGGGTTCCATATCTGTCGCAATATTAAATTGTACAATGCCCCTACAACGGTAATGTAAATTGTAATAGCTATTAATACGTTAGCTCTCGAAAAGAAATTGCCCCAACGAGAATTTGGTTTTAACAAAAGAACTGTAAGCGCCAAAGCAACGAGAATATTGGTAAGTATAGTATAGAAACTAAAATACCTAATAATTGTTTCCAGCACTGATTCTACCCTATTAATAATAATAAGATAAAACTGAAGTACCACAGCAAACCATGTTAGGGTAGCTCCAATCGTTAAAAATATTTGATTTGCTTTTGTTTTTTTCATGTCTATTTCAAAAAGTGTCAAAATAATTTGTGAGATACTGAAAACTCTTTGCCTTGAAAACTGTCAGCTTAAGAGAGTTGTAAAGTTAAATATTTAGCTTGAATGTATCGACCAATAATTGAAGTCTTTATTGTTCATTTGTTTCGAAGCCTTAATTTTTTTCAACCTTATGCACAATGTTTGGCTAAATGTAGTTGGGGGACTCTGAAATCGTTCTTGTCCCAAGTGTGCGAACTAAATTTAGTCTTTGTTAGTAGAGTGTTACCCGATAGACGACGAAATTGTTCGAGCCTTATTAATGCCAACGTTTAGCTTTTGTTGTGAGTTAGGTGCTTACCGTCCGATTGCTTTGAGGGGAGAGTTCTTCAATTTGTCCGCGGTATATTTCTTAAACTGGTCCAGGGTCATGCTTTGTGTATCTTCGCTTACCTTGTCGCGAACGTCTTTCATCATTTTTACTGCGTCAAATTCCTTTACTTTTTCGTTAGTCTTCATAGCGCATTAATTCTTGTGGTGTTCGGATTTCGATTTGTCGATGCCCTAACTTTAAATTTACTGAATTATAGCCACTTGTTCTATCGAGGTTTACAATGTGTTTAAAGCTTATACTTTGCCCCGCCATGCACAAACATTTTGTTGCAGTGGTGCCGCATTCCGGTTAGTCGTTATTTTGTACACCAAGATGCATCATTCTCATGTCCTCCATTACACTAAAACCTGTCTTCACATAAAAGTCAAACGGAAAGAAGTTCTTACCGATGAATAGAATTATTGTCTTTATGTCAATTGTCGCCAGATGTTCTTTTAGTGTAAACATAAGTAGTGCTCCAATTCCTTTTTTCTGTAAGTGATGGTAAACAAACATTTCTTTCAGATAAAAATAGTCACCCGTGTAGTAGGGCTCAATGTTTCCAACACAACATCCTAAAACTTTATCGTCTTGAATTGCTGTCCAACCGAAAAACTTTGGTGAATTATAAAAGCATGTCAGTTTTTCAAGTGCTTTTTCCTTCGTCCAACTGTCGTTCCAAGGTTCGGAATTATAGGCATCCATTAATATTTCTGCGCAGTGTCCTAGGACTTGAATTGATTCAATTCTTCCAATCTTAAGGTTATTCATTAATTTTTGTTAACTGTCAAGTGTAAAGATATTTTAAAATCACTTTCCAGATTGGTCGTCAATGAGACAAATGATTATCTTCATCTGATAGTTAGTTTCACTTTTACGGGGCATTAATGCCAACGTTCCGTATTTGCGTACGTTCGTGTCTCTTGTTATTTTATTTTTTTCAATTCGATGTCTTTACCAATTTCATGCATCACAAGTTTAATAACATTGCCATTTTTATCCGTTACGAACTCTGATATTATGTTGAAATCTTTTAGAAAAAATCTTGTTTCACTCAATGGAAAAACAGGGCTTTTCGGAACTGATTGCTTTGAATCGCTCGCTCCAAATAATTGTCCGTCTTGCAGAGTGATGAAAATTCTAATTTTCTTATCATCATATAGATATGTACACATACTTCCTTAGAGTTGTATCACTAACTTTAAGTTCTGTTGGCTGTATTTGCCAATTTGAATACGGTAAGCCAAAAACGATTACAGACAGCCAAAGAGTTACCGGAATCAAGTTAGTGCCATTACCTGTATTATTCAGTAGTATAATTGTAATATCATCATCAGGGAAATAAATAAAATCAGACGTGAAGCCTAATAAACCACCGTGATGTCTAATAAATTTTTTTCCATTAATATTTTGATTTATCCAAAAGCCGTAACCATAATTTTCCTTATAAGGCGTAAAAGCCTGTTTCCAGGAATTTTCATTTAATAATTCATGATTTGCAATTGCCTTCGCCCACGCATACATATCGGTTGACGTACTATAAATTCCACCAGCCGAATAATACACTGTTGAGTCAATTGTGTAATTTATTTTTGCTGTATCTCTGCTTAATAAAACATAGCCCTGGGTTTTATTTTTGTCAACGAGGTTTTTAAAATCGAATCCTGAATGGTTCATTTGAAGAGGATTGAAGATCATTTCTCTTACTACCGTTTCATAAGGCTTGACGGTTACTTTTTCTATAATCATGCCTAATAAAAAATAACCCGAATTACAGTATTGAAAATATTTTCCCGGCTTGAATGCTAATGGTTTGTTTTTAAAAACCTCGAGAACTCTGTCTTTACTTACAGGATGACAAACAATAGCTGTGTCACCCTCATCAATGTCATTTGCATAATTATAAATTCCGGATGTGTGTGTCAGCAAATTGTGAATACTGATTTTATTTCCATGGGGGTAGTCGGGAAAAAATTTACTTAGTTTATCCTGAACTGATAGTTTGCCTTCTTCCTGAAGTTTAAGGATAATAATAGCGGTAAATGATTTTGTGATTGAGCCGATTTGAAAAATTGAATTGCTGTGATTAATAGAATTAGTCGCAACATTTTTAAACCCGTAGCCTTTGTTAAGCAAGATTTGACCTTTTTGCGCAACGATCGCTGTTCCATTAAACTTATTAACGGCATTTGACGAATTAAGAAATTCGTCAAGTTTTTGTGCTATTGTTTTGTCTTTGCTCTGTTGTCCAAATGAGTTTAAACATGTTAAAACGTAAAATGAAAACGTTAAGACTTTTATCATTGAATGCTTTTTAATATGGAAGGTATGTCTTATAACGTGATGTACGACGTTTAGTTATCGGTTCAGTACCGGAATGGGAGGGACTGAAAATACAACGAGGCAAAATGCTAAGCCCCGACCAGTTGCGTCATGTCCCACACACCAAAACTTAATAACAAGATAACTTTTTTAACCTTCACCCGGTACTGACCGATGGCTTTTGTGTATACTCAGCATGGCGCAACTACTTTCGGATTGGAAAATTTGTTTGATTACCCAACAAGTGCAAGTCCTTTACACACAGGGCCATCCTTTATTTGGATCGTCTGCTCGCAATATTGTCGACAATAAATTTAAAAGCAACGTCCCAATGATTTGAAGGTTGATGTCCACCGTCCATTGAAATATGTTCATAATTGAACTTAATGTTATTTACTTTAAGTCGAGTAACGATGTCATTACACATTTGTACCGAAGGCCATAACTCATCTGTCTTTGCAGATGTTAGAAAAATAAAGCCATTAATATTCTCAACCTTGATAGATGATCGTTCAACCTTTTCTTTATTTTTCAATTCGGTTTCGATTGTTTTGAACCAACCATTCTGTTTTATCAAGTCATAAGGGAGCTGCAAATATGGAGCTTCTTTGTCGTCGAATGTCCAAGACGAAGTATTCCCTTTATTATCAATATTTGGAAAGCTTACGCTTGGGGCAACAAGTGCAATCACACCCATAAAATCATATCGACTTGCAAGATTTAAAGCAAGTTCAGCACCACGAGAAGCACCAATCAACAAAATGTTATTTGAATTGATTTTAAGATGCCTACTAATAATTTGTATTGTGTCATAGATGGCTGTTAATGAAATTCTGTCTAATCTCTTTGGAAGTCCTTTTTCACCGAAATAGCCAATTGAAAGGAATGAAAAGCCAAGTTGGCTAAATCTTGTTCTTAGATCTTTTGTCTGGTCGCTTGCGAAAATATTTCCACCTTCACTTCCTCCAAATGCAACCACAAGCATTTTGTCGTGATTCGGGCCAGCAAATAATTTTGTTTTAATTCTCCCATAATTCTTTGGTAACGATTGTCCGAAGCCGCAAAAAGAGATTGTTACCAGCAGTAAGAATACTAAAGTCTTTCTCACATTCAAGTCTTTTATAAATTGTTCGTTACTCTATATGGTCGCTACGGCATTCCCCACAACGATTTAGGGCTTGGGGCAGGCAGCGATTTCTTACACTTCAATCTAAAACTTTATTAAATATAAAAGAATTACAAATGTTCAAAACTTATTCGTCTGCCCTGCTTGCGCCAAACCCTTGTTAACGGCTACTCTTTTTATTTGCTTTCTGTTTGAACGTCACTGCCCATTGTTTCATTTGGTCAAGTATAGGTTTTAATGTCAATCCCTCTTTTGTCAAACTATACTCTACTGTTATCGGAACGGTATTGAATGTTTGTCGGTTTACTACACCAGTCGCTTCTAAGTCTTTCAGTTCTTTAATGAGCATTTTAGGTGAAATACCCGCTATTTCACGTTCTAATTCTTTGAACCTTTTTTTACCATAATACAGGCTTGTTAGAATATGGAGTTTCCATTTCCCACCCAACACTTGTAAGATAAATTGCAGGTCTTGAATATTATTTTCACATTTTTTCATTTTTATTTTTGATTTAATAGATTGGCAATCAACAACACTAACCTTTTGTATACTAGTATACTTTATGGTAACTACTTTCAAAAGTATAGTGTTGGAATTAGATTTGCAACCTTAATCAAGAAACATGCTAAAACAAAAAACAATTTTAATTACGGGCGGTGGCTCTGGCATCGGCGAAGCGCTTGTATCCAACTTATCAAAAGAGAATAAAATAATTATTTGCGGCAGAAGCGAAAGCAAACTGCAAAAGGTTACAAATGCAAATAGAGGAGTGTCATACTATGTGGCAGATGTTTCTAATGCAAATCAGATTGACGAACTGTTTGAGAGAATTTCTTCCGATGGTATAGTGTTAGATGTTCTTATCAATAATGCAGGTATTGTTGAAATCTGGGATATTACGAAAACTGCTCTTTCGTCAAGCCAAATTTTTGAAAAGGTGAATACAAACCTGTCGGGAGCAATTGCAGTTACACAAAAGTTTATCAGCCAGGCAAACAGATCTATTGAAAATATAATTGTCAATGTTACATCCGAAGTAGCGCTCTTTCCAATACCGATTTTACCGCTCTATGCAACATCAAAGGCAGGCTTGAGAGTATTTACACTAGTGTTACGAGCACAGTTGAAGAATACAAACTTCAAGGTTATCGAAATATTACCGCCTGCTGTTGATACAGCAATGCCAAAAGAGTTGGGAAATACAGGTAAACTTGTCAATGCCGATATTTTCGCAAAAAGTATAATTGCAAGTATCAATAAAGGGAAAAGTGAATTTGCGCCAGGAGCTAATGTCTTTTTGCTAAAATTTTTCAGTAAGTTTTTACCAAAAGCTGGTCTAAATCTTATTGACAAAATGAGTAGAAAACAGTTGCAAGGGTAGCAGTCATTTGTTGGTTGTCAATGGATCTGAAGTGTGATCATAGCGTTACTACCAACATTTGTGTTATGTAGTTGCGGGACTTTGAAAACAAATCTGTCTCACATGACAAAACGTTGAACGAAGATAAAAACTTATACCTGACACTGCACTCTGCTATTTCATAGACATTTTGTTGGCAGTAGTAGGACGACCCTTCTCCTCACTTCATTCGTATACTTCTCAAAATACCTAGGGTAGTTGTAACAATTAATATCACAGCCCATCCTATTCCAATTGCCCAAACCATTCCGTTTATTAACATCGGAAAAAGGAAGGTGTCTACTTTTCCGGTTTTCCAGAATACCCATTCACTTGCAAGTTTTGTTGCGACTACAGAGCTTCCCGTTTCAAGTATAATGATACCATCACCCGTCTCCGGATTCAATCGTATTGCTGTATTTATTGGCGGAGTACTCTTACCATCATGGCCTATAATGAAATCGTCATCATCAGTGGTTGCATACAACACTGTCCCTAAGCCCCAAATATCTACTCCCATTGACTGTCCATGAGGTTCTCTCATCAATTTAACGGTCTGCGGTTTAACAACATTTCTCCCAATGGGTTCTCTATTTTCTCCCTCAAGATGCGCCTGAAGGAAGAATTCTAAATCAGATAAAGAAGTATAAAGTGACGTAGCGGCAAGTGAAGTGTAACGGTAGTGTCCTGCTTTGCTTCCATCATTGTTATAAAACTCTGCCAATTTGTAATTGGATGAGTCGCCCCACGTGTAGGAAGATTGCGACATGTTTAAAGGGGTAAATATTGTTTCCTTCATATAAGAAGCAAATGATTGTCCGCTTACTTCTTCTACCAGTAGTTGGAGGAGCGTATAGCCACCACCCGAATATTTAAACTCGCTGCCTGGCTTAATCTCAACACGTACTTCTCCACTAACACCTTCATCGGCATCGGCTGCTTTGGTTAATGATTGTTCCAATGATTGAACTATTGTTCCTGTTTCAAAACCAGAATAGCCGAGTCCGTCTGTAAGTCCTGCCGTATGACTTAATAGTCTTCGGACTGTCACTTCTTCGTTATTGAATGCACTGGGTGGTAATTGCCATCGCGTGAGGTATTTTCTTACTGGAGCATCTAAATCGAGCTTGCCATCTTCTACCAGCTTCATCACTCCAACAGCAGATACCCACTTGCTTAATGATGAAACCTGAAAAATAGTATTTCTATCCACGGTTTTTCCTGCTGTATAAAATATTTCATTTTCTACGGTTCCATCGCTGACAATCGCCATTGCAAAGTTTCCTACGAATTGTTTATCCAGTTCCGCATCAACAGCTTCAAGAAAGGATTGAGATGTATTTATTTTTGCGATGGGTTGATGAAACCAGCCGTTCACAGTGCCAAAAAAAATAACACCTGCCCATAAAAGCATTAGCAAAACCGCACTTAATATATAGAGTAAGATAATTTTCATAATTCTCCAGTTATACACCTTCAACTTGAGAAGACTCAAGTTGGGACAGATATTCATACCCACGATAGAGTACCAGTATCTCTACGACTACCGCAGGTATCAAGATTATGTATGATATGAAAAATAATACTACGGTGATGAGTAGGCAACCCATCACAATTTCCAATATCCCCGCTATGCGCGCGAGTTCGCCCATACCATCCTGAAGGCGAAGAAGGGCTACGCCAAATACAATCCCTAATGCTCCCATTAGCACAGCAAGACCAACATAAGGAATCCAGACACTCTCAATGCTTTCTACCGATAGCGAACTCACATCTAAAATGCCCTTGCCCACGGTGGCGACAACAAGCAAGTAGGCGGCAACTTTCAACAATGTATTTTCAAAAACGAAGCTCAAGGCAATAAACCCCCGCGCGAATAGCGCAAATGAAGTTACCATCACTACCGTCAGGCAAATATAAATGGCATTCATACGGAATCCCCAGTCGCGATCTTCTGTGATCCAGACGATATCCATCATTCCCAGAATAATTTCAGATACCAAGTAAACAGATCCAGCCAGTATGCCCATCAACAGCGTGTTTCGGTCGAAGGTTGGTACTATGCTCGTGCGTGTTTCCATCGCTTGGGTTTGTTTGGTTGAAAATGACTCGAAACTTTCCCCAAGTGCTTCTAATAAGATTTTTACCGTAATCGTGCGAGGTAATACCTCACCCGCTTCAATGCGCTGAATGGTGCGTACACTCACATGGCTTTTTTCCACCAACTCTTCCTGTGTTAGATTTTTTTCTTTTCGTAAAGCGGTCAGCCGCCTGCCCAATTCCGGTTGTTGCATAACTAATTTTTAGAAGCACAATGCTACATGTTTAACGGTCACCAGCGAATTTACAGACACCATT
>Ga0123336_10002573_pt1 | contig 15657 bp, 14 predicted proteins | sample SSSSmetaG_FD_96466 | JGI IMG/M metagenome (GOLD analysis project Ga0123336, IMG submission 96466) | Glacier valley bacterial and archeal communities from Borup Fiord, Nunavut, Canada, to study Microbial Dark Matter (Phase II) - ​SSSS metaG | ecosystem: Environmental > Aquatic > Freshwater > Ice... | reverse complement strand
CTCGGGAAGTTTAGCCCGTACCTCGAGTATGAACTCTTCCATCGAAGTCCTCGCCAAGTCTGCCCATTTCGGTTCGTTTGCTTTCATTCCTTATTCTGCACCTCGCATTTTTGAGTTGCACCCCCGCTCGAGCGCTTTCAATCTCAACTCTCGGCACAACCCTTTCCATGACCCCGACTCACTTTCCCATCGCGCCGTATCCGCTCTTGGGCCACCTGCCGCAGCTTCTGAATGACTCGATGAAGTTTTTCCTCGAGCTGGGCTTGGGGCGCGACCTTGCACCCTACCGGGTGGGCTACAACCTGCGCTATCTGGTCAACCATCCCGACGCGCTGCGCGAAGTCTGGCAAAACCCACTCTATGAGCGGCAACCGGCGATTCGCAAGGTTCTGTCGTCGGTGTTGGGGCACAATTTACTGACCCAGGAAGGGGCAAAGCACCGCCGTCCGCGCCGCATGATGCAGCCTGCTTTTCACCGCGAGAAACTTGGCGGCTACCTCGAGCCGATGGTCCGACACGCTGCCCATTCGCTCGAGCACTGGATAGAGGGGCAAAAACTGGACCTCAACGTGGAGACCAAGCGGGTGGCGCTCGACATCGTGGGCGAATCGCTGTTCAGCCTCGAGCCAAGTGAGCATGTGCGGCAGGTGACTTCAGCGCTCGAGGCGCTTTTGCCCCGTCTGGACAGCCATATTCTGTTTTATGGGATGCTGCCTGACCGGGCGCAGGTGGCCTTTTGGGGCCGCGACCGAGTGGCGCTCGAGACGGTGCGCGAGGGGCTGGCGTGGTTTGTGCGCTCGAGGCGTGCCTTAAGGCCCCAGTCCGGAGACCTGATGGACATGCTGCTGTCCACAAAGGACGAGGACGGCAGTGGTTTGACCGACGGTGAGGTGGCGGCTCAGGCGCTGACCCTGATGAGCGCGGGCTTCGAGACCACCGCCAACACGCCCGGTTCAGCCCGACGTGCTTGGTTATCGGCGGCCCCTGATGAGCGCGGGCTTCGAGACCACCGCCAACACCCTCACCTGGATGTTTTATTTGCTGGCCCGCCACCCCGAGGTCCGCGCCAAGCTCGAGGTCGAGCTGGACAGCGTGCTGAAAGGGCGAGCAATAACGCTCGAGGATTTGCCGCACCTGAAATACACCGAGTACGTGGTCAAGGAAACCCAGCGTCTGTATCCGGCGGCGTGGCTGACCAGCCGGGTTCCCACCCAGGACGTGACCCTGCTGGGCACGCCGATTAAAGCGGGGACACCGCTGCTGACCAGCGCTTTCGTGACCCACCGCGACCCGCGCTATTTTGCCGACCCCGAGCGCTTCTGGCCCGAGCGCTTTGCCCAGGAGGGGAATTTCCCCAAGTTCGCTTACCTGCCGTTTGGCGCGGGCATTCACCAGTGCATCGGCAATATTTTTGCCCTGTGGGAGATGAAGGTGGTGCTGGCGACCTGGGCTTCTCGAGTGCGGCTCGAGCTGGCAGAGGGGTTCACGCCCGAGTATCACCTGGCCATTACGATGGGTCTCAAGGCTTTGCCCGTAACGGTGCATCTGCGCTAGGGTCTGATGATGGATTCTCCCAACGGACGAGATGAATGGAACTTGCTCCAGTGGATTTTTCTGCAAAACAGAAGCTTATTCGCTGAGTACGCGACACGTTTGGGCAGTTGTCACTATGACGAATCCGACGCGTCAGCCCTCGAGTACGGGATAAGGCAATCGGACTATGAAAGCGATGTTTGGTTTGACTATATGTTTGTTGGCGATAACGTGCTCGAGCTGAGTTTCGCTCTCGACGTCGGAACAGATGTGCTGTTTGTGCGTTGTAAAGCAAATCCGACCCTGCTCGTACAGCTTCAAACGCTCGCGCATTTCCTCGGTTTTGAGGGCTTGCAAATGAAAGCAGAAATTTAAATCCAGCCCAGCGCGCTTAAGCCCGCCCCCAGAGCTGCACTCAACCCCAGTACCCACCCTAAATTCCACCTCGAGCGTAGCAACAAAACCCCGGCTAGGAGCGCCAGAACCCAGGCCCATAGCAGTGGACTCGAGGGCTGCTCGAGCTGGAAAAGACCCAGCCGGAGCGTGTCCACTCGAGCAAATAAAACGTGTAGCGCGAACCACACGCTGAGGTTCAGAATCACGCCCACCACGCTGGCGGTGATGGCGGCCAGCGCGCTCGAGAGCCGGGTGTTCTGGCGCAGCGTTTCCACAAACGGAGCGCCCAGAAAAATCCATAGAAAACTGGGTGCGAACGTGACCCAGCAGGTGAGCGTGGACCCCAAAAATGCGGCCCACCACGGGTTAAGGCCCCCACTCGAGCGAAAAGCCGCCAGCGCGCCCACGAACTGGACCACCCCAATCAGCGGCCCCGGCGTGGTTTCGGCCAGCCCCAGGCCGTCTACCATCTCGAGCGGACTGAGCCAGCCGTAGACCTCGACGGCGCGCTGGGCCACGTAAGCCAGCAGCGCGTAAGCCCCGCCGAAGGCCACGGCGGCGGTCTGGCCGAAGAACACCCCAAGCTGTACCAAAGTGCGCTGCTCGAGCAGCGCCGCAAAGCCCACCGGAAGCCACCAGAGGGTGAGACCAATCACCAGTACGCTCAGAAAGTAGCGCCAGGATGGGTGAACCGTATGCAGGCTCGAGTCGGGAATGAGCGTTTCGGTTTGCTCGAGCAAAGCGCTGTTTTTGAGAGTGTTAGAGAAGGCCAGCGGCGCAAAGTATCCCAGCAGACCCGCGCCCAAAATCAGCAGCGGGAAGGGGAGACCCAGAAAAAATAGTGCTGCAAAAGATGTCAGGGCCAGCGCTCGAGCCGGGTTGCTGACCAGAGCGCGGCGGGCCACCCTGAGCAGCGCCTCGAGCACGATGCTGAGCACCGCGCACTTGAGACCGAAGAAAACGCCCTCGAGCGCGGGAGTTTGGCCGTAGCGCAGGTACAAAAAACTCAGCAGCAAAATGCTGAGGTAACTGGGCAGCACGAACAGCCAACCGGCGATGAACGCTCCCCTGGGGCCGTTTAAGAGCCATCCCAGATAGGTGGCCAGTTGCTGCGCCTCGGGGCCGGGAAGCAGGGTGCAGTAGCTCAGGGCGTGCAGAAAGCGTTCCTGCGAAATCCAGCGCTTTTCCTCGACCAGCACGCGGCTCAACGTGGCGATTTGCGCGGCAGGACCGCCGAAACTGGTGGCGGCCACGTAAAGCCACACCCGCACGCTTTCGCGTAGTGGAACCGGGTCCGCTCGAGGGGTAGGTTTGTTTGCAGCCTCGAGCGGGTTCACGACGGCTCGAGTTTGACGCAGAAGGTCAGAACTGTATCTCGAGCGGAGGAAGAATCAGAAGGCGCTCGAGGGTCAGAGAAAAGTTTGCAGGGAGATTCTGGCGAGAGAAGTTACCCTGGTAGCGATTTTTATCTTTTTGCCAAGGTAGGTAGTTCGTTGAGTAAACCACCGCATCCCCCTCGAGCAGCTCGAACACCGGGGGATTGGGAGTGGGCTGATTTTGGGGTCTCAGAATCTTCTCGTCGTAGTCGAAGGTGGGGGTGCCGCGCACCGGGTAGCTTTTGCCCTCGAGTTGTGCCGTGCCAGAGACGGTATAGAAGAACTCGTCTTTGTACTGAGCACTCAAATCGAAGCTGATGGGGACGCGCTTGGGAGTCTCGCCCGAAACTTGAGGAACCTCGATAGACCCCACCCAGCGGCCTTGCAACGTGCGCGGGTCGCCAGCCAAATTGACACTCGAGCAGGGATTGGCGGTGCAGCGTGCAGGACCAGGACCGGGTAGCACAGGGCCACAAGACGAAGCTAGAACTCCCAGGAAACCAGCTAAAATGATTGCTCGAGCGCTCGAATACATGGTTTAGTGTACCCCTCGAGCGCCCCTTCACCCACCCCTACGTTCATAGCGTAAAATGAGAGCATGACGGTTCCTAACGCTCGAGTGGACAAAAATTGTGTGGTCCTGGTAGACGGCCACGCCCTGGCCTACCGCTCTTACTTTGCCATCCAGCACGACCTGACCACCAGCACAGGTGTGCCGGTCAAGGCTATTTTGGGCTTTATCAAGGCGCTGCTCAAGGTGCTCAAGGACAATAAATGCGGGGTCATTGTCACCTTCGACGCCCCGGTCCGCACCTTTCGCCACGAGCAGTTCGAGGGCTACAAAGCGGGCCGCTCCAAGATGCCCGAAGACTTGCCGGGTCAAATCGAGCGCATCAAAAAAATTGTGGGCTTGATGAATATCGTTCACCTCGAGCTGCCGGGGTTCGAGGCCGACGACATCCTGGGAACCCTGACCAAAAAGGCGCGGCTCGAGGGCTACGAGGTTCGCATTTTGACCAGTGACCGCGACAGCTACCAGCTCATTGAGGACAAGGTGAGCGTAATTCGCAGCGACCACAGCTTGATGACCCCAGCGGGCGTGCTCGAGAAGTACGGCGTCACCGTGGGGCAGTGGGTGGATTACCGGGCGCTTACCGGAGACGCCAGCGACAACATTCCCGGTGCCAAAGGGATTGGCGAAAAGACCGCTGCCAAGCTGCTGCAAGACTATGGCAGCCTGGACCGCATTCTCGAGGAAGCCGACGCCGGAACGTTGAGTCCGCCCAAAGTGGGCGACAAGGTGCGGGCCAGCCGTGAAGACGTGGTGTTCTCGAGGGAAATCAGCCGCATGGTGCTGGATTTACCCATCGAGATGGACTTTGGCGAGGTGCTGGACCACCGTCCCGATTTAGAAGCTCTGGTGGCGGAGTTGCAGGAACTCGAGATGAAAACCCTGGTGGCTGAGGTGTCGGCTCAGGCGGTCATGAGGGGCAAACCGAGTCCGTATAAACCTCCGGTGCCCCCACAAACGCAGCAGAGTCCACTGTTTGCCGAACCCGAGGCCCTCGAGCTGACCGAGTGGACTCTCCCGCAGGCCGAGGTGGTGTGGGGCTACACCTTATCCAAAGAGTTCGATTTGACCGCCAAGTTGCTCGAGGTGGGTTTTGCTGACGGGGACAAGATTTATCAGGCCCAGGTGGACCCGGAAGTGGGGGTGGATTACGCTGCATTTTTAAACCAGAAAGTGCTGAGTGCGGCGAACGCTAAAGCGCTGGCCACCCACCTGAGTTTGCAGGGTGTGACCGTGGAACCCGGCGACGACCCGCTGCTGATGGCCTACCAGATGGATACCTCGGTGACGACTGAAAAGGAGATGGCTTTCCGGCACGCCGGACTCGAGTGGCCTGTAAACGCAGGCTCGAGAGCTAGAATCACCCGCGATTTATTGGCGCAACTTCCTGCCAAACTCAACGAGGCGCAAAAGAGTTTGTACCAGGACCTCGAGCTGCCACTTTCCAAGGTGTTGGCCCGCATGGAGCTGCGCGGCATTCGGGTGGACGTGCCGTATTTGAAAGCCTTGTCCGACAGCCTGGGAGTGCGCCTCGAGCGCCTGGACGCCGATATTCAGACTCAGGCGGGGCACCCGTTCAAGGTCTCGAGCCGCGACCAGCTCGAGACGGTTTTATTTGACGAACTCAAACTGAGTGCAGGCAAGAAAACCAAAGCCGGGGGCAAGCGCAGCACGGCGGTGGCCACCCTCGAGCCGCTGCGCGACGCGCACCCCATCGTGCCACTCATTTTGGAATACCGCGAACTGAGCAAGCTCAAGAGCACCTACCTCGACGCGTTGCCCGCGCTGGTGCTCGAGCAAACCGGGCGGGTTCACACCACGCTGCAACAAACGGCGGTGGCCACTGGAAGGCTCTCGAGCCTCAACCCCAACCTGCAAAACATTCCCATTCGCAGTGAGCTAGGGCGTGAAATTCGCAAGGGGTTCATTGCCGACGAGGGGTACGCGCTGATTGCCGCCGATTACAGCCAGATTGAGCTGCGCCTGATGGCCCACATCTCTCGAGACCCCATCATGCTGAGCGCGTTCAGGGAGGGAGCCGACATCCACCGCCGCACCGCCGCGCAGATTTTTGGCGTGCTCGAGGGCTTGGTGACGGCTCAGCAGCGCCGTGCGGCCAAGACTATCAATTTCGGCGTGCTGTACGGGATGAGCGCTCACCGCCTGAGCCACGACGTGGGCCTGCCGTTCAAGGAAGCTCAGGGCTTCATCGAGCGTTATTTTGCGCTGTACCCCAACATTCGCGGCTATATTGACCGCACCCTCGAGTTCTGCCGTGAAAACGGTTACGTGGAAACCCTGATGGGCCGTCGCCGCTTCGTGCCCGAGGTCAACTCGAGCAACCGAAACGTGCGCGAGGCCGCCGAGCGGGTGGCCTACAACATGCCGATTCAGGGCACGGCGGCAGACATCATCAAAATAGCCATGATTCGGCTCGAGCCACGCCTGACCGCACTGGGAGCGCGACTGCTGCTTCAGGTTCATGACGAACTGATTGTGGAATCTCCGCTCGAGCGCGTGGAAGAAGTCAAAGCCGTGCTGCTCGAGGAAATGCGCGGCGCGTATGAACTCGATGTCCCACTCGAGGTGGAGGTGGGCGTGGGCGCGAATTGGTTCGAGGCGAAGTAATCTCTGCTCGAGGTACCCGGTGTAGGCGACGAAAAACGGGTAGCCCTTGTGGCTACCCGAAAAGCTCGAGCGCCCTACACTTGCCAGAAAGATGGGTCTCGAGCCATGATTTAGAGGGCAGGTAGACCCCGCCCTCGAGTTGAAAATCCGGCTGTGTAAATTCTTCCCTATTCTTCCTCGTCCCCGTCAAGGCTGGCGGCCAACTCCTCGAGATTGGCGTGTCCGGCCTTAATTTCTTTGGCCAGATTGTGAATGGCGAGGCGCACCACCTCGCTCTTGGAAAAGATGCGTTCCCGGCTGGACAGCTCGTAGGCGGTCTCGGTCAGCAGTGCGTCTTGCTCTTCACTGATGACTACCTGCAAGCGTTTTTTCTCTTTTTTGGCCATGAAGTCCTCGAGCGTGTGAGGGGCTAGGGGGTATCGGGAAATGAGTGGTAAAGCCTCACTTTCCGCACTATTACTTGCTATGAAGAGCATCTTACACAAGAACAGTGCATTTGGTGTGTAGGTCGAGCACAAATCACACTTTCTTCACTCTTTCTTCACTCTTGTACCATCATTCTGGTTCTTTCGCAGGCAAAAATGGGAAATACGCGCCTAGCTCGAGCTTTTACTTAAGTGTTGGCTGAGGGGTGGCTGAGCGAAGCAGCTTTTCCACGAGTAGACACGCGCTGAGCATGATGTGTAACATGCTTCTAGCGTTATCCACCGCACCCTACTTACCCTCCCTCAGCCCTATACTTATTTCACATTACGGCTGATGCTCAAAAGGACTCCCCATGCAGCTTACCCCTCTCCGTATCGTCGGTGGCACCCCCCTACTGGGCAGCATTCGGGTTCAATCGAGCAAAAATGCTGCCCTACCCATCATCGTCTCGAGCCTGCTCACTTCAGAACCCGTCACACTGCACGGCGTGCCCCGTCTGAGTGATATCTTCAACCTGCTCGAGATTATGGGGTCGCTGGGAACCCACTTTACCTGGCTCGGAGAGCATACCCTGCGGCTGCATACCCCAGTATTGGCCAGCACCGAGGCTCCGTTCGAGCTGGTCAGCAAGATGCGGGCCTCGTTCAGCATTCTGGGCGCGCTGCTCTCGAGGGCCGGAGTGGCCACGGTGGGAATGCCGGGAGGCTGCGCCTGGGGAGACCGCCCGGTGGACCAGCACATCAAGGCCATGAAAGCGTTTGGCTTCGAGATTTCTGAACTCGAGGGGTCTTTTCACGCGGTTCGCACTGGGGTTCCACGCGGCACCTACGTCTTCGAGATGCTCACCGTGGGCGCGACTCAGAACGCCATTTTATCGAGCGTGCTGAGCCAAAGTGAAGGAAATGCCGGAAAAGTGACGCTCGAGAACGCCAGCATCGATACCGATGTGGTGGATATGGTCAACTTCCTCAACAGCCTGGGGGCTAATATCCAGGGCGCGGGAACCCACACCATCACCGTCGAGGGCGTCTCCAAACTCAGTGGGGGAGAGTACGAAGTCATTCCTGACCGCATCGAGGCGGGGACCATGATGATTGCGGTGGCCGCCACCCGTGGCTGCGTAACTTTTAGCGGTGTGCGTCTCGAGCACCTGCGGGCGCTGGTGGGCAAGCTCGCCGAGATGGGCGTGAGCGTGCTCGAGAGCGGCGATACCGTACAGGTGGACGCGCGCGGCATGACCTTACACGCGGTGGACCTCACCACCAGTGAGTACCCCGGTTTCCCCACCGATTTGCAGCCGCAGATGTGCGCCCTGCTGGCCACCGCTGAGGGCACGGCCATCGTGGTGGACAAGATTTACAGCGACCGCCGCAGCCACGTCAACGAGATGCGGCGCATGGGGGCCAGCATCGAAGTCCACGACCACGTTCAGGTGATTCGGGGTGGCTCTTTGCGCGGCACCACCGCCAGGGCGGCGGATATTAGGGCCGGGGGCGCTCTGGTCATCGCGGCACTGGCTGCCGAGGGAACGAGCACCATCGAGGGAATGCAGTACATCAACCGGGGCTACGAAAACCTGGCGGCTCGTCTGTCCTCGTTGGGCGCGAGTGTGCAGCAGCTCGAGCCGGAACTGGCGATGGCTGTAGATTGATACGGATTCCAAAATTATCCGTTTGGTTTCGGATATTTTCCGAGGCGGTCTGGCCCGTTAGGTGCCTCTTAGACCAAGACACGGAGCGAGTGGGAAAAACATACGGTTTCAGCGGTATGGAGTATTTTCGGGTGTTTTTCCCGACAATACGGAATCTAGCGCAAACCGTATGAGATTTGAAAGTTGAGAAAAAGCTCGAGTCATGCGCTCGAGCTTTTTTCTTTGGACCAGAAGTTGATTTGGCGTGCTCGAGGGTTGGATTTTGCGTTTGGCCTGAAACGGGTAGCTACGAGGGTATCCACTCCAACTCAATCAAACTGCGTGTCAGACAGTGAAGCTCGCATCGTCCCCGTTCCTCCCCCGTGAACGGAGGAAGTTAGGAGGGGGTTTAAAGCTCGAGCGAAAAGCTTTTCACAGCGCATTGACACTCGAGCGACATTCCACCTGGAATTCACCCCCCTCCAACTCCCCCCGCGAACGGGGGGAGGGCAGATTATAAGTGATGGACGGTCTTCTGAATAAGTCGGAGTGTATGCCACGAAGGCTAACCCTACACCAGACGGTTTTGGTAGGGATGCCTCTTGTGACCAGCCTCGAGAGCCAGGAATAACGACGAGGACAGACTCTAACGCGCTGCTCGAGTGTAGGTACTCTGGTTGCGAAAAGTGTAGGTTCCACCCGCTGGGCGGGTTTCCTTGAGCGTGGTCAGGGTTGCCGCGCTCAGCGTCACCGTGCGCCGCACTTCCACGGTTTTCTCATTCTCGAGTTCGCTGCCGATGAGCACCGCCACGCCCGCGCCGCTCGAGAACAGCGCATTAAAGCCGTCGCAGGTGTAGGTCTGAACCTCTTTCTAGCCCACGGTGACGACTTTATAGGTTTTGCCCACGAAGCTGTGGGTCTCTAAGCTGGTCACGGTCTTGCCAAAGTCGTCGTACACGAAGTTCCAGCTTGCCAGGTTCCCCTCTTTCGCCCCATCTTTGAGTTTAACCTCGAGCTTGACCGGAACCTTGACCCGTCCACTGCCCTGATAGTCCTTGTACTCGAGCGCGCCCTCCCAACGGCCCACGAAGGACGTGAATGCTCCAGTGGGTGTTTTGACCAGTGCTTTGATAGGCGCTTTGGCAGGGGCTGTAATAGGTGCTGCGGCCTGTACATTGAGCAGCGGAGACGAGAGGACTAGAGCGCAGAGCAAGCGGGATAATAGGTGCATTCGTTCACCTCGAGTTTTTAACAGGGCGGTCTCTCAAGACCTCCTGTCACAGGGCAATTTAGGGTACGGAAAATGGGAAAGTTGTAACAACAAGCCAAGTCTGGCTCGAGCAGGGGTGAAAGCCTGCCCTCGAGTGTTAAATTTTCTCATTTTAAAAAGTTAAAAAACTCCAAAGATATGCTATTTCTCGAGCGGTTTGGTAGCGTATTGGTGACGTTTGGGACGGTATCTTTTCAAATAAAATAAAGTATTGAATTCTGGGAAAGTTGGGTTTAAGCTGGGCTTTATAAAGTCTTTAGATTACCTCTCAGGCTGCCCCCTCAGTTTGAACCCCATCCTGCCTACACCCCAATTTCTACTCATTATTTGCTCGAGGAGACCTCATTAACACCTTATTGCACGCCGTTCAAAACGAATCGGAGTTGGCTCTAAAATCACCACAGGAGCAGTCCAAACTCGAGCAATCTGAACTCGAGCAATCCGAACTCGAGCAGCGACGGCTCGAAGCGCTGTACTCCTACCAGATTCTGGATACGCCCTTCGAAGCGGCGTTTGACCACATCACCCGGCTGGCTGGCCGCCTGTTCGAGGTGCCGCTGGCAATGGTCACACTCATAGACCGTGACCGTCAATGGTTCAAATCTTGCTATGGCACAGACGGGGACGTGCGTGAGACCGAACGCTCCATCTCGCTGTGCAACGTGACCATCGCCTCGAGCGGGGTTATGGTGGTGCCGGATACCACCCTGGATTCGCGCTTTGCGGACTTTCCGTAGGTGACAGGCGAGATGCACCTGCGCTTTTACGCCGGTGCGCCGTTGATTCACCCCAGCGGGGCCAGGGTGGGCACGCTGTGTATTGCCGACACTCGAGCGCGCGCCATGCTCGAACCCGACGAACAGGCCACGCTCGAGGATTTGGCAGCGATGGTGATGGACCGCCTGGGAATGCGCTTAGCCGCGTCCGAGGCCGAGGCCAGTGAAGCGCGTTACCGCTTTCTAGCCAACGCTATTCCACAGCAGGTGTGGACCGCTCGCCCCGATGGGGGCCTGGATTACGTCAATCAGCGCAGTGTGGAGTTTTTGGGCCGTACCCCTGAGCAACTGTCCGAGTGGGGCTGGGCTGATGTGCTGCACCCCGATGATTTGGCACTGTGCTTCAAGCACTGGAGCCATTCCCTCGAGACCGGAGAACCCTACGAAATCGAGTTTCGGATGCGGCGCGCCAGCGACGGGCAGTACCTGTGGCATCTGGGCAAGGCACTGCCCTTCAGGGACTCGAGCGGGAAGATACTCAAGTGGTTCGGCACCACCACCGACATCTCCGAAACCAAGCGCACCGAGGCGGCACTTCTGGCGGCTCGCAATGAAGCCGAGCGGGCTAATCGGGCCAAGAGCGAGTTTCTGTCGCGCATGAGCCACGAGCTGAGGACGCCTTTAAACGCCATCATCGGCTTTTCCTACCTGCTCGAGAAAAGCCAACTCACCCCACGTCAGCACAGCAATGCGGGGTACATCCACCGGGCTGGACATCACCTGCTCGAGCTGATTAACGACGTGCTCGACGTGAGCAGCATCGAGGCGGGCCGTCTGGCCGTGTCGCTCGAGGCCGTGCCACTGCTGCCGCTGCTGCGCGAGTGCCTGAACATGATGGGGCCGCAGGCCACCGGGGCCGGGGTTCGCTTGCTCGAGCTACCGGTCTCTGATGCACCCGACGAGTTGCCCACCGTGTTCGCAGACCGCAGGCGCTTGCAACAGGTGTTGCTCAACCTGCTTTCCAACGCGGTCAAGTACAACAGGTCGGGTGGCAGCATGACCCTGGCCTGTCATTCGCTCGAGGGCGGTCCGCTTGAGCAAGGGCGTCTGCGGATTTCGGTGACGGACACCGGACCCGGCATAGAGCCAGACCTGCTCGAGCGCTTGTTTACCGCTTTTGACCGTCTGGGAGCGGAGCGCACCTCGGTGGAGGGCACTGGGCTGGGGCTGGCGCTGTCCAAGAGTTTGATGGAAGGCATGGGAGGAAGCTTGACCGTCTCGAGCCGGATAGGCGAGGGCAGCACCTTCTGGCTCGAGCTGCCGCTGGCGGTTTTGAACGACCTGCACCCACTCGAGGAACATCCACTCCAGACCCCTCCTCGAGTCCTGTCTGAAGGGTCGCTGCTGGATTTGTTGCCGGACTCGTTACCGGATTTGCCGGGGTCCTCTCTGGATTCTCTCACTTCACTTTCACAAGCCAACTCTGTACACTCTTCACCATCTCTACAACTTCAACCACCTCAACAAGGGGAAATTCGCCTGTGAACCCACCTGTCCCTTCTCCGGTCCAATCCCCCATCAAAGACGCCCGTATTCTCATCGTAGACGACCAGGAGATGAATACCGCCCTGCTCGAGCAGATGCTCGAGGACGAGGGCTACCGCCGGGTCAAGAGCACCAACGACTCGCGGCAAACGCTCGAGCTGGTGCAAAGTTTTTCGCCTGACCTGCTGCTGCTCGATTTGCGGATGCCGCACCTGGACGGCTTTGCGGTCATGGACCAACTGGCCCCGCTGCTGGCTGCACCCAACTTTTTGCCCATCATAGTGCTCACCGCCGACGTGACCCCCGAGGCCCGCATCCAGTCGCTGAGTGGGGGCGCACAAGACTTCCTCACCAAACCTTTCGAGCCGCTCGAGGTGCTGCTGCGGGTTCGCAACCTGCTCGAGACCCGCTTTCTGCACCTGCGGCTCAAGCGTCAGAATGACCGCCTGGAGCAGCGGGTTTTGGAGCGAACCCAGGCGCTCGAGCACGCGATGGATTCGTTGCTGGAGCGAACCCAGGCGCTCGAGGAAGCCCACACCGAAATGGCCACCCGACTCGCTATCGTGGGGGAATACCGCGACGACGACACTGGGGAGCACACCTGGCGGGTGGGGAACACCGCCGCCAAACTGGCCGAAGCGCTGGGGATGGGCCGTCAGGAAGCGGGCCTGCTGCTGCGGGCGGCCCGATTGCACGACGTGGGCAAGGTGGGTATTCCCGACGATATTTTGCTCAAACCGGGCAAGCTCACCCTCGAAGAGTTTGACCTCATGAAAGCGCACACCACCATCGGGGCCAGTATTTTGGCCGGAGGCCGCTCGCAGATTTTGATGTTGGCTGAGGAGATTGCCCTCACTCACCACGAGCGCTGGGACGGCACCGACTACCCGCACGGCCTGGTGGGCGCGGCTATTCCGCTCTCGAGCCGCATCGTGGCGGTGGCCGACGTATTTGACGCGCTCATCAGCGAACGCCCATACAAAAAAGCCTGGAGTTCGGTGGAGGCCATCGCTGAAATCGAGCGCCAGAGTGGAAAGCAGTTCGACCCTCGAGTGGTGACGGCGTTTGTGCAAATCTCGAGCTGAGGGGGAGGGTGCTCGAGCCTGGATTCATGCTGGACGAGATTTGTAAGCGGCCTGAATTCTGGGGCTAGTATCCAAGAAGAAACACTCCTGTCTCGCGGGAGTGTTTCTTCTTTTTATTGAGGTGAGTAGAATCTGCTCGAGCTTTCTTTATCTACCACAAGCACGACTCAAACACACTTCTATTCACCCCTCAAAATTCAGTTGAGCACCGGAATTTGCGTGAACCTCACCACATCGTCGGGGGCGGGTAAACCTTCCTGAGCAAAGGTACGCAGCATCCGTTGCGCCCGCTGTTGTGACGCGGCCTTGCCCTCGAGCTGGTGCAGCGCCTCGAGCAGGTACACGCTCATGGTCGAATCGAAGGGGTCTACCTCGAGCAGACGCTCGGTCAACTTCACGCAACGCTCGTATTCGGCAGCCTCGAACCACTGATTGAGGCACTTGAGTCCAATTTTCATCACGAAGCCCATTAAACGCTCACGCTCCTTTGCGGCCCAATCCCCCTCGCTGAGCGGAAGCAGGGCTTGGTAGTTCACCAGTGCGCCGATGGGGTCGTGCTCGAGATTTTGCTCGAGGGCCACAGCGTCGCAGGTGAACTCGACCTCGCCGTACTGTACCGAGTAGCGGTGTTTGGCGTCGCATTGGATGGTCAGGCCGTTTACTGCGCTCTTCAGGTCATTTCTCATCTGATGAACGTAGTTTCGCGCCCGCTGGGGTGGGTCGTCGGGAAACAGGTCGCGCAAGATTTCACCGATGCTGCTCTGAGGGTGCTTGATGAGGTAATAAGCAAACTCGGCAATGCGGGTGTAGTGGGTGCGGGCGGGGCGTCCGTCAATGTAGAGAGCGGCCTCGCCCAGCACGCGTAGCTCGAGCTTGGGGGTTGCGTTCTGTACCGGGCGCGGCAGCAGAATGCGCCCCTCTTCACCGTCTCTGAGGCGCTCGAGGTGACGCCTCAGGCGGGGCAGCGCCGGAAGCTCGATAAGGGTCCAGCCCGCGTCTCCCAGAGCGCTGGCGGTGTCAAGCAGGCTCTCGAGTTCGGGGGTCACGTCCCGGCCCGCAATGAGCGCGGCCTCGGCCAGCCACAGACCCGCCCAGCCCGCCTCGCGCAGGTAGCCACTGGACACAAATTCGGCGTGCGCCTGCTCGAGCACTGCCGCTGCTCCAGGCAGTGCGTTTTGCAAATCAAGGCAGCCCTGACGCCACAGCACCAGGGTTTTGAGTCTCGAGGTGTGGCTTAAAAACTTGGCTCGAGCCAGCGCCCGACGTGCGCTCGAGGGATCTGAGAGCGCCAGAAAGGCCGCGCATCGCCCGAGTTCAGCGTAGGCTTCGGTCTCCTCAATGCCCAGACCCTGAGCGATTTTGGCAGATTGTTTGAAACACTCGAGCGCGAGTTGGATTTCTCCGGCGGCTCGAGCGACGGTGCCTGCTTGGTAGGGCAGCAGTGCGGCAGCGTCGGGCGCATCTGAAAGTAGATTTTTAGCAATTTCAAGCGACTTTTGTGCTAATGCCACCTCGCCCAAATAAGCGTAGGCGAGTGCCTTTGCACTGTGCGTGTAAAACGCTTGGCGAAGAGTTGCTCCCTCGAGCGCTCGGTTCAAGGATTTAAGCGCCCGATTGTGCTCTCCTTTATGCAAAAGTGCGTGACCAAGGGCCTGAGCTAATCCAGGGCGCAGAAAAGCGCATTCCTCATTGCCGAAAGATTCTACCCAGGCTTCCTCCAGGGCATCTGCTCCTGTTTGCAAATCTCCTAGTGCGACAGCTAAAAGACCCTGCTCACGCAAACGAAAAGTTTCGTTGAGAGCATCTAGGTCAGCATGTTCAATCAAATCGAGCCAGCGGTTAGCAGCGTTAAAATCACCATTTATTCGGTGTATGTAGGCTAGATGAATTGCAGCTCCTAAATCATGGCCCACAAATGCTCTCTCAAAAAGAACGCGGGCGTCCTCAAATTTTCCTAAAAGCATCAAGCAAAACCCACCCCAACGGTCCTCAAACGCACTGGGGTGGGTTAGAGTTTCGTACGCATTCCATCCAGGCAGAGCCTCTCCACTCAGAGCTAGGGTCCGAAGGTTGGGACGGTTTATAGCCATTGGCCCATAGTACCAAATCGTGAGCAAACCGATAGTTCCTTACCTTGTACTCAAGAAACGGAGGTTCAACATGAAAAAGTTAATTGCAGTGGTCGCCACCCTCATCACCTTCACCGCTTTCACCTCGGCCTTAGCTGACCCCCAACTAGGTAGTGGTCCATACAAGCCCACCTCCACCTCGAGCACCCCCACCCCTGGGTCGTGAACTCATGAACGCGGATAGCTTCGATGCGTCCTCGCCGAACCCCCATCTTCCGGCAAGCCCTTTCCCTACCCTGGTGCTCGAGCAAATGAAACATCTGCATTTTCGTCTGCGTACCGCTAAAATTTTCACCGTAATCCTCGATTACAACCCTGGAAATTTTGAAGTGCGGCGCAGGCTGGCAAGGGT
>Ga0123336_10002572_pt1 | contig 15659 bp, 16 predicted proteins | sample SSSSmetaG_FD_96466 | JGI IMG/M metagenome (GOLD analysis project Ga0123336, IMG submission 96466) | Glacier valley bacterial and archeal communities from Borup Fiord, Nunavut, Canada, to study Microbial Dark Matter (Phase II) - ​SSSS metaG | ecosystem: Environmental > Aquatic > Freshwater > Ice... | reverse complement strand
GCATCGAGGCGGCGGGCCAGGGCCAGGGCCGCGCGCAGCGTGTCCAGCCCGGCGGGCTGGTCGCGGCCCAGCAGCGAGCTGGCCAGCCCCACCAGGTTCTGGGCCACCTGGCGGCCGTCGTGGCGCAGGCGGTCCTGGGCCAGCTGCTCGCTCAGCAGCCGCTCGGCCTGCTCGGGCTGGCCCAGGTTGGCGTAGCTCGCCCCGAGCAGCCCGCGCAGGCTCGACACCACCGCGCCGGTCGTCGAGTCGGGGCGGGGGCCAATCAGGCGCAGGGCCTGGCGCGCCTCGAAGATGGCTTGTTCGTAGTGGCCGGCGTTGAACGACATCGTGGCCACCGAGTTGAGCAGGGTGCCGCGAGCATCATGGCCGGCCGGCCCGTGCGGCACCAGCGCCTGGCCCTGGCGCAGGATGACGGCGGCCTGAGCTGAATCACGGCGTTCTATGAGCGTCGAAGCCAGATTATTGCAGGCCATGACGGCCGTGCTGCTGTCGCCTAGCTGCCGGGCCAGGGTCAGTCGCTGGTAGTCGTAGCGCAGGGCGGCATCGGGGTTGTTGGCGAAAGCCGAAGCCGTAGCCAGCAGGTTCAGGCAGCGCAGGCGGCCGGGCTGGTCGGCCTCGCGCTCGGCCTGGGCCAGGGCTTGCGTTGCCAGGCGCGCCGCCAGCTCGGGGGCCGTATCGAGCAGCTGTCTGGCCTGGTGCAGGCGCTGGTCCAGGCTGAGCGCGGATGCCGGCTGAGCAAGTGCCGGCTGGGCAGCCAGCAGCCCCAACACTCCCAGCCCCAACCCCCTCAGTAGGCGCGACCGTACGTGGAGGAAAACGAGCAACCAGACAGCCACCTTGCGGACAATGTTTTTGAGGGTCCTAAGGTAGGCCCGGCGCATTCAGCGGGCCGCTTTTTTAAGCCAAAGCCGTCATTTTTGCTGATAAACAAGTTATTTTAAACGGTGAGCAAGTGAATCTTACCAGGTTTCAGATGGAGCTTCCCCCGAACGCGCGCACTAATTCATATACTTCGGAAGGACGCTCAGCGTGCAGCCAGTGCCCGGCATCGGGCAGCGTAACCACTTCTGAATTTGGAAACAGCGCCGGAATAACGTACAGTTTGTCGTGGGTCGTTACGTAGTCGGACTTCCCGCCCCGCAAAAAAAGCGCGGGCTTCTGGAAAAAAGTAGCCTCGCCGCCGCTGGTTTCGGCCAGCCGGCCGGTGTTGGCCCCAGCAGCAACCCCGTTAGCAACCCCGATAGCAACCCCAGCAGCAACCCCGACAGCGGCCCCGATGGCGGGCAGGCTGGCAGCCAGCACGGGCAGGTTGAAGCGCCAGGCAAACGAGTTATCGGCCTGCCGAAACAAGCTCTTGAGCAAGAACTGCCGCACGTCGGGCTGCCCGATGTGCCGGGCCAGGACGGCATCGGCTTCGGCGCGGCTACCGATGGCGGCCGGGTTCAGGGCCAGCAGCCCCGCCACGATGGGCTGCTGATGGGCCATGTCGGAGGCGCGGGGCGCGATGTCGAGCACCACGAGCCGGGCCAGGCGCGCGGGCTGGTCGAGGGCCAGGCGCATGGCCACTTTGCCGCCCATGCTGTGGCCCAGCAGCGTGAGCCGCGCCGGGTCGAGGCCCAGGTGGTCGAGCAGGGCCAGCACGTCGGCGGCCAGCGCCGGATAGGTGTGGGTAGGGTGGTGAAACGAGCGCCCGTGGTTGCGCAAATCCACGCTCACCACCCGCAGCCCGGCTTCGTCGGCCCAGCGACGGCCCAGCGTCTGCCAGTTGTCGAGCGCGCCAAACAAGCCGTGCAGAATGACGAGCGGTGCCGCGCCGGGCACGCCCTGGTCGAGAAAGTGCAGCATAAACAAAACCTTGGAAAGGGAAGAAGCAAAATCGGGATAGGGCAGGGGTGCGGCCCTCAGCCCGTAGGGGGATTGGGTCTTAAGAGTTAGGTGTATGGTCCCCGAGAGTAGTGGTATACTTTCGCGGTCTGACTTTCGGGCAAATCTATAGAACAGGTACTCCGCGCGCCCGCCCGATGTCGGCCATCCGCCACGCCTTGCAGACGAGCCCGAAGCGCCGGCCCGGCCCGGCGCTTCGGGCTGAACTACAAAACGGTCGTTAAATGGCGCACCCGGACCACGACCCAGGACGCACCGATGGGACCCCACGCCCTGTTCGCGCCGCTTGTCGGCCATCGAAGAAGCGGCCGCCCTGCTGATTCGGCGGCAACTGGAGCGGCCGCTCGATGACTGCCTCTCCACCTTATGGGAAAGTATTTCTCCCATCGCGCGCCCGGCCTTACACCGGCTCATGGAAAAAAGGTACTTGACAGCTCGCGATTTCCAAGTGCTAGTGCTATGCCAGGTTACCCGCCGGGCTGGCCCAGGGCGGCCTTTGGCACTGGAGTTTCAACTCGTCGGCACTACCAGTCGCTGCCCGAGCTTCACGTCATCGGAGGTGAGGTGATTGAGCTGCCGCAGCCGCTCGACCGTCACGCCAAACCGCCGCGAGATGTTAAATAGCGTGTCGCCTGGCTGCACGGTGTGCGTTTCCAAGCGGAGCAGCTTGGTCGTAGTCGTAGCAACTACCGCTCGCGCCGACTCGCTGGTCCCGGCGCGCAGCCGTAGCACCTGTCCGCGCCGCACCTGCTCGCCTAGACCGGGGTTGAACGCTCGCAGCTCGGCCAGACTCAGGCTGTGCTCGCGGGCTATTCTGGTGGGGTTGTCGCCGACTTGCGTGGTGTAAGTGGCTGACTCCTCGGCGGGAGTCGAAACCGGAGTTGTGGCTACGACGGTACGCGTCGGCCGGGTTTCGTCAGCGGGCCGGGTCGGGCTGACGGCCACAGCTTTGACGGCGGATACCGACCGCGCCGCCGCTATGGCCGGCCCCGTGGTAGCTGCTATTTTCCGGTCGGGCGAGGCGGCAACAGCTTCGGTCGGCTCCGTAGTTTCAGCGATTTCGTCGGCCGCTTCGGCATCGGCCAGGCGCGCGCGCGCGGCGGCTTCCGCCTTGGCCTGAGCCAGCGCCGCCACGCGGGCCGTCATCTGCCGCTGGGTTTGCTCGCGGGCAGTCCGCCGAGCCGCCAGTGCCGCCGCTTGCGTCTGGCTTTGGGCTTGCCGCTGAAGCATTGTCAACTCACGCAGCCTCGCCGTTTCGCGCGCCGCCCGCTCCTGGGCCTGCTGCGCGTAGCGCGCATTGGCCGTCGCTACCGCCCGCGCCGCGCTGTCGGGCATGGCCCGGGCCACGGCGGCTACGGCCAGAAGCGGGGCCGCCGCCATGACCGGAGCTGCCGGAGCAGCGGCATTCGCCAGCGCGGGCGCGGCGGAAGCTGAACCCGTTCCCTGGGCCGGTAGTAGCACCAGCAACTCGCGGCCCGGCCGCAATTTGTTCAGGTGCTGCGGCAGCTCATTCCAGCGCCGCAATCGCGCCGCGCTCACGTCGAATTTCTCCGCCACATCAGTTAGCGACTGTCCCCGACGCACGAGGTAATACAGCCGACGACGACGGGCGGGGGCCGTCGCGGTGGTCGCCACGACCCCCGCCGTTGCATCGGTCGCACCGCCGGGCAACCCACCCAGCAGCCGCACCGGCCGGGCGGCCAGCGCCACGGGTAGCTCAGCCAGCGGCCGGCAGTAGGCCAGCAGCGTAGCGCGGTCCACTTGCTGAGCCCGCGCCCGCGCCGTGCTCGGGTAGCGCAATACGTAGGGCCGGTAGCCGTCGGGCAAGGTGCCGCGCCGCACCTCGGGGTTGAAGCGGCCCAGCGTCAGCGAGTCATCGTAGCCCAGCGCCCGGCTCAGCCGGCTTAAATCAAACGCCTGCCCGTGCAAACCCAGCGTATCGAGCGGCTCGAAGTGCTGGTAGCGCAGGGCCGGGTCGTGCAGCTGGTGCTGCTGGGCGTACTTCATGGCGTAGAGCACGGCCGTGAAGGTGGGCACGTAATTGCGCGTCTCGGTGGGCAGGTAGGGGTAAAGGTCCCAGAACGTGCGCTTGCCGGTGCGCCGCATCACGCGCTGCATGCTGCCCGCGCCCCAGTTGTAGGCGGCCAGCGCCAGCTCCCAGTCGTGAAACACGCCGTACAGATAGCGCAAATGTTTGCAGGCCGCCTCGGTGGCCTTCTCGGGGTGGATGCGCTCGTCCACCCACTCGTCGCGCCGCAGCCGCAGGTCGCCTGCCGTACCCGGCATAAACTGCCACAAGCCCAGCGCGCCCGTCCGCGAGCGGGCCGCCGGCAACAGCGACGACTCTACGACCGACAAATATTTTAAATCAGTCGGTAGATTATACTGAGTTAAATACTTCTCGAACATCGGGAAATAAAACTGCTCCCGCTCCAGTAGCCGCTGGGTGTAGCTTCGCTGCCGTTCGGTAAAAAGCCGCACGAAGGCCAGCACGGCCGGCGTGAAGCGGTGCGGCGCGTCCGTCTCGACGCACCCCAAACGGTCGCCCACCAAGTCGGCCAGGGTGGGTGGCGTTTGCAGCCACAGCAACCGGGCCGAGTCCACGGCCGGCACGGTTTGCAACTCGGCCGCCAGCGAGTCGAGCGTCGCGGGCGGCAGCGTAACGGCCTGTTGCAGCGTATCAGTAACTGGCGGGACCAGCGCGGGCGCGGCGGCCGGAGTCGGTTCGTGCGCCCGGTGACGCGGCGCGCGCTGGCCCAACGCGGAGGCGATAGTCAGCCAGCCCAGCAGCCATAGCAGCCCCGCTTGGCGCAGGCTGTTTCTTCGCTTGAAGGGTTGCTGCGACGCTTCCATCGGGCTAAGGTAAACGACAATTGCTGAACGAGCTAAGAACTCAGCTCATTCAGCAACCACCGCGTCTTCCCGAATAACCCTAAAAATTGCGCTCGCCCGTCTCGCGCCGGCCCAGCATGACCGACCCTACCATGGCGGCCAGCAGCAGAATCGAGGCCAGCTCAAACGGCAGCGAGTATTCCTTGAATAAGACCATGCCGAGCCGGTCCACCATGCCGATTTGCGAGTCGAACGTGGCCGGGTCGTAGCCGGCCGGGTGGACGTTTCGCAACGCGGCCACCATTATCAGCAGCAGTGAGCCGCCCGCCACCGCCGCCGCGATTTTGGCCAACACCGGCTTTTGCGGCTCCGTGTCCTGATTCAGATTCAGAAACATAATCACGAACAGGAACAGCACCATGATGGCCCCGGCGTAAACGATGATGTTGACCGCCGCCAGAAATTGCGCGTTCAGCAGCAGGTAGTGGGCCGAGAGCGTGAAAAACGTGAGGATGAGAAAAAGCACGCTGTGCACCGGGTTTTTGGCCAGCACCACGCCGAGCGCGCTCAATAGTGCCACGAAGGAAAGAAAGAGGAAGAGAGACATTGAGAGTAAGGTAATCTTTAGCTTGCCAGTTAGATACTTGATACAGGCAAGCTAAAGCTTACCCTACACGCCTAAGCCGGCTGCAACTGAATGCTCAGCTTAGCTGCTTGTTCGTCAGTCAGTTGAATCCCGCGCTTCGAGCGCTTGACCGGGTCGGTTGGCTCCACGAGCCGGTCTTTGCCGTAGATAAACTCGTCGCGCTCGTAGCGCGGCGGGGCCATCTTATCGGCCTGCAAATAAATGGCCGCCTTCGGGCAAGCCTCCTCGCAGAGACCGCAGAAGATGCAGCGCAGCATATTTATCTCGTAGCTGACGGCGTATTTCTCCTCACGGTACAGATTGGCTTCGCCTTTGAGGCGTTCGCCGGCCACCATCGTAATGGCTTCGGCCGGGCAGGCCACGGCGCACAGCCCGCAGGCCGTGCAGCGCTCGCGTCCCGCCTCGTCGCGCTTAAGCACGTGCAATCCCCGGAAGATGGGCGAAAATGGCCGCGTCTCCTCCGGGTAGCGAATGGTAAGCTGCTGCTTGCGCATGGCCCGTAAAAAGTGGCGCATGGTAATAGTCAAGCCCTGAAAAATCGCCGGCAGATACGCTCGCTCGGCGAGCGTCATGGGCTTTTTTTCGAGCAGCTTGGCGCGGTTGCTTAAGGATTGCATAAATTAATAATAGGACGTAAACAGCATTAAGAACCCTGCTTAGGCAATACGATTTCTTCCAAAACCCGCACCCGTTGGTTTAGGTGATAAATATCTTCTATTTTCTCCGCCAGCTTCATTACTGACAGGCGAAGCTCGCCGATAGCGAGGTTGTTCTTGGCTGTTTGGCTCTCGAGCCGCTCCAACCGTTCATTGTTTTCTAAGCGCATTTGATGCACTTCGGCTAACAAATCCGCCATTATCTTAATTAACCGATTATCGTCAGCCATGACTCAATTAATTAAAATGATTTAAAACTCACCCCAGCCACCACTGCCGCACGGCCGGAATAACGCCGGCCGTAATCAGCCCGCCCGTGAGCAGGATGTTGAAGATAGCCAACGGAATAAGAATCGTCCAGCCCAGGCGCATGAGCTGGTCATAGCGGAAGCGCGGCAGCGTCCAGCGCACCCACATGAAGAAGAAAATGAAGGCGAATATTTTGGCGAACATGCCGCCCACGCCTACGAGCACGATAATATTTTGCGCCAGGTCGGCCGACAACCCGCGCGACGACACCAGCCAGTCGCGTAGCTCGTACTGAAACGGAAAATTAAAACCGCCGAAATACAGCACGCTCATCACGGCCGAAGCCACGAAGATGTTGATGTATTCCGAAAATAAATACAAGCCCAATTTCATCGAGCTGTATTCGGTGTGGTAACCGCCCACCAATTCAGTTTCACATTCCGGCAAATCGAAAGGCGTGCGATTAGTTTCGGCAAACGCGCAAACCAGGAAAATAATAAAGCCGATGGGTTGCTTGACGATGTTCCAGAACTGCCACTCGCCGGGCACCGACTGCTGCAAGGTAATGTCGCGCAAAGAGAGCGACCCCGACATCATGAGCACCGCAATCAGGGCCAGACCCATTGCCAGCTCATAGCTAATATTCTGAGAGGCAGCGCGAATAGCGCCCAGCAACGAGAACTTATTATTCGAGGCCCAGCCGCCAATCATGATGCCGTACACGCCTAGCGATACCATGCCGAATACATACAGCATTCCGACATTTATCTCAATCCCCTGCAAGTGAATTACGGTGTCGCCGAATTTGAGCGAGTTGCCGAACGGAATAACCGCCGACGACATGAGCGCCGTCGTCATGGCCAGGCAGGGGCCAAAGACGAACAGCGCCCGGCTCGCTCCACCGGGGAAAAACTCCTCCTTTGTGAACATCTTCACGGCATCGGCCAGCGGCTGGGCCAGGCCGTAGGGTCCGGCACGGTCCGGCCCCACGCGGTCCTGCAAAAAGGCCGCGATAACGCGCTCGGCGTAAGTAGAGTAGGTAGCAATCAGCAGCGTAGCGCCGAAGACGACCAGGATAACGAGGCCCTGCCAGCCCAGTACGGGAAGTGTCATGATAGTCTAATTGTCAGTTTATAGTTGTCAGTCAGATTAATGCTTGTTGAATTATCTATGGGCGGACAACTGACAACTAGCACCTAATAACTGCTTACCCATTCAACCCACCCAATTTCAGCGGCGGATTCAAGGCTAATTCGCGCGTCGTGCTTTCCGGTAAATCAGCGATAATTTGCGCGTTTACTACCGGCAATTCGTAATGGTTCTGGGCGATGACCGACGAGCGGTCGATATGGGCCGGACCTTCGATAACCCAGTCGGCCGTCTCCTTTTTCTCGAAGCGACACTCGTTGCAAATCCACTCTTTCACTTCGCCGTACTCGTCCTTACGAGCGGTGACGCGCATCACGTCCTGGCCTTTATACCAGAGCGTTACGCGGCCATTACATTTCTCGTGGCCGCAGTCGCGGTGGGCGTTTACGGGTTTCGTAAACCAGACGCGCTGCTTGAAGCGATAAGTTTTGTCGGTCAGCGCGCCCACTGGGCACACGTCAATCACGTTGCCGCTGAAGTCGTTGGAAATCGTGTTTTCGATGTACGTCCCGATTTCCGAGGCATCGCCGCGGCCGAGCACGCCGTGGACGCGCGCCTCGGTGAGCTGGTCGGCGGTGTAGACGCAGCGATAGCACAGGATGCAACGCGTCATGTGCAACTGAATGTAGGGGCCGATGTCGATTTTCTCGAACGTGCGGCGCTCCTCCTCGTAGCGGGTCGTGCTCACGCCGTGCTCAAAGGCGAAGTTTTGCAGGTCGCACTCGCCGGCCTGGTCGCAGACGGGGCAGTCGAGCGGGTGGTTGATGAGCAGCATTTCCACGATGCCCTTGCGCACGTCGAGCACCTGTTGGCTGGTCGTGTTCTCGACCACCATGCCATCCTGCACGGGCGTGATGCACGAGGCGACGAGCTTGGGCATGGGGCGCGGGTCTTTAGCCGAGCCGGCGGCCACGCGCACGAGGCAGGCCCGGCACTTGCCGCCGCTGCCCTTCAGGGGCGTGTAGTAGCACATGGCGGGCGGCACGATGCCGCCCCCGATGGTGCGGGCCGCGTTGAGGATGGTCGTGCCGTCGGGCACTTCCACCTCGATTCCGTCAAAAGTTATTTTAGCCATCGTAGAAAATCAGCGTCTAAATCATTGTCTGCCGCGTCCGGTTGCAGCAACCGCCGCAGGGCTTCTGCCTGGATGAGCTGGGGAGTTACCAGTGCGGCAAGCTGCTTTTCCGAATAAGTCCCGCTGAATACCTCTTCTGCCGCAGCGCCGAGCGCATCCATAAAAACTTCGGCTATTGCTTCGCGCAACTCATCTTCGCTCAAGTAGTAGCCACCAGCTTTGCGGCGTTTCCAGCTTCGCAGCACGTCGCGGGTGGCGTTGCGAATGGAGAGGTTCCAGGAGCGGGTAGTGCGTTTTTCTGCCTGTTGCTTGATGAGGTGGAGCAACAGGATTCTGAGGTAGCTCTCGATTTTATTAATCTTGTCGTCCTTAGCCATCTCGTCCATTTCGTCCAGCAGCAGCATGGCTTCGGGCAAGTGCCCGGCTTCCAGCAACTGGCGCAATTCCATCAGCTCTTCCATGGCAAAACGATAAGGGTTCAACCCGAAAGTTACGCCAGCACCAGGTTGCCCCGGTACACCGCGCCCGGCCGGGTGGCCTCCTGCGGGTGGGTGACGTGCCACTCGAACTCGTCGCGGAAGTGGCGCACGGCGGCGGCCACGGGCCAGGCGGCGGCCTCGCCGAGCGGGCAGATGGTATTACCCTCGATTTGCTTGGCCACGCTCACTATCAGGTCGATGTCGTGCAGCGAACCGTGGCCGTGCTCCAGGCGGTGGAGCACTTTTTCGAGCCAGCCGGTGCCTTCGCGGCAGGGCGAGCACTGCCCGCAGCTTTCGTGGTGGTAGAAGCGCGAGAAATTCCAGGTGTTGCGCACGATGCACGTCGTCTCGTCCATCGCGATGAAGCCACCCGAGCCGAGCATGGTGCCCGTCACGAAGCCGCCGTCGCTGAGCGACTCGTAGGTCATGAGCCGCGGCTCACCGGCCGCCGTCTTCAGAATCAGCTCTTTAGGCAGAATCGGCACCGACGAGCCGCCCGCCACCACGGCTTTCAGCTCGCGGCCCTTCCAGATGCCCCCACCGTACTCGTCGGAGTAAATAAACTCCTCGACCGGCACACCCAATTCCAGCTCGTAAATACCCGGTTTGTTCAGGTGACCGCAGGCCGAAAACAGCTTGGTGCCGGTGCTCTTGCCCACGCCGATTTTAGCGTATTCGTCGCCGCCCTCGTTCACGATAACCGGCACGGCGGCAATGCTTTCCACGTTGTTCACCACCGTGGGCCGGCCGTAGAGGCCCGACACGGCCGGGAATGGCGGCTTGTTGCGCGGGTTGCCGCGCTTGCCTTCGAGCGATTCCAGCAAAGCCGTTTCCTCGCCGCAGATGTACGCGCCTGCTCCCGGATGCACGTGCAAATCGAGGTCGTAGCCCGAACCCAGAATGTTCTTGCCCAGAAAACCCGCCGCGTACGCCTCCGCGATGGCTTTTTCCAGGATGCGCAGCACGTAGAGCAGCTCGCCCCGGATGTAGATATAGGACGTGTTAGCCCCGAGCGCGTAGCTGCCCGTAATCATGCCCTCGATGAGCAGGTGCGGCAATTTCGACATCAGGTAGCGGTCCTTGAAGGTGCCCGGCTCGCTCTCGTCGGCGTTGCAGACGAGGTAGCGCGGCACACCCTCGGGCTTGGCCAGGAAGCTCCACTTCATGCCCGTGGGGAAACCCGCGCCGCCGCGTCCGCGCAGGCCCGACTTCTTCACCTCGTCCACGACCTCATCCGGGGTCATGGTTTTGAGGGCTTTTTCCACGGAGCGGTAGCCGCCGTGCTTGCGGTACACGTCGAAGGTTTCGATGCCTTCGACATTGACGTGTTCGGTTAAGAGCTTGCGTCCCATGAATATGCGTGGTGTTTGATTAGTTAATTATTTTGTAAAGACGTAGGCAGCCCGTTTTCTTCCCAGGAAAGAATCGGCCGATGAATCAGGCTTCGCAACTCGCCCAGCATGGCATCCACGGCTTCTTCGGTGTCGAGCTTTTCGTAGTATTTCTCGCGCACTTGCACCACGGGCGCGAACCCGCAAGCCGCCAGGCACTCCACTTCCTTGAGCGTAAACTCGCCGTCGGGCGAGGTCTCGCCGACTCGCGCGCCGGTGATGCGCTCCAGGTGCTGGGTCAATTCGTCGGAGCCGCGCAACATGCACGGGCCGGTGCGGCAGATTTCGAGCACGTGCCGCCCCACCGGCTTGAGGTTGTACATGGTGTAGAAAGTGGCGACCTCATACACTTCAATCGGCTTGATGTTCAGCGTTTCGGCCACCAAATCCTGCACCTCGGGACTAATCCAGCCGCCAAATTCCGCTTGCGCGATGTGCAGAATCGGCAACATAGCCGACTTGCTTCGCTCGGCCGGGTAGTGCGTGAGCAGGCGCTTGATTTCAGCTTGCGCGGCGGGAGAGAACTGGAGTTGGGTAGCGGCGGGAGTCATTCTTCGGAGTGCGTAGCTAAGTAGTCAATTACCCACTGCCGCAAAACTGGCATTTGGGTTCGAATGATAGTGAACAGGCGGTTCTCATCCACGCTGTGGTAGTCGTGGACTAAGATATGGCGCAGGCGAATGATACCCGGCCAATCCACGTCGGAATGCCGTGCCCGAAATTCACGGGTGAGTCGGGAAGCCGCCTCGCCAATGATTTCCACGGCCTTGATGAACGCGTAGTACCGGAAGTCTCCATCCGGTAGTTTGCCGTCCGGCAGCGTGGCGTAGGCGGCTAGTACATCGCTGGCAGCTTCCAATATATGCCCCAATCGGGCATAATCGTTAAGCTCTTGCTTCATACACCAGCTGACGGTCGCGCATCACGCGCTCATAGAACTTAGCGGTAGCGTAGCCCCGTGGTTTGATACCCGATACGATGTCCACTTTTAGTTTAAGCCGCCGCCGCAGCTTTGCGGGCCAAGCCAACGAATTCAGCGCATCGAGCCGCTCGTAATCCAACTCCAACAGTAAATCCACATCGCTTGTCTCATCAGCCTCGCCGCGAGCGTAGGAGCCGAACACGTAGGCCCGCACTACCGGCCGCTGCTGGCAGAACTGACATATGATTTCTAATTGTTGCTCCGTGAGTTGCATGAGAAAGCTTAAGAAGCTGTTTACGTTAGCTAATCAAAATCAAGCTGCTGTCTATCAGTTAATAGCTCGCCGCCCGTAGCGCCTCACCCCCCGGCCCCCTCTCCGAAAAGGAGAGGGGAAGCCGAGTCAAGAATAACGGCCAGGGAGTGAGTAGGAGATGCTATCGCACACTTTTTAAGAGTAAATGTCGTCCGACTCCCTCTCTCCTTTTCGGAGAGGGGGCCGGGGGGTGAGGCGCTACGGGCGGCGAGCAACTACCCTGTGAACAATGGTTTAATCAGAATTTGCTAACTCAAACAGCTTCTAAGCGTCCAGCTCGCCGGCGATGACGTTCATGGACGACAGGATAACGATGGCATCGGATAAGCTCGTACCGACGACCATTTCCGAATACGCTTGGTAGTATATAAAGCAAGGGCGGCGGAAGTGCAGGCGGTAGGGCGTGCGGCCGCCGTCCGAGACGAGGTAGAAGCCCAGCTCGCCGTTGCCACCCTCCACGCTCTGATACACTTCGCCCACGGGCGCTTCAATCTCGCCCATGATGATTTTGAAATGGTAAATCAGCGCCTCCATGTTTTTATACACGGCCTGCTTGGGCGGCAGGTAGTAGTGCGGCGCGTCGGCGTGGAAAGGGCCTTCGGGCAGATTATCCAGGGCCTGATTGATAATGCGAAGCGACTGCCAGATTTCCTCGTTGCGCACGATGAAGCGGTCGTAAGTATCGCCGTTGGTGCCTACCGGAATGTCGAACTCAAAGTCCTCGTAGCTCGAATACGGGTTCATCACCCGCACGTCGTAGTCCACGCCGGCGGCCCGCAGGTTGGGGCCGGTAAAGCCGTAATCGAGGGCCTTGGCGGCCGTGATGGGACCGACGTTCACCACCCGGTCCATAAAAATGCGGTTGCGGTTGAACATGACTTCGAACTCGCGCATCACGGCCGGAAACTCCTTCAGCCACTTGCGCAGCTTCTCGATGGCGACGGGCGACAAATCGCGCTCCATGCCGCCCACGCGGCCCATCATCGTGGTCAGGCGCGAGCCGCAAACCTCTTCGTAAATCTCGTAGACTTTCTCACGCTCCTGAAACAGGTAGAGAAAACCGGTGAACGCGCCCGTATCCACGCCCAGAATAGAGTTACAGATGAGGTGGTCTGTGATGCGGGCCAGCTCCATCATAATCACGCGGATATACTGCGCGCGCTTGGGCACGGTGATGCCCAGCAATTTTTCTACCGTCAGGTGCCAGCCCATGTTGTTGATGGGGCTGGAGCAGTAGTTCATCCGGTCGGTGAGCGGCGTAATCTGGTAGAACGGCCGCCGCTCAGCAATTTTCTCGAATGCGCGGTGGATGTAGCCAATCGTGGGCACCCCGGAAATAATGCGCTCGCCATCCATTTGCAGGATGTTCTGGAAAATGCCGTGCGTAGCCGGGTGCGTCGGCCCCAGGTTGAGGGTCGTCAGCTCCTGCGAAAAGTCGTTGAGCGTGGGCACAAGTAGGCCGCCCTGCTGCTCGCGGGCTTCCTCGATAATGCGGTGGGTGCCGTCCAGGGTGTCGTTGGTTGCCATGGTATTCTAGAACTTAGATGTTAGAACTTAGAGCTTAGAGGCTGAAAGAAGAGGAGAAATTGCGCTAAGCACTTTCACGGTCTAAGTTCTAGGCTCTGGTATCTTAGCTCTTTCAAAAACTATCGGCCAAAAAACAAGTCCGTTTTATCCTCGCGGGTGCCGTCTTCGAGCGGGTACTGCTTGCGCATGGGGTGGTAGTCCATGTCCTCGACGTTGAGAATGCGGCGCAGATTCGGGTGGCCGGTGAAGATAACGCCGTAGAAATCGTAAGCTTCGCGCTCCATCCAGTTGGCGCAGGCGTAGAGGTTGGAGAGGGTTGGCACGACCGGGTCGGCGATGGGGAAGAAGATTTTCAGGCGCAGCCGGATGTTGTTTACCAGGCTGTGCAGGTGGTAAATCATGCCCAGCTCCCGGTTCAGGTTTTCGGGGTAGTGGATGCCGCACATCGTGGTCAGAAAGTGGAATTGCAGCTCCTGTTCCTGCTGCAAGCCGGCCACGATGCCGTGGATGCGCTCGCGGGTGGTGGTCAGCGTGAGCAGCCCGTACGGCTCGTGCACGTCGGTGAACGCGTCTTCACCAAACAGACGGTGCAGCAAAGCCAGCACCCGCGCGTTTTGAGCGGCTACGGGGTCGGCGGCTTGCGCGGCGGCCAAGTTTTCGTCGGGGGCGGCGATGGGTTCGGGCATGGTCTTGAAAAAAGACATGGGGCGTTAGACATGAGACATGAGACTCTGAATTTGCTTTGGCGAGCATCTCATGTCTCATGTCTAACGTCTCATGTCTTGCTAATCTACTTGATGTTGTAAGAAGCCAGCAAAGCTTGGTATTCCGGTGAGTTGCGGCGGCGCATGCTCTCGTTTTTGGCCAGGTCCTGCACGCGCATCAGGCCGTCGAGCACCTGCTCGGGTCGCGGCGGGCAGCCGGGGATGTACACGTCTACGGGGATGATGCGGTCGATGCCTTGCAGCACCGAGTACGAATCGAAAATGCCGCCCGAGCAGGCGCAGGCGCCCATCGCCAGCACCCAGCGCGGCTCAGCCATCTGCTCATAGACCTGCTTGACGATGGGAGCCATCTTCTTGGCGATGGTGCCCATCACCATGAGCAAATCGGCTTGTCGGGGCGAGAAGCTGGGCCGCTCGGAGCCGAAGCGCGAGATGTCGTAGTGCGACCCCATCGTGGCCATGAACTCGATGCCGCAGCACGAAGTAGCGAAAGGCAAAGGCCACAGTGAGTTGGCGCGGGCAATGCCGACGACCTTCTCCATGGAAGTGGCGAAGAAGCCAGCGCCCTCGACGCCCTCAGGCGCGGCCACGGTTTTAATTTCAGGAACGCGGGTATCCATTTTTCAATGAGCAATTAACAATGAGCAATTATCAATGAGCAATTATCGGCTGGGTTCAAAAGCGATAGGCTGACGACCTGCACCACCTTCCTTCCGAGCATTGATAATCGTTAATTACTCATTGATAATTGAGCCTCCGGGCGTTTGGCCAACACGGGCGGCGCGGCGAAAGTTTGGGTCGGCACGGCCTCGTTCCAGCGCAGGATGCCCTTTTTGATGACGTAGCCGAAGCCGGCCAGCAGCAGGGTCAGGAAAACAACCATCTCGATGAAGCCCGCCGCGCCGAGCTGCCGGAAATTGACGGCCCAGGGATACATGAAAATCACCTCGACATCGAACAAGACGAACAAAATAGCCGTGAGGAAATACTTGACCGAGATGGGCGTGCGGGCGTTGCCCACGCTCTCAATGCCGCACTCGAACGCCTCGTCCTTGACGCGCGACGAGCGGCGCGGCCCGATGAGGTGCGAGGCAATCATGGAGAACGCGACGAAGGCCACGGCCAACCCGAACTGCACCAGGATGGGCAGGTAGTCGCTGGGTTGGTAAGCGGTGGTGGCGGCGAGGAGCATAGCAGGAAAAAATAATGACTAAAAAGGCTTATCGGGGGGCGTATATCGGGCAAAGGTACGTCGGGGCTGGTTTGGGGTGAAGCGCAAACGGCGCAGGTGGCGCGGGTCTCCAACCCGTCTTTTTAACACCTGGTCGGACTTATCGGCGGCGGGTCGGAGACCCGCGCTACGCTCAGCGGGGGGCGGTGGCGGGGTTGGGCGGGCTGCTGCCGTCGGCGGGCGTTGGCGCGCCCGGCTCGGCGGCTTCGACGTTGCCGCCTTTGAGGTAATTTTCGGTGAAGACGCGGTAGCGGTCGAACACGGCGCGGGCCGAGCGCACCAATTCGTATTCGCCACGGGGGCCTTCGGGCAGGGTCACGCCCGAGGCGTAACCGTGCCAGATAGCGTTGGAGGTGCGCGCGTCGATGAGCGTCACCATGAGCGTGCCGTCGAGCAGCAGCAGGCGGGTGGGCTGGTAGGTATGGCGCTGTTCGGGCGGGGTATTGGCATCCTCGGCCTCGTTGTCGGCAATCCAGCGGGCGAGGTCGGGCTGCACGAAGCCCGGAAAGCGCATGTCGCCCTCGAAGAGCTGGTAGCCGACCATCAGGTCGGGGTTGCGGCGCGAGTAGCGGTAGCCCTG
>Ga0123336_10002571_pt1 | contig 15662 bp, 15 predicted proteins | sample SSSSmetaG_FD_96466 | JGI IMG/M metagenome (GOLD analysis project Ga0123336, IMG submission 96466) | Glacier valley bacterial and archeal communities from Borup Fiord, Nunavut, Canada, to study Microbial Dark Matter (Phase II) - ​SSSS metaG | ecosystem: Environmental > Aquatic > Freshwater > Ice... | reverse complement strand
GGAAGACACCCTCGGGCGTCAGCACCTCGAAGAGTTCATCGCCGGAACGCGCGAGCGCTAAGCAGTCAGCTCTCAGCACCGCGCACAAGACGTCGGAGTCCCGCCAGACTCCGAACGACGGGCCGGGTTCCTCCGCGAGGAGGGGCCCGGCCTTGTGCATTCCCCACACTTCGCGAAATGTGAGGGTTTCGGCTACAAGTGAACCCGGTCACAGGAGCCTCGACGCGGTCTTCCGTGAGCGCTACTGTGACGACAACGCCGCACGTAGACGTGTCGGTACCGGCCACGAGGAGGCGCCATGGGTCGCTGTGAAAGTTGCGGCATGCCGCTCAACGACGCCACCCAAGGCACCGAGGCCGACGGCGCACACAGCGCCACGTATTGCCTCACGTGTTACGCGGACGGCGCCTTCACCGCGCCCGATGCCGACGTCGACGACGTGCGCGAGGCCGCCATCGGAGCGCTCGTGGAGCAGGGCGTGCCGCCCCTGACCGCCACACGCCTCACCGCATCGATCGGGTCACTGCCGCGCTGGGCGTAGCGGACCCGGTTCCAGCGCCTGGCGAGTGGTCGCCCGAGCGGGCCGCGCCTATGCGCCCGATCCGTGGATGAGCGCCTCGACCGGCATCAATGCCGATCCAAGCGCCACCGTGTCGCCGCCAAAGGTCGCGGCTCGCACCTCGACTTGTTCGGCGAAGCGGTCCAGGCAGTTGGCCACCACCGCGTCGCGGATCGCGAGCGCGTGGCGCTCCATCAGTCGTAGACCCACCCAGCCGCCGATGATGATCCGGCTGGGGTTGGTCATGTTCACCTGGGAACCCAGGCCAGCGCCGAGAACCTCGATGGCCTCCGCGACCACCGTGCTGGCAGCCTGATCGCCCGCCGCCGCCGCGTCGAGCAACGCGCCGATGGCCCGCCAGCCGTCGCCCTCGGGATTGGCTCCCAGATCGCGCCAGGCCTTGAGAAGCGCATCGGCCCCCACATACGCCTCAACGCACCCGCGCGCGCCGCACCGGCACAGTCGCCCACCGACGTTGACCTTGGTGTGACCCCACTCGGCGGCGCTACTGGCGGCCCCGTGCGCGATGCGTCCGTCGGACACGACGCCCATCCCCACGCCTCGGCCCAAGAGGGCAACCAGGGCGTGGTCGACCCCTGCCGCGGCGCCGAACCACAGCTCCGCGTTGGCCAGCGTCTTGGCGCCGTTCTCCGCGAAGATGGGCAGCCCTCCCGCCAAGTCGGACGGAATCACGAGCGGGTCCCACCCCAGCGACTGCGAGTACAGCACCTGCTCGCCCGCGGGCGACACCTCGACCACGCCGGGCAGTCCAAGACCTACGCCGATGACGCGGTCCCAGCGCTCGGCGTTCCGCTCGCGAAGAGCCGCGAGGGCGGTGCGCAGATCCTTCTCGATGTCCGTGGGGGTCTCTTGACGGCCGCCGCCCTTGAACTCTCGGTCCACCATGTGCAAGCCAAAGTCGAACATCTCGACGGCGACACCCCGCTCGCCAACGTCGGCCCCAATCGCATACGCGCCTTCCGCGTGCGGGGCGATCACCGCGATCGGTCGACCCCCGCGGGAGGACCGCCAGCCCGACTCGACCACGAGGCCATCGTCGATGAGGTCGGCCACCATGTTGCCTGCCGACGCGGAAGACATCCCGCACGCACGGGCAAGCTCGGCGCGGGTGGTCTGGCGCTTGCGGAGGATGTGCGTGAGCGCGAGCGCGCGGTTGCGCTGGCGCAACGAGGTCACGGTCGCGCCATCGGCAATGTGAGGCACTCGGGGGTGATCGGCGGATGTCACGGTTCGACGGTAGCCGGTGGATTCCCCCTTGATGCTCACAGCGCGCCCGTTTGGCGTAGGTGATTCGTCATCATGGGGACACCGTGAGCGCCCTCAAGCCCGTGCTTCGCAAAGCGGTCACCACGATCCCGCCGCCATCCCAGCCGGCCTGCAGCGCGTCGGGGTCATCGGCGTCCAGCGTCCAAGACTCGGGTCGCCTGGCGAGCACGAAGCGCAATGCATCCCCGGTGGCAAGTGCGACGGCGACCGACAACTCGGGCTCGCTGTACGGCTGGCCGGCGCCGTGCTCCCACAGTGAGTCAGGAGCGTTAGCCAGCGCGGCGCTCCCAGGCCCAGCGTCGTCGATATCGACTCCGGACCACGCCGCGAGGCGCAGCGGCCCCGATGCGAAGAGTGCGTTGATCACCGCGGGCCGCTCGTCGCAGCGCCCTACGTCCATGCCCGCCAGGTAGGACTCGAGGATTCGCCACGCCCTCTCGGGATCAGGCGCCTCGCCCGCAGTGGCCGCAATGACCTCCCAGCCCTCGGGCAACCGCATCGATAAGGGGGACGTGGTCGTGTCCAGCTTCTTCCACGGCCAGAAGTTCCAGCCGATGCCGTGGCGTTCATAGAGCCGCGTGACGGCATAGATCCACTCGGGAGTGTTCTCACCGCCCTCGCCCATGTAGATCGGGAGCTGCAGACGCTCGCGCACCTCAAGGAAGTGGGCTATCGAGGCCCGTTCGGGCGCGCACCAGTAGCGATGGAACTGGAGGGCGCTGTTCGGGTCAAGCGGCTCGATGAAGGCGCTGAAGTCGGTCGCCCAATGGACGCCCTCGTACATGATCAGGTGGTGCGGGTCGACCTCTCTGATGGTCGCGGTGAGGTCGGCGTAGAGCTCCATCAGCTCGCGCCCGTACGCGTGCTGCCACTCGTTGGGCAGAGGCTCGTTGAGCAGGTCGTAGCCCAACACGCACGTGCGGTCTCGGTACCGCTGTGCGATCGCCCGCCACAGGCGCAGCGTGAGGTCGCGGTAGCGCTCGTCCATGAAGAGCTCCGGCTTGCCGGCCACCGAGTCGTCAATGTTGGTGCCGGTCTGGCCACCGGGCGCGCCGTGGAGGTCGAGCAGCACCCACAGTCCGTGGGCCTCGCACCAGTCGACGAGCCGATCAATGTGAGCCACGCCGTCGGCGATGAGTTCGCCCTGGTCGTCGATCAGGCCGCGCGCGTTGAACGGCAGCCGCACGTGATCGAAACCCAAGGAGGCGATGCGAGCGACGTCGGCCTCGGTGATGAACCCGTCGCGGAATCTCCGCCAGAACTCTGCGGCCCGCTCGGGCCCGACCAGTTCCTCGAAGCGCGCCTCAATCTGCCACGGGGAGGCCATCTCATCCCCGAACCCCCACATGTATCCCTCGGGAAGCAGCCAGTTGCCCAGGCCCACCCCGTGCAGTTGCAGGGCCGTGCCCGAACCGTCGACGAGGCGCGTGCCGCTCGCATGAACGTAGCCATCGAAGTGTGCAAAGCCCATCGTCTGGCGCCCCCTACTTGAGTCCGGACAGGGCGAAGCCCTGCACCACGTATCGCTGGAACACCACGAACACCACGAGGACCGGCACCACCATCACGGCCGCGCCCGCCATCTGCAGCGCTGGGTTGGTCGCGATTTGCTGGTTGAGCAGGGCCACGCCGACGGACAGCGTGTAGTTGCGCTCGTCGGAGGCCAGGATGAGCGGCCACAAGAAGCTGTTCCAGCTCGCGATGAAGGTGAGGACCACTTGCACCGCGAGAATCGGCTTCGACATCGGCAGGACGATGCGCCAGAACACGTGCATCTCTCCGGCGCCATCGAGACGTGCCGCCTCGAGGATCTCCGTGGGGATCGTCGTCATGAACTGCCTGAACAAGAACACGCTGAAGCCCGTGACAAGCGTGGGCAGCGCGATCCCAATCAAGGTGTCGGTGAGGTTCACGGCGTTGATGATGAGGAACGTGGGAATCATCGTGACCTGAACGGGAATCATCATCGTCATGAGCACGAGGAAGAACAGGGGCTCCCGGCCGCGAAACTGGAACTTGGCGAAGCCGTAGCCCGCCATCGCCATCGCGAGCAGGCCCACCATGCTGATGGCGACCAACGCCAGGGTGTTCAGCAGGTAGCGGCCAAAGTCGAGTTCCTTGAACAGCGTGACGAGATACTGAAACGTGGGCTCTTCGGGAAGGAGATGGGGCGGGTAGGCGACCGCCTCGCTGAAGGGCTTGAACGCGGACACCACCATCCACAGGAACGGGAAGGCCGTCAGGAAGGCCCCGATCGCGAGCACCGTGCCGACGACGATCGTGGAGGGTCTGACGCGCCGCCGCGTAGGAGGCTGACCGTGGCGCGCCGCTCGCGCGGCTTCCTGTTTCGCGGTCAGGCCCGGTGTGGTGAGATCAGTATTCGACATCAGCCCTCCTAGCGCGCAGTTGAGCCAAGGTGATGGCGGCGATGATGACAAAGAGCAGCAGCGAGCCTGCGCTCGCGTACCCGAACTGGCTGCCGGAGAATCCGCGTTGATACAGGAACAGTGAGATGGACGTGGACTCCCCGAGGGGCCCGCCCTTGGTGAGCACGAACGGCTCGTCGAAGAACTGCAACCACGCGATGATCGTGGTGATGGACACAAAGAAGATGGCGAAGCGCAGCAACGGGATGACCACGGAGACCGTGGTGCGGAACTCGGAGGCCCCGTCAAGAGCCGCCGCCTCCCGGTAATCCTTGGGGATGCCCTGCAGCGCCGCCAAGAAGATGATGGTGTTGAGTCCCAAGCCCCGCCACACGGCGACCAGGACCACCGAGAACTTCACCAACACGGGATCGCTGAGCCACTGCACTTGCGGCAGCCCCACGAGCGAGAAGAGATAGTTGAAGAGCCCGAACTGCGTGTTGTACAGATAGCCCCATACGAGCGATACCGCCACGATCGCCGTGATGGCCGGTACGAAGTAGAACGTACGCATGGCGCGGAAGAACCAGTTGTTGGAGTAGTTCAGCATCAGCGCGATTCCGAGCGACAGGCCCACCACGGAGGGGACGCCGATGATGGCGAAGAGTCCGGTATTGCCCATGGCCTGCCAGAAGGCCGGGTCGTCGAACAACTCGCGGTAGTTCTGCAGTCCGATCCACTGAACGACATTCCAGTCGCCGAGCCCGGCGAGGTTGAGGTCAGTGAGACTGACGACGCCGGCGACGAAGATCGGCAGCACGCCAAAGGCGAGCAGCAGGATCATGACCGGCGCGATCAGCAGGTACGGAGTGAGTCGAGTCTTCATAGGGGTAAGTTCCCACGAGTGGCGGGGGCCGTGCGCCCCCGCCACTGCGCGAACTAGTTGACCGACGTGCCTTCGGTGGCGGAGTACAGGCCCGACAGCGCCGAGTCCTTGTCCGCACCGGTCAGCACGATCGAGTTGAGCGCGTCGAGCAGGGCCTTGCCCGTCTCGCCGTCCCAGTTCGCCACCAGGGGCAATGCCCTGGAGTTGCTGAGCTGCTCGGAGTACACCGCAACGAGCGGATCCGCAGCAAGGGTGGCGTCGTCGAACGCGGCCGCCACGCTAGGCAACTGACCGTCGAGCGAGTACCACGTGACCTGCGTCTGCGGCATCGACAGGAACTCAAGCAGCGACAATGCTCCCGCCTGGTTCTTGGTCGTCTTCCATACGCCCATGCTCGAACCCGCGAGCAGAGAGGTGTTGGTGTCAGCCGACGGTACTGGCGCGATCGACCATGAACCTTCGAGCTCAGGGGCGGCACTGGCAATGGCGGCAGCGAGGTACGGGCCCGAAATCAGCATCGGCGCGATGCCCGACACAAACCCCTGGGTCTGGTCGAAGTCGCCGTTCGTCGGGACGGAACCGTCCGCGTAGAGCCCGGTGTAGAGGTCCGCAGCGTTGTGGAAGGCGTCGGTGTCGAAGTCGACCATTCCGTCTGCGTTGACGGCGTCGCCGCCGAAGTCCCACGTCATGATCATGGGAAGGGCGCTGTCCCACTGAGGGATGTAGTACCCGTACTGGTTGTCACCGCGGGCGGACAGAACCTTGGCGTCGGCGCGCAACTCGTCCCACGTCGCAGGCGGACCGTCAATGCCGTTCTCGGCCAGAATGTCGGACCGGTAGAACAGCACGCGCGTGTCACTCACCCACGGCACGGCCATCGTGGAGCCGCCGATGGTGATGGGGTCGCCCACATAGTTAGTGGGATCTAGACCGGGGTAGTCGGCGATCACGTCGGCGTCGAGCGCAAGCAGCGCGCCAGAGTCGGCGGTGTTGCGCAACTTGGACACACCGATCTGAAGCAGGTCGGGACCATCACCGGAAGCGACGGCCGTGGTGAGCTTCTGATCGATGCTGTCCCACGGGACGGCGACCACGTTCACCTTGGTGCCGGTGTCGTCGACGAAGGGGGCGATGAGCTCTTCAAAGTTGGTCGAACTGTCGCCCATGACCCACACGGTGAGTTGGCCCGGATCGGGCGCTTCGGTGGTCTGTCCCGCGGTGGTCGTTGTGTCAGCGGGGCTGGACGAATTGCAGGCAGTGGTGGTGAGGAGGGCGGCGGCCGTGACGGCGATACCCACCATTCGTACTCTCATCATTGAGGTTCCTTTCACGCAATGCGGCGAGTGCCGCAGCCCGGCCGGGCTGAGACAAGGCGGCTTCAGGTGTTGCGAGATGTGCCCGATCACGGCAACAACGATGTCACCGTGGCGAATACGAGCACTTCGCTTACCCTTTTGCCACGCCTTAGCATAAGTCTTGTGCGATGGGTCGTCAACCCCTCCTTGCGAGGAGAGCGCGCGGGCGGCCGGAAAGCACTGGTACTAGCCGGAAACCGCCTTGGCCACAGGGGTCGATCCACTCACGAGCTCCCACTGGCGACCCGCCGAGTCCTCGTTGGTCAGGCACGCCGCGATGACGGCCGCGACATCGGCGCGCGGAATCGTGGCGCGCGGTACCTCGAAGGCAAGGGTGACGAGACCAGTGCCTTCGTCGTCCGTGAGCCCGCCCGGCCGCAAGATGGTCCACGCGAGCGTGGTGGCCCGCAGCGCCGCATCGGCGTCGCGCTTGGCCTCGACGTACGCGGTCCAGGCCTCGCCCACCGATGAGGGGACCGGCTGGTCCACCCCGATAACCGACACCTGCACAAAGCGGTCGATGCGGAGCGCCTTCGCGGCCTCGATCGACTTGAGCGAGCCCTCAAGGTCCACGGTCCGCTTGCGCTCGACATTGCCGTCGGCGCCGCCGCCCGCGGCGAACACGATGGCGTCGCAGCCGTCGAACGCGGCCAGGAAGTCGTCGGCCGAGGCCTTCTCGATGTCGAGGCGCCGGGGCTTGGCGCCCGCCCGCTCCAGTTCGGCGAGCTGCTCGTCGCGACGAGCGAGCGGTACGGCTTCGATTCCTGCCTCGATCAGCAAGGGGATCAGGTGACGCGCGACCTTGCCAGCGCCGCCGGCAATTGCCACGCGAGTGGGCTTTCCAGTGAGAGTCATACCAAGTGTGACGATGCGGGCGGCGCGCCTATTCCACTGCGCCTCACCGCCTCGACCGAATCGCCGTCGCGCTGGGAGTAGAAACGGCGCTGCGTGCTGGCGAGCACCCTGCCCAGATAGCGACACCTCGAACAAGGTCGCTCGTCACCATCCAGCGAGGGTTAGCGAGATCGCGAACTGTCTGAAAATGGCCCGGCTTCTGGACAGAACCTCCTAAGCGGGGGTGAAGCGCGAACCCGCCACGATCGCGTCGGCGAGGCGGAGCAGCGTGTGCGGTATATCGGCGAGCGGGCTGGTCACCGTGACCAAGACGAGCCGCTTGGTCGACGGCACTGTGCGCCAATAGTCCGCTACAAAGGATCGCAGCGGAAGGCCCTCAGCGCCCTCCGCGACGACGGTTTCGGCGATGCGCCACCGCCGGGCGGCCTCGCCGTCGGCGCAATCAAGTCGCTTCCACCCGTCCGGGTCACCCATCGCCTCCATGGCCGCGAGAAAGGCATCGATCACGGTGCCTGGCCGCGTCCCGACCGCCGGACTGATCGAGACGGCGGCGGGCGAGAACACGGCGACGGCCAGAGGCGTGGGCGTTCCGCGAGCCACCTCGTGACACAGAAAGGTGGACTCGAGGGCGGCCGCCTCGGGTGCGGGCTCCGCCATGATTCCCAGGGTCCGACGCATGTCGCGGCGCGCCTGGGCGAGTTCATCGGCGCGGCCCATTGCGAGCTCGACGAAGGCGTGGATGCGGCTTTTGGTGAGGGCCGGCCGTCGAGGATCCAGTTGCACCCACGTCCCCGGCAACCGCAGCACAAGCCGCGGCGCGCACTCCGGGTCCGCGGCGTGCGGGTCCGCGGCGTGCGGGTCCGCGGCGTGCGGAGCCTCACCCTCGCGGTTATTCACTGAACGCATACTGCGTGTGTTCGATCGTGGGCACGCCGGTGTGGTTCGGGTCGTCCACCACAAAGAACTCGATGAAGTCGTCATTCAGGGCCTGGTTCGAGGTGACGTGTTGTTCGAGCGTGTCGCGATACAACTCGGCGTTGTGGCCGAGCGCGGGGCCTCCCTTGTAGCCCATTCCAATACCCGAAGTCGCGCCGTCCCACAGGCTGATGTGAGAGCCCTCGTCAGGGACCGTGTCGATCAGGTCCGTGCGGTGCACGACGTCGAACGTGTGCTTGACCTGGACCACGGGGATCCGTGTGGCGATGTCCATGTGGTCAATCGGGGAACCCGCCACCACCACCCCTTGGTAGTCGTAGCCGCCCGCGCCCGTGTCTGCGAGGTGGCCCGCCAGTATCCCGCCGAGGCTCCAACCCGTGACGAGGACCGGCTCGCCCTGGCCGATTCCGGCTTGGGCCATCGCGTCAAGCGCGGCCTTCTCGTATTGCGACCGGAGCTCGGGGAACGCGAGAAGCAACAGATCGGCATCGAGGTCGTTGGTCGCACTCGCATCCCCAGACACGACCCAGTCCTTGGTCGACGGCAGGGTGACGACCCACGCCACGCTGCCGTCCTCGTGATCAATCCTGGCGATGTCGACCACCGTGAGGGTGCCGCCGCCGACGGTGTCTACGGCCCCCGCCTGACCCAAGAAGTCGTCGATCGAATCCGGCACGGACGATTCAAGGTCCGCGAGCGCGCTCGTGGCGCTCGCGTCGTCCAAGTCCTGGGTCCGCAACTGTCGGACCTGAGGCGTCGGCTTCGACAACTCGTCGCTCACGCGGTTGAGGATGAACGCGCCGAGCACGGGGCACGCCACCATGAGCGCGGCGAGCACCATGCGAATGCGAGTGAGGTCGTCCACCCCGAGCACAGTCCCCGCCCGGTACGCAACCCAACCCGCGGCGACCAAGACCACGACCGCTGCGAGGACGATCACGATCGCGGCGGCAACCACCGTGAGCGCGACGGAAAGCATCTGGACGAGCACGATCGTGAGCGCCACCGCCGCCACGGCCAGCAGCAGTACCCCGACGACGAGGGCCACCGCCTCCACGACGGCCTCGAAGACGACCTGAAAGAAGTCGCGCACCCATTCGGACAGCGTCGACAGCATCGAGCCCACCTCGGCAATCACTCGGCCCACGTGGTCCCGCCAACCATCGTTCGTGGCGTCAAATGCCGCGTCGACCAGCGCGATGGTGCGCTGGGCGGCCTGTTCGAACGCCTCGGCGGCCCGCTGATACTCGGCCTGCGCCGCGACCATGGCGGTATCGGCTTCGTCGCGCCGATGCCGCGCGAAGTACACCTGGTTCTGCCAGTGGTCGATGGTCGCCTGGTCCTCGGGGTTGAGGGCGGCGCCGCGGGCGTGCCGGGCCGCATGGGTCAGGTCGACATCCGCGTCATGTGCGGCGATGCGCGCGGCGTGATCGTCCTCAATCGCCGCGGTCGCGGCCGCGTGGAAGGCCACCAACTCGACGGTGTACGCACGCAGCGCGGACCTGGTCCCCCGATAGCGCTCATGCGCTTGGCTCAGGTGACCGCTCGCGCCATGCGCCTGGTCGTTGAGCGCGTCGACCACCAGGCCCGCGCCGCCCGTCGTGACCCGAATGAGTTCGTCGGCGGCCGCCGCAATGGCGCGCTCGGTCGCCTCATAGCGATCGACGGACGCCGCGAGGGCGGCCGGATTGCCCGCGGGGGGCGCGAGTGCCCCCCTCACGAGTCGTCACCCCCGGCCAGAATCGTGGTGGCCTGGCGAAGCCGCGCCGCCGTGTCGCGATCGAGATCGGCGAACGTGTCATCCACGGCCTCGAACAGGGCAACGACCTGACGGAGATCGTCGCAGTACCTCGCCCGATGGATATCCCAGCTGTCGGCGAAGTCCCTCACCTTGCCCGCGAGACCGTGGTGGCCGACGTGCTCGGCCGCCTCGTGCGCGTCGGCGCCAGCGGCGGCAAAGGAGTCGACCACGGACTGAATGTGAAGCGCGGCCGCGTGCAACGTCTCGCCGTCGATGCTCAGGTCACTCATGACCGGCAGCCTGCGCCTCAATCGCCGCCCACAGGCTCGCGTCACGAGCAGCAACCGCGTCAGCGAATGCGTCGTCGTGCACGAGCGCTCGCCCGGCCTCTAGGTCCTCGGCGATCTGGGAGAGCCGCTCCCGTGCGGACTCCTCCAGCGCGCTGCCTTTCCGCGCGTGTTGCTCATGCGTCGTCACGATTCCTCCCCAGTGCCCCTTGGCATGGTGAAGGTATCGAGGGTCGCGTCACCTCCGCCCGGGCGTGACGATCAGGATGTGGAAAAGCGCAATCGTCCCGGGATGTGGACGGCGCGGATTGCTACGGGCGGGGTGCGGTGAAGGGGTCGGCGGCACCGTCGTCGGGCGTGACGGACGGAATGACGGGTGGCGCGTACTGCGCCGGTGCTGCGGAAGCAGGGTAGCCGGGCTGGGCGTACTGCGCCGGTGCTGCGGAAGCAGGGTAGCCGGGCTGGGCGTACTGCGCCGGTGCTGCGGGAGCAGGGTAACCAGGCTGGGCATAGCCCTGCGGCGGGTAGCCACCCCCCACCCGTTCGCCCGCCTTGGGGTCGGGGCCGTACTGGTTGTCGTACGGCTCACCGTCCATGAACATAAACACGAGCAACACCACGCCGACGAAGGGCAGGAACGAGATGAGGTACCACCAGCCCGAACGACCGGTGTCGTGAAGGCGACGTACAACAACGGCGAGACCTGGAAGGAACAGCGCGAGCGCGACGAGGAATCCTGGGACATAGCTCAGGACGAGGGCGCCCCAGTCGATGTCCTTGGCCCAGTCGTCGCGAAGTGTCCCGTCGGCATTGGTAGCGTCGGCGAGCGCCGGAATCACGCTTCCGAGGTACACGGCGAGGAAGAGGATCTGCCCGGGGAGCGACACCAGGAAATTGAACAGCGTGAACCACCAGTACTCGGACCTGCGGGCGCGCCCACTGAACGTGGCGTACTGACGAAATACCGACTTGATGGACTGACCGAATGACATGAGCTGCTCCTTCGCGCTGATTGCCCCACGCTAATGCCGCGAGTGCGCGCCCGTGGGGCCGCGCACTTCGACGCGCCGATGCGCCCCTAGCCTTATCCCATGTCATACCGCGCAGACCTCGGTCACCTGTGGAGATCGAGGGGCTTTCGCAAGCTCACGTGGGTGCGCGTTTTGTCCCAGGCGGGCGACGGCGCCTTCCAGGTGGGCATCGCCACCGCGTTCTTCTTTGACCCCACCTCGGCCTCGACTCCTGCCGACATCGCGGCAGGCTTTGCCGTGCTCCTCGCACCCTTCACGATCGTCGGCCCGTTCGTCGGCCCGCTGATCGACAGGTGGCACCGCCAGCGCATCGTCCTGGTCGGAAACCTCATTCGGCTGGGCATGGTGGCGGCCATCGGCGCCTCGATCGCCGTCCACGCGCCCAAGCCGCTGCTGTACTTCCTCGCCCTGGCAACCCTGTCGATCAATCGCTTCTTGCTCGCCGCTCTCACCGCCGGAATCCCCCAGGTGGTCGACCGCGAGGACCTTCTCACCGCCAACGCCATCATGCCGACGATGGGCACGATCGCCGCCGCGGTAGGCGCGGGGATCGGCGGCGTGGCGACGGTCTTCATCCCCGGCGTCTCCGATGACAGGCTCGCGATTCTCGCTTTGAGCGCCGCGGCGGTGGCCTTCGGCACGTCGTCGTGGGCCGCGACCGCTCTGGGCAAGCGGGCACTCGGACCCGTGGCCACGATCGACGGGCGCGAACTTGCGTCCGAAGCCATCCACCTGCTTCAAGAACTGGCCGCCGGTTACCGGCACCTTCGCCAACGGGTCACCCCGTTCCACGCGCTCGGCGTGATGGCCGCGGCCCGACTGCTGTACGGGATGATGTTCGTCGCGTCGATTCTCATTTCGAGGCACATTCTCAGCACGCCCGGAAGCGCCGAGAGTTCGATCAAGCACTTCACCATGGTGCTCGGATTCGCCGCCGCGGGCTTTGGGCTCGCCGCCATCATTACGCCGGCGTTCGCCCACACCGTCAACAGGCACACCTGGATCGTGACGTGCCTGCTTCTGGGCGCGGTCGGGCAGACGCTCCTCGCGATCTCATCGTCAGCATGGGCACTGCTCAGCGCGGCCGTGATCGTGAGCTTCTCGGTTCAGGGCGGCAAAATCGCCGTCGACACGATCGTGCAGCGCGACACCGACGACGAGTTCCGGGGCAGGGCGTTTGCGCTCTACGACGTCGCGTACAACACGGCGTTCATCTCCGCGGCTCTCGTGGGCGCTCTGGTCTTGCCGGCGAACGGTTACTCCCACGCGGTCATGGGGGTACTGGTCCTTGCCTATATCGCGACCGCGGTCGCCTACTGGTTCGCGCCTCGCGCGGCGAAGCCGGCCGACTCCACGAACGAGGACGCGAGCGTCCGCTAGGCCAACTTCTGGCGCATCGCCGTCAGCCCGTCGTCGCCCTTCTTGTGCTCGGCGCCGATCAGGTGCTCGAACAGGATCTGAGTCTCGGTCGACGCGACCGCGGGGTCCATCGAGAGATTGCTCGCGACAAAGTCGCGCAACTGCGTCGTCGAGGTACACGCGACGTGAATGAGGAAGTCGACCGCGCCGCCCACAAAGAACACCGAGATCACGTTGGGCAGCTGCGCGACCTTGCGCGCATACGTCTTCACCTGGGGCCTGGCCTGCGCGCGCAGGCTCACCGAGACGAGGCTTTGCACCGTGAGCCCCAGCGCCTCGAAGTCGACCTCGATGTGAGAGGACCGGATCACGCCCGCATCCCAAAGCGCGCGCACTCGCACGTGGGTGGTCGACGGCGACACGTGCAGCTTTGCCGCGAGCGCCGCATTCGACAGCCTCGCGTCCTTGATCAGTTCCCACAGGATCTTCTCGTCAAGCGAGTCGAGTCGAAGATTCGTCGAATGAGGGGTCCCTGGAGGGGTTAAGGTCACGTTTTCTTCTCCCTTTTGAGTCGCTCCCCACAGATTATCTATATGTGCTTGCTTTCGGCGCAAGATCTTCGACACTTATGAAGTAGGAACAGCTTCCGTTTTGCGGCGGCTGGTCACCGGCGATGGTGCCGTCCCCACCACCCAGCCTCTGGAGAATCCCATGCGCGTCGGCATCCCCACAGAAGTCAAGAACAACGAGACCCGCGTGGCCATCACGCCCGCGGGCGTGCGCGAGCTGGTCGCCGCCGGACACGACGTCGTCGTCCAGGCCGGGGCCGGAAGCGGATCGTCGTTCCCCGACCCCGAATACACGGCCGCGGGCGCCACGCTCGGCACGGCCGACGAGGCGTGGGCCTGCGAGATGGTGCTCAAGGTCAAGGAGCCCATCGCGCCCGAGTACGGCTACCTTCGCGCCGACCTCACGCTGTTCACGTACCTGCACCTCGCCGCGAATGAACCCCTCACGCGAGCGCTCATCGACTCCGGCTGCACGTCAATCGCCTACGAAACGGTCCAGCTCGACGACGGCTCACTGCCGCTTCTCGCGCCGATGTCCGAGGTCGCCGGCCGCATGTCGATTCTCGTGGGCGCTTACCACCTCATGGCGAGCCAAGGCGGTCGGGGAGTGCTCGCCTCGGGGGTTCCAGGGGTACGCCCCGCGAAGGTCGCCGTGATCGGCGCAGGCGTCTCGGGTGCGGGGGCGGTTGCCCAGGCGGTCGGCATGGGCTGCGACGTCACGGTGCTCGACACTTCGATCCCGCGATTGCGCCAACTCGACTCGTTGTACCGCGGTGCCATCAAGACCGTCGTGTCGAGCGCACACGAGATCGAGGTCTCGTGCCGCGAGGCCGACCTCGTCATCGGGGCCGTACTCGTGGCCGGCGCCAGGGCGCCTCACCTCGTGAGCCACGCGACCGTCGCGGCGATGAAGCCAGGCTCGGTGCTTGTCGACATCGCGATCGACCAAGGCGGTTGTTTCGAGGACTCGCACGCGACCACTCACGCCGATCCGACGTACAAGGTCGAGGAATCGCTGTTCTACTGCGTGGCAAACATGCCAGGAGCTGTCGGACACACCTCGACGGTTGCCCTCACCAACGCGACCCTGCCCTACGCGATGGCCCTGGCGAATCAGGGATGGGCTGCGGCGACCGCCGCGAATCTCGCTCTCGCGAAGGGGCTCGCCGTTGTGGGCGGCCGCATCCTCAATGTGCCCACCGCCGAGGCCTTCCCTCACCTACTTTCCGCGTAGCGCGCGGCCTCCACACGGCAAGCCACGTGATGACGGCCGACGCCGGCACGAGGGAGGCCGCGGCCCAGGACGTCATCGGCACCCCGGCAACGTGGCCGACATAACCGGTCGCCAGCCCCCGAAAGCCGGTGACCGCGAAGCCGATCATGCCGACGATCGCACACACCACGCCAAGCGCCGCGAGCGCCGCGCGTCCCGCCGACGGTCCCACCACGTCGGCGCGCGGCGGCGGTCGGTCGAAGCGCCTGAAGACGGCGACCAGCGCGGCCACTCCCGCGAGGAATGGCACGAGCACCGCGAGCTTGATCCACCAGAAGGTGGCCGTCGTTGGCGCATCGTCGAGCGTCACTCCCGCGAGCCATAGCGCCACGAAGACCCCGATGAGAGCCGTGAAGTGCCACAGGAAGGCGGTCATCGCGACCGCCCCACCCGCGATCACCGCTCTCCACGGCGCGCGGCGCGATAGCCAGCGCGTGACGCGGGGCCTGACGAGCAGAAGAGCGCCCGCCTGAGCCACGCCGAACGCGAGGAGCACGACCGTCGGAGGCGCGAGGTTCGAAAGCTCCTCACCGTTGAACGAGACCATGGAGACGCCGTACGGACCGAACACGGCGAGCGCCGCGATCGTCGCGACCCCGAGGACGAGCATCGTCGCCCCGAGCCGCCTTCCCCTGCGCGGCTCGGACGCGGGCCCCGCCACTCCGTCGGCGTAGAAGAAGCCCAGCTGGTGGAGCGCCAGCCACACAAAGGCGAAGTTGAGCCACTTGACTCCGTCGATGCCCGCCGCGAGGCGCAGGGTGTCGACGAGCGCCGCCGCCGCGACGAGGGCCGCGAGTGCGCGCCAACCGAAGCGTTCGTGGGCGCGCAACAGCGCGGGTGCGAAGGCGGCCGCGATCAGGTAGATCCCGATGAACCACAGCAACTGGCCCGCGATCTGGAGCACGGGCCCCACGTCGAGCCTGTCCGTTGCCGTCGCGTCCACGAGGAGGCCGACCGCGACCCACACGGCCACGAAGACGAGGGCGGGTCGCGCCAGTCGCGAGATGCGCGCGTTGACAAAGTCCGCATAGCCGCCGCCCCGCACGCGCAGGGACCTGATCGACGTCGCATGTGCGAAGCCGCCCACCACAAAGAAGATCGGCATGACCTGCAGCACGAGAGTGCCCCAGCGCGTCCACGGCGCGAGGTCGAGCACGT